>Ga0190352_1000197_pt1 | contig 14928 bp, 20 predicted proteins | sample 4872131011_MG_FD_161682 | JGI IMG/M metagenome (GOLD analysis project Ga0190352, IMG submission 161682) | Hydrothermal vent microbial mat bacterial communities from Southern Trench, Guaymas Basin, Mexico - 4872-13-10-11_MG | ecosystem: Environmental > Aquatic > Marine > Hydrothermal vents >...
GGGTGGGGACAGAAAATCCAGTAATTCCTCCAGAAGAATTAGAGAGAATTATCATTGAGAAGAGAAAAAGGTATTGGGATTCTGAGATTTGTGAAGGTGCAAATTTAGATGATATTGATGAGGAAAAAGTGAGATGGTTTCTAGAAACTGCTAAAGTAGAGAGAGGTTATCCGCTAAGTGAGAATATTTCAGTTAGAAATGCTTTAATACATTTGAACCTCTTGAAAGACGGAAAATTAATTAACGCTGCAACACTCTTGTTTGGAAAAAATCCACAAAAAATCTTCTTACAGGCAGAAGTAAAATGTTTGCACTTTCATGGAACAGAAGTTGAAAAACCATTTGAAACTTATCATATTTATGGAAGCAATATTTTCCAGCAAATAGATAATAGCAGAGATTTTGTTTTGGATAGAATGAAAAGACCGGTTATTCTTGAATCTGGAAAGGCAACCACTATGAGACCTTATGAAATTCCAGAGTTTGTTATCCGAGAAGCAATTGTTAATGCGGTTGCACATAGAGACTACTATTCTGACGCAGGAGTCCAAATAATGGTTTTTGCTGATAGAATAGAAATTTGGAATCCTGGAGGATTGCCAAAACAGTTAAAAATAGATGATTTGAGAAAACCACACCCTTCCTTGCCGAGAAATCCCACTATAGCAAATTTGTTATATCTAACCAGATACATCGAGAAAGCGGGCAGTGGAACAATTGAGATGATAAAGCAATGTAGAAAAGAAAATTTACCAGAGCCAGAATTTGAAGAGAAAATGGGGTCTTTTGTTGTTATAATATGGAGAGATATTTATAGTGATGGATATCTTAACAGACTTGATTTGAATATAAGGCAGAAAAGGGCAATAAAATATGTCAAGGAAAAGGGTAGCATTTCAAACAGGGAGTATTGTAATTTATTAAAAGTTTCTAGAAAAACTGCCACTAATGATTTAACTGATTTAGTTGAAAAGAATATTTTCTCTCCATCTGGAACTGGTAAGAGAATTCTTAGATACGAACTAAGACTACGCAAAAATTACGCAAAAATTACGCAAAGAGGTAATAAATCATGAACCCAAAAATAACCTTAATTGGAACCTTACCGCAAATAAAAGGAATTAGCCCATATTGCCAGGAATTGCTAAAATCACTTTCAAAAAGGATAGGGGTTGAATTTATTGTTTTTAAAAACTTTATCCAGATTTTTTGTATCCTGGAGGGAGTAAAGTGATTGATAAAGACTAAGAGAAGCAATTCAAAATCCAGATTTTACAACTCAAGAGAAATTTGGAAGAAAAGCAGCTTACAAAATACTTGGAGAAAGATTAGCACTAAGAGTTATATATGAAAAAAACAAAGAAATTATGGTAATCACCGTAATGATTGTCAGGAGGAAAAGATATGAGAAAGATCATGTATGATAAAGATGCCGATGCCATCATTATAGTATTCTCAGATAAAAAACTTGGGTATGAAGAGGATATTGAGAACTTTATCGTGGCTTTTTCTGAGGATAACGAACCAATATGGATCGAAATTTTAGATGTGAGTAAAAAATTTATTCCGGAAATAGTTAGAAAAGTTTCAGAAAGCGGGACTAAAATTGAAATGGGGATAGGTAAAAGGGGTTAGTGATAATGCATAAAGCTGCTTATATTGGCAACAGGCTACCCAAGATGGGGAATTTTATTACTATTATTAGACGTTCTGTCCTAACTGATGAATATCTTAAAGGTATGGATCTGAATGAAAGACAAATAACCGCTGTTAAGCATATTGAAAAAATTACAAGGGCAGAATATGAGAAATTATGTCTTGTATCTGCTAGAACTGCAAATAGAGAATTAGGTGTATTATTTAAGAAAAATTTGGTTGAAAAGAAAGGTAAGGGAGTAGAAACATATTATGTATTGGCAAGATTTGGCAAGAGAAAGGAAAAAGTAATAAAGTCTATAAGCAAAACGAAAAACTTACAGGTGATAAATCATGAACCCCTTTAATAGGAACACTCCCATCAGTAAAAGGTGTTATAATAAGGAGGTATAGAGAATGAAGCCAGATAGATGTAATTTTTGTAAAGGTAAGTTGTCCAAAGGCAAGACTGAATTTGTTACAAAGGTAGGAGATGAAGTGATCTCTATCAAGAGTATTCCAGCCTATGCCCTATAGCAGCAGGACAGGAAGATACAAATGTCTTGATTTCATACCTGCGTTGACAAAAATTAAATAAAAAATTAAGATAAAATTCCAACAATAGCCATTTTGATTATAGATACGAAGGGAGTAGATAAAGGCAATAATAAAAAAGGGAGTAAGGGCATAAGTGATAAACTCAAATGAATTAAAAGTAGCTGTTGTTGGTTGTGGATATTGGGGAAGGAATCTAGTTAGAAATTTTTGGGAATTGGGAGCGCTTTCCACTATTTGCGATATAGATACTGATAAGCTTGAAATTTTTAAAGTTAAGTACCCTGGTCTAAAAACCATTTCTTCTTTTAAAGAACTCATTGAAGATGATAATTTAAAAGGCATTGTGATAGCCACCCCTGCTATCTGTCATTATCAGATGGCTAGGGAAGCTTTACTGGCAGGTAAGAATGTCTTTGTAGAAAAACCTTTAGCTTTAAGGGTAGAAGAGGGACAAGAATTAGTCACATTGGCTAAAAATCAGGGATTGATCTTAATGATAGGCCATATATTACGGTATCACCCTGCTGTAAACAAACTTAAAGAACTCATTGATAAAGGTGAACTTGGAAAGGTCCAATATATTTATTCTAATCGCCTAAACATTGGTAAAATTCGTTCAGAGGAAAATATTCTTTGGAGTTTTGCCCCTCATGATATTTCTGTAATACTTTTTCTTTTAAATGAATTTCCTGAAAATATTTCGGCAACCGGTGGAACTTATCTCCAACACGGAATTCATGATGTAACTCTGACTACAATGGATTTCGCAAGTGGGGTAAAGGCCCATATCTTTGTTTCTTGGCTTCATCCTTTTAAAGAGCAAAAGTTAGTTGTAATTGGTGATAAAAAAATGGCCGTATTTGATGATGTAAGTGAAGAGAAACTCTTTTTTTATCCTCATAAGATCGAATGGGTGCAACGTATTCCAGTAGCTTGCAAGGCTGAGGCTGAAACTGTACCCCTTCAAATGGAAGAACCCTTAAGAGCCGAATGTAAGCATTTTTTAGAATGTATTAAAAATAACCAAACTCCAAAAACCGATGGCTATGAAGGCCTTAAAGTCCTTCAAATTCTCCAAGCCTCCCAGGAATCCTTAAACCGAAATGGTGCAACCATTTGGTTAGTAAAAAGTGAAAAGTTAAAAGTAAAACGTCTTGGTTCTAGCATTTTGGCTCTTGCATCTGAAAAATACTTTGTTCATGAATCCTCTTATGTTGATGAAGATGTAGAGATAGGCGAAGGTACAAAGATTTGGCATTTTTCTCATATTTTAAGAGGCAGCAAAATTGGTAAAAATTGTAAGATTGGACAAAATGTAGTTATTGGACCAAATGTGACTATAGGAAATAACTGCAAAATTCAAAATAATGTATCTATCTATGAAGGAGTAACACTGGAAGACGAAGTCTTTTGTGGCCCATCTATGGTTTTTACAAATGTTTTAAATCCACGCTGTTCTATTCCAAGGATGAAAGAGCTACGCCCTACTTTAGTTAAAAAAGGTGCAACAATTGGTGCAAATGCTACCATAATTTGTGGTAATACTATTGGCAGATATGCGTTTATAGGTGCTGGTGCCGTGGTTACAAAAGATGTTCCTGATTATGCTTTAGTTTGTGGGGTTCCAGCAAAAATTAAAGGCTGGATATGTGAATGTGGAGTGAAGCTTGAGTTTGATAACAACAAGGCCAAATGCAACAAATGCGGTAATGAGTATGAAAGAACATCAGAAGGTAAGATAATTAAGATAGCTAACCAAGGAAAGGATGATGCCATATAAGGGTAACAAAATAGGGGTGGTGATCCCAGCGTATAATGAAGAAAAACAAATCTCAAAAGTGATTAATACTGTGCCAGATTATGTTGATAAAATTATTGTAGTAGATGATTGTAGCGAGGATAAAACGTATGAAATTGTAAAATCTTATCAAAAAGAGTTAAATGATAAACTAATCTTGATTAAACATAAAAAAAACAAAGGAGTCGGAGGGGCTATTAAAACAGGCTATAAAAAAGCCCTAGATTTGGATATGGATATTATCGCTGTAATGGCTGGCGATGCTCAGATGGATCCGGATCAACTTCCAAAACTGTTGGATCCTATTATTGAAGGAAAGGCCGATTATACAAAAGGAAATAGATTGGAACACACTGAAAAGTTAAACATGCCAGGAATTCGGAGATTTGGGAACAGTATTTTAACTTTGTTGACTAAAATAGCCTCGGGTTACTGGGGAATAATTGACCCACAAAATGGCTACACTGCGATATCGAAAAAAACACTGAAAGAAATGGAAATTAACCATATTTACGATGGTTATGGATACCCAAACGATATCCTAATCGAATTAAACATAAGAAATGCCAAAGTAAAAGATGTGGAAATGCCTCCAGTTTATCTAGGTCAAAAGTCAGGGATTAAAATTGGCCGATATGCCCTTAGATTGAGCTGGTTGTTGTTGAAAGGTTTTTTTAGGAGAATCAACAAAAAATACGGTGGTCTTCATTTTCATCCTTTATGGTTGTTTTATATGGGTGGAATTTTCTTGTTTTTATTGGGATTGTTTTTCGCTGGATTGGTGCTCTATTTTCGGATTTCTACCGGCGCAATTTCACCAAATACAGTTTTGCTTACTGTATTGTTGCTCATAATGGGCTTTCAATCGTTGTTGTTTGCGATGTTTTTTGATATGCAAATGAATGAAGAATCGGTTCGAGGAACAAAATGAGGGTATGTATGCTTACCACTTCCTATCCTCGATATGAAGGAGACTTTGCAGGAATTTTTATCCATAACTTGGCGAAAGAGCTCGTTAAAAATGATGTCGAAGTTAATATTGTTGCTCCGCATTATATTGATACCAAAGATTATGAAATTATTGACGGCATTCATATTCATCGTTTTCAATACCTGTATCCCTCTAATCTCCAAACTTTAGCATATTTTCCTGGAATACCCGAAAACATAAAAACTATTAAAGGAAAGATACAACTTCCGTTCTTTATACTGAGCATGATTAAAAAAATGATAGAAGTCGTCAAAAAGTATGATATTGATGTGATTAATGCCCACTGGGCAATTCCTCCAGGATTTATCGCAACTTTTACAAAAAAAATTCACAAGAAACCCGTTATAATAAAACTTTATGGCGCAGAGTTATTTCCATTTATCGGAAAAAATGATGTAATTGCTAAAATGTCTAAATGGCTGATAAAATATGCGTTAAATAGTGCTGAAAAAGTTGTAGGTAATAGTGATGCAACTTGCAATGCAGGAAAAGAAATAAGTGGAAGAGAAGATATAGAAATCTTGCCAGACGGTGTAGATACAGAGACTTTTAATCCAAATGTGAATGGAGATGGAATAATAAAAAGACATAATTTAGAAGGTTATTTTATGATTTTCTCTTCTGGCAGAATGGTTGAAAGAAAGGGATTCATTTATCTCATTGAAGCAATGTCCTATGTCTTAAAAAAAACTCCAAAAACAAAATTAATTATTGGAGGAGATGGACCAGAAAGAGAAAAATTAGAGAATGAAGTTAAAAAACTAAAAATAGAAAACAATGTAATATTCCCAGGATTTATATCGGATGAAGATTTTCCAAAATATATGAAATCTGCTGATGTTTTTGTTTTGCCTTCGATAGTAGATAGCAAAGGAGATACAGAAGGATTAGGTTTAGTATTAGCAGAAGCAATGGCTTGCGGAACCCCTGTCATTGGAAGTAATATCGGCGGGATTACGGAGATAATAGATAACATGAAAAATGGATTGTTGACGCAGTCCGAGAATTCAAAAGATATTGCTGATAAAATTATCAAACTTTTATCGAATAAAAATTTAAGACAAAAATTTTCAGAAAATGGGCTTAAAACAGTTCAGGAAAGATTTTCGTGGGATATTGTAACCAAAAAATTTTGTGAAGTTTATGAGGAGGTATTAGTGTAAATGAGCGAAGAAAGCATATCAGTAATCGTTGTTACATATGGCGAGCCCATTGAGATGGTAGAACGCTGTGTGAGGTCTTTAGAGATTCAAGAAAATATTAATCTAGAAATAATCCTTTTAGATCAGATAGGAAATGCTAATCTTCAGGACACCTATAACAAATTGAATCGGGGAATTTCACATACGTTTAAATATCTCAAAATACCTGCTAAGTCTTTATCATTTGCAAGAAATTATGGGATGGAGATAGCAAGCAATAATCATATAGCATTTATTGACCCAGATGCGGTTGCAGAAAAAAAGTGGGCGTCGAATATAATCAAAGAATTCAAAAAAGATAAGTCTGTCGGTATTATTGGAGGCAAAATTATTCCTAAATTTTCAGGAGAACTCCACTGGTATCACAAATCTCGATACGTATGGGATATATATTCGGTGTTAGACTTGGGCTCAGAGCCCAAATATGTAAAAAAGGTTGTTGGCGCTAATTTTGCGATTAATAGAGAATTGACCAAAGATGAGCGATTTAGGGAAGATTTAGGAAGGAGAGAAGGAAAGCTATTTGGAGGTGAGGAAACTGATTTTTGTGAAAGAGCTGCAAGGAAAGGTATTAAAATAAAATATGTGCCGAATGCAATAGTATATCATTATATTTCTAATGAAAGGTTAAAACTAAGCTGGATATTAAAACGTTTTTACTATGGGGGAATCTCACGTGGACTTCGGGGCGGAAAACCAGAGCCAGGGAAGGCACGATATAGCATACGTGATTGTATTTTATTGCCCATATTTATTATCCCATATATATTTGGTCTGATTCGGGGGAAATTAATGAATAGGTGATTTGGTTATTTTTAGCAATATATATCCATTGTTTTTAGAAATTATGTGTAATTCGTCTCTGTTTTGCAAAGCAAGTGTATTATATTCAGTTTTTGTCACTAGTATGTGAGTAACAGTATAATTTTTCAGTATCTCATTCAATGTATCAGCGTTTTCGAAGAAACTTTTGGCTAATTCAACCCTTTTTTGGGCATCTTTCTTTTTAGATGGAGTAAAGAAATCCCCAAGAATAACTGCCCACTGTTGCTCTTTGCTTATTTGCCAACGACCAGAGAAAATATATTTCCCAGTAATCGCAGGAATATATCTATTTATCATATCATTAGGATTGGCTAATATGACAACGTCTCCCTCGAGTTTTTTAACATCTTGTAAAATTTCAATCTTCTTTTCAATTGTTAGTTGAGTATTTTGTGAATAAATTGCCTCCAAGTTCATCGACGCAGGAAGGGGAACAAAAAACAACACCATAATTGATGCAATGATAGATATTTTAACTATTTTATTTTTCGAAATTCTTGTAATACAGACAGCAGCTAATATAGCAAATCCTATATAAGCCACTTCAGCAAAATACCGATGATAAAACATCCAAAGTTTTGTTAAATAAAAAAATACGGAAGTGTAAAGAAATACAATTGAAATTAACATCATGTTTTCCGGTGATCTATTTTTTATTATAATTAAGAGAGTTGGGAAGCTGAATAAAAAAACAATAAAACTTATAGCTCCTATTGGCCTTATAGGCACAAGACTGAGCGCAATCTCTCCAAATATCATCATTCTAATGCCGTAATAATTTTCACCCATTACAATAAAGTAAGAAAGTATGCAAACATATAATAATAAAATTGTAGAAAATTTTCTTTCTACATCATACGAATTGACCATTGTGTTTTTTGACAATACCTTTGATGATGGAATAATGTAGTAGCCATTTTTTTCTTTTAAGAATTTGAACATTTTTCCAATCTGGTTGTAGTATCTTGTAAGAATTGTGAAAACAAGAAGAATTACAATGGCAATAGCTGTCACCCCTGGATGTGATAACCCAATAATTATAAATGTAATTCCAGCATAGAATAAATACTTCTTTTTACTCATCCCTTTAACGCAAAACAAGAGCATTAGCAGTAGAAAGCACATTGAAAATATTCGCGGAGAAGGATCCATCCATAGCACTGTAAACCAGGGAGATACAAAAAATATGGATAAACACCCAGCCTTATAATCTTTAGTGAGATATGAAGATAAATAAAACAATAACAAAATAAATATCGGCGAGAAAACTACTGGATATACCCTCCATAAATCTAAAACACTTATATGTGTAATCAATGAGAGTTTAGCGATTATTAGATGCACTAATGGGGGATAGTAATTTATTCCTTCGTAAAAGATTGGACTATCAAATGGACTCTTCCCACTTGCTATTTTATTAGATAAACTGGCATGATAATAAACATCTGCGCAAACCGGATATTTACAGAGTAAGACAGGAATCAAGTTCAATGCAATAATAAACAATGTTACAAGAGTAACAACAATAAAAACTAGATAATCTGGTTTACCACTTCTATAATTTTTATTTACGTCAAAGTTCCACTTATTTCCTATAAAGTTACAAAGACAACCTATAAGAACCAAAATCGGTACTATTAAAAACAAATAACCAACTGCAAGAAAAAGATATAAATCTGTCTTAATATCTTGCAAAAAAATAAATAATATTGGAGTTAAGAAAAGCAACGATAAGGATAATGAGCGAAGCAACAGTTCTAGTATTGTAGGCGCTGATTCCTTTATTTTTCTGCATGTTATGTAACCAAGGAGAATTGGAAGAAAATAAAAAAACGCCATTCCAACAATGCTTAATGAGTACATCTCCCTAAGCGGCATTGAAACAATTAATATTGCTTGCAGATTTTCCTTTTGATACCAAAGTAGCGAAACAAAACATAGATAACTGAAAAACATTTTTACCCCTGTACAAATTTTTTACAGACAACAAAGGTAAATCTAGATAGAGAGGGTACGCTATAGCCTAAATATATTACTAATTTATCGATTCTAAAACTATGTATCAATTCAATTATGTATCTATTTATTGGTAATACTAATGGCAAATAAATACCAAGAACCTTTATAATCTCCAGACCGAATTTTTTTAAAAATTTAATTAATTCTTTATAATCAAACTCTCTTGTGTGGTATGGATTTTTTTGAACTTCAATTCCAAAAGCGCTAGCTATTCTGGCAACTAAGTTTTTTTTATTGGGCGTAGAGAAAATTAGCAGACCCTCTTCTTTTAAAGTTCTCAATATCTCTAATATAAATTTCTCTTGATTATGAACATGTTCAATAACCTCTAAAGCAACTACTGCATCAAAGCATTCGTTCTGAAATGGTAGTTCTATAGCGTCAGCTTTCAGAAAAGTAGGAGTATTGTAACGTGATCTTGCTGTTCGAAGAGCCTCTTCCGAGATATCAATTCCAATAATATTATCAGATACAGATGAAAACATATTAGTGCCCTATCTTAAACCACAACCAATGTCCAATATATGTCCATTGCTAAGATATTTTTTGGCCAGTTCGTAACGTATTTTATGAATAAGTAATTCTAATTTATTTTCCTCTATCTCATAGTCTATCCTTTCTTTAGCCACTGCTACACCTCTTTAGGTTTTATGAAGCTTTATGATTTAAATTTAATAATCAGAATTCTATAAGTGCCATAAACCTCGTATCCTTTATCTAAGAGAAATTTGGCTAAATAAGCCATCCTCCCCTGTTATGCTACCCTTCTAAGAATTGTTTTTGAAGAAAAAGGGCATTATTCAGTGGTTACTGGGTATTTAACTTAGCAAATACAAACCAGAAAACCATTAAAGTTTCCAATAAATCACCTTATCCTTAGGAAATCTTTCCTTTTCTAATATTCCCTTTACATCTATTAGAACCAGCCTATCATTCATTAAATCTAAAAGCCTTTTTCTATGTTAAAAAACTGCTTGTGTTTTACTACCAAAATTATACAACCATATGGATTTTCCTTGTATCCTTTATCTAACAAAAACTTTGCCAGATAAGCACCGTCCTGCCCTGTAATCCCTGTTATTAATGCCCTTTTCATTTCTATCTACCTATTATTTATATCGTTCCTATACCGCTACCTCTATAGATGTAGCCTTGGTGAAGGGTTTGGGTATCTCTAATCCATCTTTTTTTAATCCTTCAATATGGAACTCAATAGCTTTTTTCATTCTTTCAATAGTTTCATCTACTGTTAAACCGGTGGCGATACAACCAGGCAAATCTGGACAATAGGCTGAATAATTGCTATTCGTTTTTTCAACAATAATTGTGTACCTAAACATCTTTTCTCACCTCCTTTAGGCCCACTTGTTTTAAAATACTGTTTAAAGTTCCCTTAGCAATATCATCATTCAAATGTCCTAAAATAGTAACTAAACCCTTTTTGGATGGATGCTTGTATTGTCTATGGTCACCTTTAATCCTTGCCAAGTACCATCCATCTTTCTCTATGCGTTTTATAATTTCTCTCACTTTCATTCTAACACTTTTTGCCAATCCAGATATTGTAATCTCCAGAAGTTTGGGGTGCTCAGCCTTCTGTAAGTCCCATAGACCTTATATCCTTTATCTAACAAAAACTTTGCCAGATAAGCACCATCCTGCCCTGTAATCCCTGTTATTAATGCTTTTTTCATTTGAAAACAAATTTTTGTTTTTATAAACAAAAGTGAGCATTATAGCAATAGACATAAATTAAGTTTACATTTTAGAAAAATTAGAAAAATTTATAGGATTAAAAAATAACAAAGGGCCTCTCTTTTTTAACTAGAGGCCCCTTTCCATGATTTATAATCTTAAAAAATTAGGGTGATATTAAATACATAGCACGGATAATAGAATATTGAGTAGTAGAGTCAATGTAAACCGAAACATTCATGTTATTGGTCATTGCCGTTAAAGCAACTGCTAGCATCTCCTTTTTCTGGCTATCAAGTGGTACAAACCACCTATTTTCAAAAGCCGGAGTAGCAGCAGTATGTGATAACTTGATATAACAATTAGTCCCCCAGCCAGCACCAGCCATATTAACTGTACATGTGTACCATCCAGCATGTGCACTTACAGCAAAGACCGCAAGCATGCTAAATACCACTACCATTGCCAAAAACATCTTTTTTACCTTCATCTCATCCTCCTTTTTTTGTTTTTTTAATAAAAAAGCCATCATTTTTATTATTTTTAATCAGGTGGAGTTGGCTCTATATTTTTTGTGTCAATTTCTTTTTGTTGCTTTATAATCTCCTCAATCTCTCCCACAGTAACCCCTCTTTCACCAGGGTGCTCAGGTGGGGTTACCTCAATATCTTTTGTGTCGATCTCTTTTTGTTGCTCAATAATCTCGTCAACCTCTGCCAGGGTAATGCCTCGTTCCCCTGGTCTTTCAGGCGGCGTAACCTCAACCTCTGCTGGATCTATCTCCTTTTCTTGTTTAATAATCTCCTCAACCTCTGCCAGAGTAAGCCCCCTTTTTCCATTTTCAGGTGGGGTTACCTCTATCTCATTTGGATCAATCTCATCTTGTCCCTTAAGATTTTGCTCAACCTCAGCTAGGGTAATGCCATCAGGTGTAACCTCAATCTCTCTAGGGTCTATCCAATCTTTGACATTCAAGACTTTTTCCTCCTGTTTAACCTCTATTTTCGCCTTAGGCACTTCATGGGGAATTATCCCCTCCTTTAATGGCTTATTTTTTGAATTTATAGAAGGAACAGTACTCTTACTGCCCAATCTAATTCCAATAATAAACATCACTCCCGCACATATAACAACTATCCCCAAAATCCACCTTTTCATATAATTACCCTTTTTCTTTTATATACAAAATTTCCAAAAAATTGTCAAATTTTTCTCAAAATTTCTCCAAAGCACCTCAATCCCCAAGCAAAAGGTGTAACCAGGGCATGGACTTGACGACCCGAATGTGAACTGCATCCCAACCGTCAGTGTCGTTGTTACCACTATTGCCATCAGTGGCAGAATCGTATATCACGCCGATCCAGTAATCCCCAGGGGGGGTATCGGGTGGAATAGTGACCGGAACCATATTTACCCGAACCGAGCTCATCGCGTCGAAGTTCCAACTATAATACTGCCTGCTCAGAAATGTGTCACGAGTAGAGATATTATCATTGGTGGAAAGATAGACATTAAAGTACCAGGTGCCATTTTTACTACCATTTGTAGGATTGGTTGCCAAGTGGTTCAGCAGCGTGGTGCTACTGCCGGCCTGGATAGTCACAGGTTCAGCGTTGACATCCAGGGCCTGGAGGTCGAAGCTACTTCCCCGTGCACTGGGGATGAATGTATTGTTTGTATAATCAACAAATGACTCTATTTGTCTGCAATATCGGGCAATATCATTACGATTAGAAGTAGAGGCAACTGCGTGGACATAACGATGGTCACCATCTTTATAATATGCGCCACTACCGCTCATCCCGCCCCAGCCGGCGTTGAAGCAACCACCCGTAGTGTCAATCTGGAGTTGATTACCAGGGCAGGAGTCGAAATGGCCGTACCAATAGTACATATCCAGGCCGGTGTGGAGAGTACAATCAGGAGGGTTGCAACACTGTGCTGGATAGCTTGCGTTGTGGTAAGTCTTTGACTTGTGCCAATCGCAACTCCCGCCATAGGCCCAACCAAACCACCCTGTGAGCATGCCGACCGCACGGGTAATCTCGATTACCCCCAGGTCATAGTCGTAGTCACCGTCATATACCCAACCCGCTAACGAGGTAAAATAGGTACTATGCCCCCAGCCATATGCACCTACGCTATCATCTGGAGGCAAATCCCAGCCACTGCCATCATAGCCCGGGTAGACCCAGATTTCTTTGGCCCAGCCATAGCCACCATGGTCGTAAACGCAGTGGCCTGCAGTAAGGACGACCTCAGCATCTCTCATGGTACCTGAGCAGACGAACCAGTGACTGTTCCCGCCGGCATCCTCAAATCTCATCACCAGCTTGCAGTTCATCCGCCAGGGGAAAGCCCCGGTGTTAGTAATCTTGGTCATGTCGTTAAACGTTGCTGGGATAAGCTCGCTACCACCGTGACCTCCATCGGCCCCGTTGTAACCACCCCCCTGCACATTCCCCTCAGACGCTGGGCCGGACTCCAGCGGCACCACGACCGTTTTCCCTGTTGTGGCATCGTGATAGACTCCTGACTCGGATTCGTCGGGCTTAGGCAGATCCTTTATCTCTGGTGGGTACGGCATGGGCATCGGTGGAATCTGGTCGATCGGCGGATGGTTCGGACGCGGTAGTGGTTTGTCCTCCCCTTTTTGGAACAATAACACACCTTTTTTGACTTCCTTGGCCTGAATGGATGGAACCTTACCTTCAGGAGGTTCAATCAGTTCTTCAGCCACGGTATTGCTAGCTATTAGCAGAACAAAAGCGAAAAAGAATATGAGTAATGAAATTAAAGCCTTCAATGCTGCTTTTTGTAACATTTCCCCCTCCTTTCTCTCGCTACCAATGAAACTTGCGGTCAAACCTACAAAATACATTTAACTGCCTCTGACTTAGCTACAATAAAACTTTTACAAAATTGTTATGAAATTGTCAATGAGATTGGATCAATTTCCTCCTCCTTTAAAGAAATTGATTATAAAAACCCAATTCCCTTTTTATCTTAAGTCTAGGCAGCGGCCTTAAAGTAAAGGTAGGCCTTTGTTCTTTCCATAGAAATCATCTCCTTTCTCCTCCATCATAAAATCCATGATGGAGGACCTATATCTTTTCGCCTTTTTCGTGGATGCTAGCTGGTTTCAGTTTTTTACTTGCAGTTGTTTATTGGAACAATACAAAATGGCTCATGTTTTACACTTTTTTATTTGTTTTTATCTATTTGGTAATTTATAGGAGAATTATAAAATTTAAAATTCCCAAATGGCTTAAGGTATAGACATTTATACGAAAGATAATGCCTTTTTAACTTTACTTTCTGCAGCATTTTGTTTTATTTAAAAGTAATAAAAACTCATTTGGCGATAAAATTCTTATTTTGTTGATTTTCTTTAAATCCAATAAATCTTTATCTCCACTTATAATGTAATCAGCTTTAGCTGATACTGCCAACTCCAGAAATTTTTGATCTTCTCTATCACGGCAAGTTTCTTTATTAAATTTCAAAACAGTTTCAACAATTTTAGCATAAGACAGAATCTCAGATTGTAAAAGATAATCTATTTCTTTTTCAGTAAGTGCAAATTTTGGATAATGAAGGACTCTTATAATCTCATTTAAAGTCTCTTCCGAAAATAATAAAATGCACTTCCGTTGTTTTAAAAGGGACAGAAGTTTAGAAAGTTCACCTTTAAAAAGTAAGGCAGAGACTAGAACATTAGTATCTAGAACTACTTTTAATTCTTTCTTGCCCATCTTATAGCTTCTTTTACATCCTTTTCAGTAATCCCCAGTTTTTTAATCTTTTCTCTTATTTTTTCCAAAGTGATATTAGCTGGGACTATTTTGACCGGGGTTAATATAATCTTTCCATCTTCTACCTTTGCTTCAAAATATTTAATTTCTGGAAAAGCTTTAATTATTTCTTTAGGTAGAGTTATCTGATTTTTTGAAGTCTTTTTAACAAGCATTCTTACCTCCTTACTTCCTTACTTCCTTGCATCAATGCTATTATAAAGCTTATTTATAAATTTTCAATCCTGATTTGGATTGCTCCTCATCTTTTGGACATGTAAAATATTAGGGTTAAAGGGGAGCAGCCATGAAGAAAAGCAGATTTAACATTGACCAAATCATTCGTATCCTGGCAGAAGCTCCGGGGGACTCTGGAGCTGCAACAGCCAGAAAATATGGGGTAGCAGAGCA
>Ga0190352_1000198_pt1 | contig 14883 bp, 30 predicted proteins | sample 4872131011_MG_FD_161682 | JGI IMG/M metagenome (GOLD analysis project Ga0190352, IMG submission 161682) | Hydrothermal vent microbial mat bacterial communities from Southern Trench, Guaymas Basin, Mexico - 4872-13-10-11_MG | ecosystem: Environmental > Aquatic > Marine > Hydrothermal vents >...
ATTCAGGACATTGATAATCATCGTCGCAATCAACAAGCTCATGATAACCATTGCCATTCTCGTCAATTGTCAATTTGTATTCTTCTATGACGAAATTCGTTAGATAATCTATCTCTTTGCCACATTTCGGACATTTTGGCATGTTAATCACCTCCTTTTTCTCTATTCCAATTTCTCTTCATTTCTTATTTTCTTTTCACCTCTTCTAAAAACTGTTTCTGATACTGACCATTATAAACACTTGCTGCATCTGCTCTAAAGAAGATTATCTGTATTATCCTCGTATCTTTTGTTATGTAGCACTGAGCACCTGAAAGATTATAGATTGAAACAGTTGGTATGCCACGCCAGCCAGGTTCAAATACCGTGGATGTTATCAAGATGCCTTGGCGATTGAATGTGCTTCTGCTGAACATCAACGCAAACGCATCTGGCGGTACTGAAACTATTTCGTTAAGCTTAACAGCTTTGTACTCGCCGTGTTTGAGTCTGACAGTCTCTGCTATTGTGAGGTCTATACCCACCTGCTGGATTTCTGTATTTTCTGTGAACTCCACCCAGCCTTCATCTCTGACCTTTTGAGGATTTATATTCATCGCTACATACCTCCTTTCCTTTTTTTATCCACATTCGCCATTCTGCACTTATATCGTCTCGTAACTTCTCCATGTCTGTTAGCATTGACTTTAAAAACCTTATATTTTCGTTCGTGCTCCAAAACTCACGCTGTAATATTCTTATCGCTATGTCTATTTGCCTATCTCTTGTCTTGCCTACTGTCATTTCCATTATTTCTTTCCTTATATCTTCTATTGTCTTCATTTTTTAGCTTATATATTACGAAATTCGGGCATTAAAACACCATCTACATATACTGAGCCCAATCTCTCAAATTCCATATCGAAAAAGGTTACTAATCGTACCTTATCGTAGCCTAAAACTTCTGCATAACGGTCATAGATTGATGGATAAGGCAGATTATTTGATACTATGTATGCCCAAATGTCTTTCCATGTCCAGTTTGCAATAGGATAACACTCACTTCCATTGAAAAACTCCTTTGCTCGTATTTTTCTCTTTATACTTTCTTCCTGTCTCAAACCTAAAAACACACCGTCCCAGCCCCTTTCTTTAGTTACGCTATTTAGAATGCCAAAAAATGAGTTATACCAAATCTTATAATCCCAACGAGCACTTTCTCTATCTAATAGCTTTGATGTCTTTATAATAAGGTTCTTCGCACCTAATAATTTTGCATTATGTATGATTTCTCTCTCTATTTCTCTTGGCATTAATGCTTTCCCATGATCAAAATGCCATACATCAATATTCGGTTTCTGTTGTAAAACTAAGTGTAACATCACTATTGAATCTTTACCACCACTATATGCAACATAGGGATTTTTATAATAGACAAATGCTTTTGCTATAACCTTTTTGCTTTCTTCTACTTTACTTTTGTATTCTCCCAGTTCTGACCATAGTTTAAAAGTCTCATACCACATATACTTCATTTTGTTTTTGATTTTATTTTGAACCCTAACCATGTATCTGTTCTTTCAATAAAATCGGGATAGTTTTTATCTAACTTACTTAGCTTCAAATGTTCTTTACCCTTTCTTTCCAAATTTAAAGATGCTTTTACTCCTCCATGACTTGAGAACCTGTGCTTTGAATAGACATAGCCTGTTCTATAATTATCGTATCCATAAATAAAAGACCGGAGAAACAGCTCTACATCATCTAAATAGTCCTCACCATATCCGCCTATCTCAAAGTATTTCTTCTTATTTATTAGAATCCCACCACCTGTAAATCCTAATTTGATTTTTACCCAATGCTTACCCTTTCTCAGTCCTAACTGCAAACATCCTACATTGTATCGCTCATAGCATCTAAGAATTTTATTTATTCCCGTTCTAAAGTTATCAAGTATGAGTATATCATCATCTAAAAAAATAAAATAGTCATTATCACTAACATTTCTCAGAAAGTTTGCTCCTGTATTTCTGGCTATTGCTGGATAGACTTTGTTTATATAAATTACTTTTATGCTATCAGGATATTTAATTCGTAAATCATTAGAATCTACAACAACAATTTGACCTAAAATTTCTCTTGGTGTGTTTGCTCGAATTGCACCAATGCATTCTATAATTTCTTTCTGACGGGCAAATGTTGGAATAATGAAATGTATCATAGCACATCTACAATTGAACCGGGAAATGCACATAACTCAACACTATGCTTGTCCCAGTATGGGGGCTTATACGCCAGCATTGCCTTTACTTCTGCATCTCTAAGCATCCGTATCGGAATAGGACGCGTCGCTTTGCTATCTTTTATTATGCTATAATCTCTATCTGTACTCTCTATATGAATAGACTTCACTCTGCCATATCCATAAGCTGTCTTCTTACCAAGATAGACCATTGACTTCAATAAACGAGATATTTCTGGTTTATTACCATTCACAAAGAAATAGACTGTTTTTGCTGGTATGTAAATCATACGCATCATGTAATCACGGAAAAAGCCACTACCGCGTCTTATCTTTCGTTTCTTGGTTTGTAATAACTCAAGGTACTCGGTACAGAACCGTTTATATATGGTTGTTGCAAATTTCGTATCTGTATCGAAAAGCGAAACAGAAGTGTGATAGACATCTTCGGTTTGTTTTATTGGCGCTTTGACATATTGTGAGAAGTCTATCGGGTCTTTTGATGGTAGGCAATAATAGTCATCACCAAGCAAATCACGATAGAGGAGATGCAGAATTAAGCTATCGAAATGAATAAAAGGATGACCTAACATGATTGGTGAGGTCATCCTAAATACGACTTTCAACGGTTCAAAATCTTGTGGTGGCTCGTATTGTTTAAGCTTATTGAATATTTGTTGCATTTCACTTAAACTTCTCCTCTAACTCTTTCAATAATGCTGTCATCTTGTCTTTGTTTTTACTGAGAAAGTCCATATATGGTTTTTCGTCTTCTCTATTGTAATCATAGTTCAGCTTCAATTTACCTAACCCTATTGCGCTTTTACCACCGATATATGGTTTATGTTGCCATAAATTCAGCATCCTTACCAGCACTGCACGCTCTACTTCGGTCGCATCATTCAAAATGAACTCATGATAGAACGGCGTTCCTGGTGCAAAGACTTCAAAATTCACCATCATCTGCGTCGCTTGTTCGTCTTCTTTACGTTCTTCATGCAGCTCATCACGTCGTGTTGTGAATGTCCAATCAAGGAACTCATAAACGCTTGTTTGTGGCTTGATTTGTATATCTTCTGGCAGGAAATCTTTAAGCTCTTTGCATATCGGTAATGCCATATTCACTTTGAGTTTGCCTTCAAATATCTGGTTGCCAAGTGAAGAGCCTAAAACCGCAATTGGCGGTATTGTACGCCGTATCTTGCGTTTCAATTCAATATCTATTACGCCTGTACTCTTCTCATCCACGGTCTCAAGCATACCACCTGAGAAAAGCATGTGGTATATTTTGGTGTTGGTTAGCTTATAATCTAACTGCATCAGCATATCTGCCATTAGCTCGCGTCTCAGAACGCCTCTGATAGCGTTACCGCTTAATACTGGTATCTCAACACGTTTGCCGTCAACTATATAGTTCAAACGTCGTAAGAGTGTTTCACTACCTGTTTTTTCGTCGCCTGATGAATGGATTGGCGATAGAGCTATTATATAACCTTCTATTCTATCAACTCTCATTTTCTTCTTCCTCCTTTTTTTCTTTCTTCTTTTTCTTTAATTCTTTTGCCTTTTTTGCTGCGAGCAATGTTAGATACACGCTCTCTTCTCGTATCATCCTCAAGACTTCTTCACGATGGTTCTCAAGATACTCTATATCTTCGGGATTGGCTGAGATACTCTGTAACGAAAGCCCTTTACATAGCTTGTCTATGAATTTGGGTATGGTTTGTTGACTACTACTCGTTTTTAGTCTGTGCTGAAATATATCGTAGCTGGAACGTTTGCCCATTCTTCGCCAATTCACTCGCATATACGCTAACGCTAAAATATGCGCTACTTTGTCATATAGTTCGTTCATAATCTCAAAACCTCATTCATGATATATAAAGACACAAACTCCATAGCTTATCACCTGAAAGGATTTTTATATGCGCTAATAAATCCGTATCCATATCTATCTTCTCTAAGCTCTTAGGCTTCAACTCGCCTGTTGCTAATTCACTTTTCGGTATCTTCTTGGCTAAGAGCTTAGATAGCAAACTAAAATATTCGTTGAGTTTTTTGCGTTCGACTAATACAACATCGTAATCAAAACCTACAAAAAAGGTATCTGAGCTATAATTGAGCTTATCCATCAGTCTTATCCAGCCCTGTTTCTTCCATGTCTTTGTTAAGTAAATAGCAAACGGCACTTCTAAATTATTTAGCAAGACTTGTTTCGCTTCTGCACGTTTGAAAAACTTGAACTCGTGCTCGGTAACAAACCACATGTTCTTACGGTACTGTTCGTTGTTGTATAGCTCATAACAATACGGACATATTACTTCACCTGCCTGTAAATAGGAATAACCCGTGAAGTTAGTTTTTAACTTCGCTGGATAGCCTGCTTCTGTATATGTGCCACAAAATACGCATCTGCCTATTATATCACTTGGTTTTGGTACTATACCTCGTGCATTACAAATTAGCTGTGATAGGAATTTCATTTTTAGCTGATAGTTTTTAAAATATATTATTTTTTAAAAATTAGGAAATGAAGGAAAGAAAAATTTTTTCTACATTTTTTTACCAACCTTCAATCTCATCTTTCTCATTAGACTTTTTTACTTCTATATTACCTACCTGTTCATAATTCTCTTTTTCATAGTAATTACAAACTTTCTCAATGTGCTTCATTGCAGATAAGTTTTTAGATTCATTTGCTTTCAATTCAGGCTCATGACTTTCATATTTGAATATTTCTTCTGCTTCAGTATATTTGTCTATACATGCCTCTTTGTCTATTGTTATTGTTGGTGTAATAGTTGGAACTGTTGTAGATATAGGTGTAAATGTAGGTACTTCCTCAGTTTTGAAGTTATCAATACAGCCCACTATTATCATTACTACTATACATATTACCGCTATCAAAAATACTATTTTCGCTCTCAATTTTTATCACCTCCTAAGTTTTTTATCATCGCTCTAAGTACTGAAACCGTTGTGAATAAGCCAAACACAAATAAGGGAACAAAATCAAACCACAAGTTTATACCGTATAAGGCGTTACGGGGTATGCAAATGTAGTCGTTCGCAAGATAGAGCTCTAATGTGTAGCGCGCACCTAAGCCAAGTGACCATATACCGCATAGTAATACGATAATAGTTGATTTCATATATCTATAACATTTCATAAAACTTATCGCCACGATAAATCATTATCTGTACCCACTCACCTGTTCTTCTGGAGAATTCTTTTCGTTTGGTACGAGCTCTTTTTCTTATCTCTTCAAGTGTCAAAGCTTCGGCTATCTTCTTGATATTGCCTGCACCAAATAAAAGGTATGCTATGTATTTAGTAGTTTTTCTTTTTCTTTTCATCTTAGCTACTATTTCTTTTATATACACAATATGTTGGAATCCATTTTGATACCTCTATGACTCTTGCTAAGTATCCTTTTTTCCTGAGACGTATTGCTATCTTTTCTACTGCTTCTTTTTCATGCCAGCATCTATGTAATTTATATCTTTTTCCATCAAATATCTTGGTTCTTGCTAATGCTTTCATTTTTCACCTCCTAACCTTCTCTGGATAACACTATCCATATCCATACTGAGTTAGTCAGTTTCACTACTTTTTGCTTTGGGCTTTCCACTTTATCTTATTTAGGAGGGATATATTTCAATCCCCATACACCATTCGTTTGTACTAATTTTACTTTCCAAGGTGGTCCATAATAAGTATTCATAAGATATTTAATTTGCCCTACTATTCGCTTATTATCCGTAGAGTATTTTCCTTTGTCTGTAACAACTACTACATCTGCATCGTATATCTTATGTGGCAAAATTTCAAGAATAGATTTTATCCTAAATTCTTTGTTTCGCAATTGCATTAAATTCCCTTTTACTGTTTTTGGCAATGGTAATTTTATTTTCGACTTAGGCATTTTTTTTGTATTCTTTTTTATCTTTTTTGGCAATGGTATTTTCGTTTTAGACATTTTATCACCTCCTAATTTTTATTTTTGGATAAACCACTATCCACATCCATGCTGAATCTGCTAATTTTATCACTTTTTGCTTTGGCAAACTACTAACTTTTTTCTTTTTATAGATATTCACCATTTTTATCTCACTTCCATAAGAGTAGGTTGCACTTCGCATTTGCTCGTTGTCAATCTTATATTCCTCGCACCTTTTGGTAGCTCCACCACTTTCGCCACTTCCATCTCCGCTCGGCTCACACTATAACGCGTGCTGCCTCGTTGCGCTTTGAACCCCTTACGTGTGTTCTCATATATTAACTTTATACCGTTTACTGTTTCACCGGTTCGTTTACGTACACGCCCTTTTTGCCATCTCAAGAGCTTGCCACTTATGTATACACGCTTGACTCGCAGTTTCCAGACCTTGTTGCCCGCACGTGTGCGCTCCAAGTTCTCGTACATAATGTAGTAGTACCTACCGGGTCCCACTCGCGGGTATTCGGATGGTTTGTATACCATGTTTTATCACCTCCTTATCCTTTATAATGAACTATAAGTTTGTAATCTCTATTATTTATTGCTTTATATGTTATGTCCTCAGTTTTACCTTTATATTGTATGTATGTAGGATTGCCAGCATGAGAGCCATATCCCCCTTTCAGAGTGTAGTGCTTATCGAGATATTGTATTAGTTTCACAGGAGCGTTCCATTTTTTTGCTTCACCATGTATGGTATTTCCAATCCGTTTGATATTTTTAAACCCTGCCCTATACATAACAGATTTTAACTTACTAAATACCTTTTCTTCTTTACTTATTCTTCTCTTTCCTACCATTTTCTTTCACCTCCTATTATCTTATTTATTTTTTCTTATCCAAATATCATAATATCCACTAGATGCTGTAGAATTATTTGGTGTCAAAGCAATAGTTGCTCCTTTTCCTTCCGTAATTCTTACAAGATAGCCTCTTTTCTTTAACTCCCTCTTTATTTTCTCAGCAGTCTCCTTATAAATGACAGATTTATAAAATTTATATACTTTTCGGTTAAATCTTCTTTCTCTCATTTCTATTCACCTCCTAACTTTTTACCATGCTATTCCATCATATACTACTTTAATTTTACCTTCTTTTATTTTTTGTAGCGCATAAGGTGAAACACTGCGCAACAAATCTTCTTTACTTTTCGCAAAATAGTACCGTGGCTCTTTTGTTGCCGGAAACTCGCCCCATACCTTATATCTCCTTATTCTTCCCTTTGTCAATGTCACTTTTCTTATTTTTGGAGTTTTTGCTTTACTTTCTTTTTGTCCCAGCTTCTTATAGCTAAAAATCTTCATACATTCTTTTTCTTGCGCTGTGCACTTGCTTCTTACAACATCTAAGGGAAAATCACCACGACCACGAAGCCGTTTCATTTCAGGTACGCCAACGCACTCCTCTGGGAACTCCATTACTGTCCTTTTTACCAGCACTACCTGCCATAAAGGCTTTTTCTTATGTGACTGCTTTTTTGTTGTTGTTTTTACTGTATCTACGCCTTTTAAATCACATCTACCCGGATTCTTTGCCCATATTTCATAGTCGCTTAATGGTAATACCTTTTTTGATGTGCGTAGAGCATCAAGTGATTTTGCACGCTTGCTTCGCCCTTCCTGTATCTTGCGAATTTTTCTCGGTACTCTTGTTTTTGCCATTATGTTCACCTTTTTAAATTTTTAACAGTTTTTTGACAAGCCAAGAAGTTGTAACATTAGGTTGCAACTCAGTTTTTACAATCTTTGCTTTTGTGTATCTTATAGCGGCTCGTATATCATCACGTGTGTTCTTTGTAGCCTTTATTGCACGCACAAGCGCATATCGTGCACTCACTTCGCTCGGAAATACATCGCTACCAAATATGTTCTCCATGCCTATTTTCACTATCCAGCCCATTTTTGCTCACTTAATGTTTTTGAGTTTCTCTTCATCAGCCCATAATTATTTTCTCATTATACGATATTTTTCGTAGTTGGCATCTAACCGATTTTGTAGCTGTATTATTATTTTACTCGAATGATTGTAGATACTGCCTGATGGATATGCAACATGAGCAAGTTTTTGTAATAGTCCACTCCAATAGTTCCATATTCCACCCGGTCCTGAGCCCTTTTCCTCCTTCAAAAACACACCATATTTGTATCCTTCGCTTGCAAGCTTCACATAATCTCTTAACAAAACTACCAACCTCTGATGTAACCGTTTTGCTCGTTCTTTCTCTGCCTTTGTTGGCTTTATATCTTTGTAGAACCACCATGCTGGTGAATTGTATTTCTCCTTTCCTTTAGCAAAAAAAATCTTTATCTCTTTTTCAAGCGCTTTTATTCTTTTTCGCCATGTTCCAACTTTTGTCTTAAATGCAGAAGGAACTGGGATATTAGATTTTGTTTTGTTCATTTTCACTTTTCACCTCCTAAGTATTTTTCTTCCAACTTCTATTGCCTCTCGCTTAGTTGGATATAACCCACACGCAACTTCTTCAACTGCTCTATTTATCCCTTTATATCGAGTTACTAATGACAACTTCCATACTTTTGTCTTATTAAATTTACGCTGTAATTTCTGTTTCATGCGTTCTGTTTCTGGTGTATAAGGTTCAACTACAACACTTTCTTCCATGATATAATTGAGTTCTGTTGGATCATAGTTTTTATATACTTTGCGTTCTCGCTTACCAATTACCTCTCTTTTCATTTTTTATCGTCGTCCTGAACCTCCATTTCTCCACCTAACTTTTTGTATTTTCCCTCCTTATGTTTGGATGCCTACACTTATTTGTTCGGTTTCTGCCTCTACCACCTTCTTTGAACCCGCGTCTGCTACCGTCCTTTTTACCATATCCACGTCGTGGCATTCTTCCTTAGTCCAACCTTTTCAGCACAACTAAGTCCATAGGTAGATTGGCTTGTCTAAGAGTAGTTATTGCATGCTCTTTGCTTCTTGCACATAAAACATTTTTGAACCAATCTGGTCTCTTTCTTCCTGCCCATTTGATACCTACTGCATAACAGTGGATATTCTTTTCTCCATAAAACTCCTGTGCCCATGCTTTTCGCTTTTTTACTTGCTTTCTTAGTTCTGTGAGATTGCCACCCAAACCTCCACCTACTTTATACATATTCACCACTATGGCATATTTATATCACTTCTTAGATTTGGGGTTTTTTTTCTTTCTCTTTTTGCTCTTGCTACTTTTTTCATTTTTTAAAATTTTTCGTATTTTAGCACATGCTTGTTTAAAGAGAAATTCTGGCATTACTGCACCAGCTTCATAATATCCATCCTCATCTATTCTTGTTTTACGTGTGTCACCATCTCTATCTTTCCACACAACAATAAAACCTCTCTTCGCTGTACCAGGCGGTAAATAATATGGATGGGTAGCTATTCCTTTATATATCTCAACTATTTTACTCCTCATTTATTCGTATCACCTCCTATTTTTTATCGTCGTCCTGAACCCCATTTCGTATCGTAGTTTGGCTCTAAGCCTAACTGCCTGCACCGGCTGTTTATTGCTCGTGCGGTTTTAGCGAACTCCTCTTTTGCGGCTGTTCGCATCTGTGCTATCTTACCCCTGAATCCTTCTTTCCATGCCGGACTAAAAGTCAAAGTCACCAGATACGAACTGCGTTTGTGTAGCTCCGTGAGTTCTTTACGGCTCTTGGCACGCTTGACCTCGTTACGTATCATTTTGTTGATTTTCCTTATATCCGATACCCCACTTATGGCACTATATATCCTTTGCATTTTTTACATCACCTCCTTCAATGAAGTTATCAAACCCCTAAATCGTTGCTTATAGGATTGGCCGTCATCTTTCACTATCCTTAGTACATCGCGTCTCAAAACCTTATCTCTTATCTCTGGATTTCTATGGAGGATGTTCATGCCTCTGCGCCATATAAGCATACCTCTGTCGTCTATCTTGCCTATATCCACACCACCATTTTCTGTGTATAGGCTTACATACCGCATCCGTATGCATCACCACCTTATCTCTTTCGTGCTCGCTTTACACGTGCTAAATATCCCGAAGAGTCTATGTAATACATATAGCCCTGCTTTCGTGATACAGTTGTTCGCTTGACCAATTTGCTCGGCTGTTCTGATCGTGTTCTGCCCTTGTGCTGCATCTTCGTTCGGTATATACACAACGGATCGCCCTTAACAAAATACAAATAACCCGGCTCTCTGGTTATTTGTACATATTTGTTGTTTCTATCTTTTATTCGTTCGCCCATAATTATAGATAAAAATTATTTTAATATAAAAGTTTGCTTTGGACTGGACAAATTCAATAAACTTTTGGTATAAAAACCCGTAGCTTCGTTATAAGCGATTCTCGTAGCTTCATAAACTGATAGACCTCTTTTTATCAACTCTTCGCGTCGCTTTAGATAGAAATCATAAAATATGTTCATTTTATGATTTTTTATTCAAAACACACGCCATCTTTGTTTGTATTTACGAGCATCCATTCTCACCCATAGCTGCCATTCCACTACTGTAACAGGATGGGCTTCACGCCATGCATATAACTTTTTGAGAAAGCCCTGAGTACTGCCTGTTTTTACCTGTATGAATTTCAATCTACCAGCATTTATAGCTATTATATCAAAAAGACCGAAGATGTCCTGACTGCCATAAAACCTGACTTTTTGTGGTCTGTACACCTCATAATTCTCTTGCTCTAAAAGCTTCACTACTTCATGCTCATGTTTCCATCCTTTTTGTTGAGTACTCATATCATCTTACCATTCTAAAATAGTTTTTTGCTTTATAGAGTTATCGTCTATTGCATCCAAAATTGGCTGGATTTTATCACTCACAACAACATTGAACATTCTATCCTTATCGAGTAGTAGCTCTGCACCAGCTCGTTCCGCTAACTTCTTATAACGAACAAGCTCTGATACATCTTCATAGCCTATCACATCTGTCATGGTTATCTTCTCGCCACTTGGCAATACCACTGGCTCAAGTAATCGCATCGAACGGACATACAATGTCTTGATCTTGCTACCATAATCGAAATTCTTGCCTAAGAACCTGTTCGCTATTACAGCAGCTCTGACATGTGGTGGGATACCTTTTTTGTTACCGTTCTTATCAACCCCGCCATAGTAGCTCAGTGGCTGTTGTAAGCCCATTGGTATTGCCATTGCATCCACTACATGATAGTTTTTACCATTGAATTCAAACCCGTATATCACATCTCTGAGTTTCTTAATTAAGGGCGATATAGCATCTATGTTACCATTGAAGATATACTCAAGCACTCTCTCCTGTAAACGCTTGGTTAATAATGGCGCATTGCCACGCCTCGTCTCTATGCCTCGTGTTTTTATGTAATTGACGGACTTGCCATCCTCGTATGTCACTAACCCTGCATAGCGTTTCTTTGTTAGTAACAGTAACTTCGAGAAAAACAAATCATAATCGAGTTTGAAATAGTGGGTTTGAGTAAATGGCTCTAAGCTCTCAAAAAAGGCATCAAACTTGTGTGTTATCTCATTTGCTATTTCAGCTATCTGCTCATGGGTTGTGCCGTTTTGCACTACACAAAAAATGCCGTCCGTATCGCCATAAATGACTTTCATACCGTGCCATTCCGCTTCTTGCCTGACAAAATTCAAACCTTTGCGTCCTATTTCTGTCACTTTCGCACCTATATCTGAATACAGTCGTGAGCCTTTGAACGCTACAAACCCATATACGCTATTTATCAGCTCTTTTATCACTTGGCGTTTATCGGTTAGGGTACGGTACTGAGTGCTTTGTGGATCATATTTAGCACGTTCGGCTTCTATTTTGGTACGCTCTTCAATCAAATGCTTCAGTAGAAACGGGATAATACCTTGACGATTGGCATTCTCTTTGGTTATCTCAGGACTTAGGTTCAAGCTCAGCAAAATCGAAGGATAGAATTTCGACATGTCAAGGTTGGCTACATTGGTATATATGCCAGGATTGGATGCAAAAACTATCGCACCTTTGTATTGTGAACCCTTACTTTGGCTTTGATAGCGTCCTTTTGTTGGCAAAATGATGTTTTTGTGCTTCAATAAAAAGAACATAAAGCTATCAACTAACACACTATTATGGAAAATCTGCCATGTTGGACTCTTACCCTCATTAATTCCACGTACAAACCGTTCTAAGCCTATTACCTCGCGTAAGTGTAAGAAGAAGCGACTGAGCTGAAACTTGTTGTCAAGTTTCACTATGCCCTCTACATCTTCTTTGTTATACAAAAGAATATGACGAAATTCTCCCGCTTCATAAAATTCTCGTATGTCTTTTGCTATGCTCTCCGGTAACCGGCGTTTGATACCCTCTTGATGCTCAACATCTTTAAGGTTGTAGCTTGACACGCCTCCTTTTTTCACTTGTTTATAAGCACCTAACAAATCAAGTATCTGGAACCGCTCTTCTATTGGTTCTATACCGAGTCGCTTCAATCTGTTTTGAATATATAGATAATCAAATGCTATGTTCCATGCCAATATCACATCAGGGTCTATTTGCTCGAATTTGCGTTTGAAATATGTTAGCATCGCACGTTCGCTACTAAAAACACTTACATGCCAGTTATTGGATTTTGGTGCTATATCAGCATCAGCAACTAAAAACGAATAGAAACGATTTTCTGAAGCGTCATAGGTTGTTATCGCTATTACAGGATATGCGGCTTTGTCAGCGAACGGAAACTTGTTAGGAGGGTTACAAACTTCTATATCAAGATATAGCTTCTTCAGTGCAGTCATTCTTTACTCCACTACCTCCGCATGCCACGCACCTAAAAACCTTTATTGGTATATATTTACCGTTTTTTGTAATTAAACATGATACTACTACCTCTCCTTTGCCGTTACAAACTTTGCATATATTGGTCATTTTTATTAGATTAGATATGCCCATGTGCCCTCTTTTGCTTTTTGAAATATTTGCTCGTTTTTATAATCACTAAGATATTCAAACCTAACTCACTAACAATAATTTCTTTTAGCGCACGATAATCCTCTAACATAGTGTAATATGTCTCAATAATATCCGTAAGGTCTACAATATCGGATTTATTATCCATAATGAAGTCAATATATGATATAAACCGCTCTATCTCCTCTAATTTTTCGTTAACTGAGATTGTTAAATCTATTTCTTTAGATACCATATCATAGCTAAAAATAAAGTATAAAGTAGGTTTTTTAGCTGAACATTTCATTTCAAAACCCCTTTATGTTCTTATATGAAACTCGCATATTATCTGTTATATTAGAATTCTTAATCTCAAAGCCTTTCTTTATGCCCGTATCTATTAGAAACCTGCGTTCAAAGATTATATCCGCTTCGTATGTCCTACTAAAGAAGTTCCTAAATTTGGCAACTTGCCACGGCACTTGCATCTCTATACGAACAAGTGGCTCATCGTATAGCGACTTGAAACCGTTTTTCATGACACGGATACTATTTATAAACTTCAAATAGTCACGCTCAGATGCATATTTAAATGCGCTATGCCTTAACTCTTCAATTTTTTGCACTTCGTTAGCCAGAATAAAGAAATAGGGATAGAAATCGTCTATCACAAACCTATATTTGCCTCTTTCGTTACGTCCATAGAGATACAAAACATTATTTAAACCACTTTCACGCTGTATCGTGATATACAAAAACTTCATTCTTTCACCTCCTTTTCTTCCATCTGCCGTATCTCAGTTTATCGTTATAGTGTTTCTCCATCTTGTGTGCAAAACCCGCAAGCAATTTAAAGAATATCGCTAATCCCAAAATTGGGATTGAAACTAAATGCCATATCCGTCTACCTAACAACCCCGCAACTAAGAACATGAACCCTATCACTAAGAAATATGTTGTGTAGCGTTCAAAGTTGTGTTCGCGCCTGCCCCACCAAAAACCCTTAGCAAATTGACGCTTTTGTTTTTTTGTTGGTTCTATTTTCATCTTTCTTCAATATCTTCAATTGTCCAGTAATCAGAAGGATATTCCAATCTATGAACATGTTTTGTTTTAATATTGTATCTTTTACCAACCTTTATGTTATAAAATATCTTCCAATCTCTTGTGCGATAGACATTACCATCATTAGCAAGAATAAGATAGTCTGTTGCTAAACCAACAGTTTCTATGGTTTTGTTGATAACAGTAATATCTTTCTCTATTGTTGGAGTTCCAATTGTTACCTTATAAAGACCAAAGAATATCACACCAAAAAAACCTAAAACAAATAGCACTGAGAATATCGCTACAGATAGATTCGCAATATTTTTAAAGACTTCCATATCTATATCTCTTCACCTCCTATATTTTATGCTTGTGCATGTCCCGCATGTCCCACTTAATCTCGATTTTTGTCATAATAATCTTATGATAGTTGTTATTGTGTATTAAAAATTATGCAAATTCAAGGGTTGAAATAGTTCAATTGAACTTTTTTCCTTCAAAAAGTGCCGATTGGGGCATTCTCCGAGCTCGAAATATACCAAAGAAGCTCGGAGAGAAGTCGAAAAATAGTTCAAAAAGTTCAATACCTTCACTAAATGAAAAACCCCTGAGAAGGCTTCGTTGTAATAAAATAACTTATTATATATAATATTATATAATATAATAATAATGAACTATTGAACTATTTGA
>Ga0190352_1000201_pt1 | contig 14853 bp, 8 predicted proteins | sample 4872131011_MG_FD_161682 | JGI IMG/M metagenome (GOLD analysis project Ga0190352, IMG submission 161682) | Hydrothermal vent microbial mat bacterial communities from Southern Trench, Guaymas Basin, Mexico - 4872-13-10-11_MG | ecosystem: Environmental > Aquatic > Marine > Hydrothermal vents >...
CGGATTACTGAAGATGTCCTCTTTTCCTGGTAAGCAATCTCTGGGTGGCGGTGAAAATCACGCCGCCAGGCAATGAGCTGCGGTCCCAAACGTTTTATCTCTTCCTTTATATCTTCAACCATTCAAAGCCTCCATAGGTAGCTTTAACCAAATAATGGCCACCTTTAAAATATCATTTTTAATCTTGAATATTAAGCTTCATGGTCAAAAGCAAAGATAATACAAGATTTTTTTTCTTTTGGTCTTCAGGCTTCAGCTCTAACTATTTAACGTTTGTCTCCTCCTATAAAAGATAATCAATGGACTAAGCTTACTCTTAAAATTTCACTCAATTGATTTCCTTCAAACTGCTGCTTGTTCAATTTTAATCGAGCTCGGCTTTTGTATAAGGCTGACAAAGATTGTTATTAGCGAGTTTACAAGCAAGCCTATAAAACCCGCATTCATTCCTAGGAAAGGATCTTGATGACTGAGAATAAGAAAAATGACAATGCCTGTGCCAACCACAATTCCTGAAAAAACTCCAGACTTGGTTACTTTGGGCCAAAATAAACCCAAAACTACTCCTGGAAAAAACTGACAGACTCCATCGTACCCCAGAATGAGAAGGTTAACCAGCTCATTAGGGACAAAAACAGCAAAGATAAGAGCCAGGGTGGTAATAACCAAAACCATAAAGCGGGAGAGACGCATGACCGTTTTCTGACTGGCTCGAGGATTGAATCCAGTCTGATAGACATTTTTGGCTAAAAGAGTTGAGGCAAAAAGAACCAGGATGGCTGAAGGAACCATAGCTGTTACCGCGCCAGCTGCTCCGACAAAGCCCATAAACCAGGAAGGATAGGTCTTATTGACCAGAGCCAGAAATGCCATATCCCCATTTTTCAAGTCGGGAATAACCAATAGAGCTGTGAAACCAACCATAAAGACCAGCAGAATCGGTATCTGATAAAAAGGCATGATAATGGCATTTCTTTTGATAATCTTATCGCTTTTGGCTGAAAAAGCAGAACCAAAAACATGAGGCCACATATAAAAACCAAACCCGGTTAAAAGGACAGTGGACATAACCCAAAGAACATCCATGTGGGCTGTAGCCCCTGGCAGAATTAGATGATGAGGCTTTTGATCAATAAGAGCTTGAAACATCTTACCGAAGCCGCCAAAATAAATATAAGGAACACCGATACCGACTATGCCCACAGCTAGGATCATCATCACATCCTTAATAATGGCTACCCAAGCTGCCCCTCTTATGCCGCTTGTATAAACAAAGGCGCAGGTCAGAAGAAAAGAGATGATTATGGCTAGGTTGGAATTTATGCTGCCATTGCTGGCCACTTCTACGATAAAACCCAAGCCGGCCAGTTGAAGCTGCAGGTAAGGGATGATGGAAAAAACTCCAATCAGGGCTACTATTACTCCCAGAGGACGGCTGTTATATCTTTTTATAAAATAATCGGGCTGAGTGTGAAGACCATAGCGCTTACCTACCTTCCATAAAGCAGGCAGGATGAAAAAGGAAAGGGTATAAGCTAAGGCGCCGTAGATTAAAATATAAAAAGTCGGCGCTCCCTTGGAATAAGCCCAACCGCTGGCACCGAGAAAGGTGAAGGTAGTGTAAATCTCACCAGCCATCAACAGCCAGATAATAACTATGCCAAAGCGCCGGCCGCCAACCGTCCAGTTTTCCAGATTCATCTTCAACTTGCGGCCAGCATATATACCCAGCAGCGAGGAAAAAATAACTGTGGCCAGAATAATTACCAGAGCCGCATTCATTTCTCTTCTCCCTCTGAAGGAAGGTTATATTTTTTTTCCAGCAGATAAGCTACCCATAGAATTGGTGGAGTGAGGATGACCCAGCCTAGAATCCAGGCTAAAATAAAGGGCAGTCCCAGGATAAGAGGGTAAATTCGATTAACCAAAGGCAGGGCAAAAACCAAGGTTATAAATGGAATAGCGGCCAGGATTAAAGCCAGCTTTGTCCCTTTCTGCATCGAAGCCTCCTTTCTCTAAGTCTGCTCATTATATCAAAAGTCGAAGAAAGTCAAAAAAGGAGGGAAGAACTTGATAAAAGGAAGAAATTGCTTTTCTCTAATCTAACAACAAAGCACCTTCTGTTTATAAGAAAAACAAGATAAATAAATGATTAGTTCCCAATTAAAAAAATATTTTATTATTTATATATATTCTATAATATTAATATATTTAGTCAATTAAATTTTAACATTTTTCTTTTTTATTTCCTATTCCTTTACTTCATAAGCCTTAAATTCTTCTAATGTAGCTTTAGTTGGAGGGCTCATGACTTTAGGCACTATCTCCTCAAAAAGTTGCCAGGCTTGAGGGAGTCTTTCTTTCAGCTCAGCCGCGGTCATAATTGACCACTCAGCCTGCATTGGGCCGTAAATTTTCCTAAGATCCCAGGAGGTATAAATAACCCAATAAGCGAATTCCTGGAGCAAGACTCTATTTCTTGGCTCATCTGAAATACGATTGTACTGGGTAATATCGTAATATTTATTGTTAATGCCTGCCTGCATCACCTGATATAGCTTTGAAGAAGTGGAAATCCCCCACTCTTCAGGGAAGGTATAATGAAAGCCAACATCAGTCACATGATGCAATATATGTTCAACAACCTCATTAACCTGGCCAGAAACACCTTCCATAATGATATCACAGATGCTGTTCTTACTTCTTGTCTCAGCCCAGTCTTTCTCGTCCTCAGGAGAAAATTTATGCTCTCTGCCTTTAAAAAGAGGAATAGTGGCCCGGTACCTATACAAGTTTCGCAGCAGCTCTTGCTGCAGCTCTCTATCAAGGCCCTCTCCTTCCTGAGGAAACATCTCTTTAACTGTCTTGGCCACTTTTTTCATAAAATCATCTGAAATATCATCCCTGGCTATTAAAGTAAGGCCGCAAACCATAAGTTTCTTGGTAAAAGGCTTATACTCATCGGTAGCAATGATTTCTGTTTCCTGATAGAGATTTTCAGGCACTTGGCCTAGGGGAGAAAGAAGGATGCAGCCGCCCAGCTTAGTCTTGGCAGCCTCGGGCTTTTCCAGGGTAGGTTTTTCAGCTTCTTGCTTTTGTGGGCTGCAAGAAGCCATTATAAAAACCAAAATGATAAACAGATAAAATATTTTGCGATTTTTCACCTTCCAGCCTCCTTTCTTGTCATTTAGTAATATAAAATAAATTATTTACTTTGTGGATAGTATCATATATCTCTTATATATTCAAAATATGATTTTTTAATTCATATATCTGGCAGCATTGACATTCATCGTCTCGCCTGAAACATAGTCGTTTTCAATAAGAAATAAAACCGCATGGGCAATCTCTTCCGAGCGGGCGAATCTTCCATTGGGTGATAAGGCAGCCAATTTCTTTTTTTATCTTTTCCCCTGCTCATTATTCATTAGCTAATTTAGTTTGCCTGGAACAAATTAAAAAAGCAATAAATCGCTACTAAAATGTAAGAATAATGTTTAATTGCCTTCTGCTTTTCTAATCGAAGAAATTAGTTTTAATCTCCAACCTGGAGAAGTCTAATGACAAGCTGTTCTTGACATCTCTTCTGGGCAAATTTATAATTGCCGCCAGTGTTAAACCAGGAAAACTGGAAAGCAGCCAATTCTCATTCTTCTATTAGAGACAAGCTATCTACTGTGACTTTGGACCCAGACATAATAAACATCAGGCAATAATAATTTTACAGGAAAAAAATGAAAAGCCTTTAAATTTCATGATTTTATAAAGAGGAATAGATGAAACAAAATAAGCTATTTTTAAAATATCTAAAATTATTGACTGCTTTAAGCCTGCTACTGTCTTGGGGTTCCATCACCTTTTCTCTGGAAATAACTCCCTACAAAAATCCCGAACTTTCTATAGAAGAGAGAGTAAACGACCTTATTGGCCGAATGACTATCGAGGAGAAAGCCCTACAACTGGCTTCATTTTTCCCCAATGGCAACATCCGCTTGGATATTCCCCACCTGCAGGCAGGTGAAGCCCTTCATGGGGTATGTCTCCCCAAAGCTACCTGCTTTCCCCAAGCAATTGCCCTGGCCAGCACCTGGGATCCTGAACTTATAGAAAGAATGGCCAACATCATTGCCAAAGAAGCCCGCGCTCTCGGAGTACATCATGTTTACTCCCCTATGTTAGGAGTCGTTCGTGATCCACGTTGGGGCCGAACAGAAGAAAGCTACGGTGAAGATCCCTATCTTGTTTCCCGAATTGGTGTGGCTTTTATCAAAGGATTACAGGGTACTGGAAAAAACCTTTTCGACAAAAACCACATTATAGCTACAGCCAAGCATTTTGTGGCTGACGGTGAACCAATAGGCGGTTTGAATGGTTCAGCTTTTGATGTTTCCGAGCGGAGTCTTCATGAAGTATTTCTGCCTCCATTTAAAGCCGCGGTTGAGGAGGCAAAAGTCGGATGTATTATGCCCGCTCATCATAGTCTCAATGGCCTCCCATGCCATGCCAACAAGCATATCATGGTTGATATCCTCAAAGATACTTACGGTTTTAAGGGTTTTGTTGTTTCTGATAATAATGATATTTTAAACTTGGTGAATTTCATGCGGGTGGCCAAGACAACAACTGAAGCAGCCCGGCTTAGCCTTGAATCCGGCGTTGATACAGAATTGGCTTGGCAACGCCCCTGGGCAAAGGGACGAACCTATGGACAGCCGCTGGTAGAAGCAGTAAAAAAAGGCATTATACCAGTTGAACTTCTGGATAGAGCCGTTAAAAATGTGTTTCGAGCCAAGTTCAAACTAGGTTTATTTGATAATGGCCAGCAGATTAAGCCCTGGCAGGATTATAAGGTCTCTGGAGACAAAGGAAGGCCTGACTATAAAGAAGTAACTTATGCAGATTCAATCCGTGGTCGCGATCTGGGCAACGACTATTTCAACCAACTGGACCATCTCACCAATCCACGCCAAGATGCCAATGAAATTTTAAATGATCCCTCCCATAACAAAATGGCTTTAGATGTGGCTCGCAAAGCCATTATCCTTTTGAAAAATGAAAATAATCTACTCCCTCTTGATAAAGGAAAGTTAAAAAGAATAGCCGTTATCGGGCCTAATGCCGATGAAGAAGTACTGGGCGGTTATTCAACCCCCAAAGTCCGTTATTTTGTTTCTGTTCTGGATGGCATCATAAACCATGTCGGCCATAAAGTGGAAGTGTTCTATGCCCAGGGAGTAAGCCTTGAAGACTTGGAATGGGAAAATATAGATGAAGCAGTAGCCATCGCCCGAAAATCTGATGTAGTGGTCCTGGTAATTGGGGGTAATGAAATAACCTGTAAGGAAAATGAGGACCGTGATTACTTAAGCCTGGTCGGTAAACAACAAGAGCTAGCGGAAGCGGTCTATGCAACAGGAAAGCCAATTGTGGTTGTCCTATTGCATGGCAGACCACTGGCAGTGGAGTGGATAAAAGAGCATATTCCGGTTATTATTGAAGGATGGTATTTAGGACAGGAAACAGGGAACGCCGTGGCTGATGTCCTCTTCGGTGGGGTAAATCCGGGAGGCAAACTGCCCATAACCATCCCTAGAAATGTAGGTCAGGTGCCGACTTACTACAACAGACTGCGGTCAGGTCGGCCTGGCTGTTATTTCAGATCAACAACAAAACCACTCTGGCCCTTTGGCCATGGATTAAGCTACACCACCTTTGAATATTCTAATTTAGAGGTTGTAGTTACCTTTCCTTCCTCGGCCATAGTCAAAGTCGATTTAACCAATACAGGAAGCCGAGCAGGTGATGAAGTTGTGCAGCTTTATATAAGCGATGAATACTGCTCGGTAGTCCGGCCGCCCCTAGAACTTAAAAGGTTCAAGCGAATATCTTTAAGACCAGGGGAAACAAAGACAGTAACTTTTACGCTTGCAAAAGACGCCTTCGCTTTCTACGACGAGAAAAAGAGTGATTGGGTGGTGGAACCTGGCACCTTCAAAATTATGGTAGGAAGTTCTTGCCAGGATATTCGACTCTCAAAAAAAATAGTTTTAAAAAATTAGTGCTAAAATAATAGTATGAAAGACAGCATCATTCTCCGCGGAGTCAGAGTCCATAATCTAAAAAATATAAACCTTGATATTCCCCTTAACAAACTTATCCTGGTGACAGGCGTCTCTGGATCAGGCAAATCATCTTTGGCTTTTGACACTCTCTATGCTGAAGGTCAACGCCGCTACATAGAATCGCTTTCTTCCTATGCCCGTCAGTTTCTGGAAAGAATGGCCAAACCTGAGGCTGATTTCATTGAAGGCATCACCCCGGCAATTGCCATCCAACAGAAAGCCGCTACCAAAAATCCACGCTCAACAGTGGCCACGGTGACTGAAATCTATGATTTTCTCAGAGTTCTTTTTGCCCGCATAGGGATTGTTCATTGCCTGCGCTGTGGCCAACCTGTCCAGCGGGATACCATCGATGCCATGGTAGACACCCTCTATAAACTTCCTCTTCAAACAAAAATATGGATTACTTTCGCCTGGCCGCTAAAGAAAGGCTTAAATAAACTCAAAAAAGACGGCTTTTTCCGCCTCTTTTACAAAGGCCAGGTGATAAATGTGGATCAAGCCTCAATTAAGATAAGCGGTCAAATCGATATTCTTGTTGACCGCCTAAAACTTGACCCAGAAGAAAGAGAGAGGCTGGTTGATTCCCTGGAGATGGCTTTAAAAAAAGGCGGCGGCAAGATTAAAGTTTACACAGATAAAAACAAGCAGTTTATCTTTTCGGATAAACTTGAATGCAAACAATGTGGGATTGTTTATGAAGAACCCTTCCCCAATCTTTTCTCTTTTAACAGTCCTCAAGGAGCTTGCCCGACCTGCCATGGCTTTGGCGATTTAGCCGTCTTGGATGAGGATAAAATAATACCAGATAAAAATAAATCTCTGGAGGAAGGAGCTGTAGAACCCTGGACAAAGCCAGTTTCCAGGGGAATGATGGAAGAGCTCCTTTATGAAGCCCGCCGGAAAGGCATCCCTACTGATGTTCCTTTTAAAGATTTAAAAAAAGAAGACAAAAAGTTTATTCTTGAGGGCAGTAACGGTTATTATGGAGTTAAAGGTTTTTTTGATTGGCTCCAGACCAAAAAATACAAGGTTCAAGTCAGAGTCTTCCTCAGCCGCTATCGAAAATATATTCCCTGTCCTGCCTGCCATAAAATGAGGCTCAATTCTCGGGCTTTAAGCGTCAAGATTGAAGGCCGCTCTATCGGTCAAGTAGTGCAGATGACCGTCAAAGAGGCCTCTCGTTTTTTTAAAAATATAAGCCTCACTCCCTTTCAAAAGCAGGTGGCCGAAAAATTAATAGCTGAGATTCAAAACCGCCTCAATTTTCTCTTAGAGGTAGGGCTTGACTATCTGACTTTAGATCGCATGACATTCACCCTGAGTGGAGGAGAGGCGCAGAGAATAAACCTGGCCGCAGCCTTGAGTACTGCCCTGGTAGGCACACTTTTTGTCCTGGATGAACCCAGTATTGGTCTCCATGCTCGAGATAATAGGCGCCTGATTAAAATCCTAAAATCCCTTAAAGATATCGGCAATACGGTCCTGGTTGTAGAGCATGATCCAGAAATTATTAGGTCAGCTGATTATCTCATAGACTTAGGTCCAAGAGCTGGAGAAGCAGGTGGCAAAGTTATCTTTTCAGGCAAGATGCCGGCTTTCCTTAAGAATTCCAAATCTCTGACTGCTCAATATATAAGGGGAGAAAAAAAGATAACAGTCCCTGCTAAAAGAAGAATCCCTTCTCAATTCATTGAAATAGAAGATGCTACTAAACACAACTTGAAACATATTCAGGTCAAAATTCCACTGGGAGTTTTTACCTGTATTACCGGAGTCTCAGGCTCTGGTAAAAGCACCCTTCTTTATAACGTCCTTTACCAGGGATGGCAAGGCCAGGCCAGAGGAGGCTTTAAAGCAATCAAGGGCAGAGAGCTCATCGATAAGATCATTATGGTTGACCAATCTCCCCTTAGCACCTCTCCTCGCTCGATTCCAGCCACCTACACTAAAGCTATGGATGACATCCGCGAAATCTTCAGCCAAACCAGAGAAGCCAAAGCTTTGGGATACAAGCCAGGCTTTTTTTCCTTCAACACCTCTGGCGGAAGATGCGAAGACTGTAAAGGTGCCGGCCAGCAGATTGTGGAAATGCAGTTTCTTTCTGATGTGGTCTTAACCTGTGAAACCTGTAAAGGCAAACGTTTTAAAGATGAAATTTTGGAGGTTAAGTATAAAGGCAAGAATATTAATGATGTCTTGAATATGACTATCGTCGATGCCTGTCAATTCTTCTCAGAAAGACCGAGAATAAGAAAAAAATTAGAGCCTTTAATAAAAGTTGGTTTGGGCTACTTAAAGCTTGGCCAGCCAACTACAACCTTATCCGGAGGAGAAACTCAGCGGCTGAAACTGGCCTATCATCTTGTCCACCAGCGGCAGAAGCGGGTGCTTTATCTTTTTGATGAACCGACTATCGGGCTTCATTCCGACGATATCTCGGTCTTGCTTCGCTGCTTTCAAAAATTGGTTGATGAAGGCCACACAGTGGTGGTTATTGAGCACAACCTGGATGTCATCAAGTGCGCTGACTATGTCATTGATTTAGGGCCTGAAGGAGGTGAAAGAGGCGGAGAAATTGTAGCTGAGGGTACTCCTGAGCAAATAATTAAAGCCCGCCGCTCTCACACCGCCCGCTACTTGAAGAAATATCTTCTTCGACCTCAGACCTTTATCTGAAAAAATTGACTTCTGCCCAAACTCCGATTAAAATAACAACAATGAATAGAGATAAAGTCACCATCAAAATCCCTCGACCCATCTACAATAGAATCAAAAGTATAATAAAAGAAAGCGGATTCAGTAGTGTTAATGAATTTATAGTGTACGTCTTGAGAGATCTTATTTCTATGCAAAATACTGATAAATCAGAACTTACTAAAGAAGAAATAGAAGCTATCCGACAACGCCTGAAAAATCTCGGGTACCTCTGAGCTTCATTAAATCTCCCATTTATTTTAAAAAAGGTTGATTTTAGTCCAAAAAACAATTCTTTAGGACAAAAGTTTAGATAAAGGAAATTAAGCTTATAAAAATACACGCATTCACACACCTGATAAAAGGAATTATTTGACAGTAGCCTCTAAATTTATTACATGTGGGTGAATATTCAAGAAAACACACCATTTATCTTTGGCAAACTGAATTTTAGGCAAGAAAGAAACTGCAAAAATTAATAATAAAAAAATTAGAAAAAAGAAATATAAATTGTCCTTAAGCTCAAAAGCATTATCAGAATCCCGACAATAATCATTAATAATTTTGTAGGAAGTTTTTTGCACATAAAAGCCGCAAGCGGAGCAGCAATAATTCCACCAACTATTAAGCCAACAATAACTTTCCAATGGGTTAATTTAATCATGGTAATAAAAGTTACAGCCTCAGCCAGGGTTACAAAAAATTCTGCAAAATTTACTGAGCCGATAGTAAGCCTGGGATTATTTCCTCTGGCAATCAATGTAGAAGTCACAATTGGCCCCCACCCGCCTCCTCCTATTGCGTCAAAAAGGCCGCCAGCAAAACCGAGAGGCAGAAGTCTGCTTTTTATTTCCTTTTCCTGAATGGGCTTGAAAGACTTTACTAATATTCTCAATCCCATTAGAAACAAATAGGCAGCTACAAAAGGTTTTATCTTTTTCCCAGGGACTGAAGATAATAAATAGGCACCTAAAATCCCGCCTAATATGCCAGGGATAACTAATTTTACGAATAATTTTTTTCTTACATTCACAAAAATCAAATGAGATATTCCTGAGACGCCCGTTGTAAAGACTTCTGCTGTATGAACACTAGCGCTGGCTACGGCTGGCGAAATTCCAAGGCTTAATAAAAATGAAGTAGAGGATACTCCATAGGCCATGCCCAGAGCTCCATCTATCATTTGAGCTATGAAGCCAACTATTATGAAAACAATTATGCCTAAATCTATATCTTCATGCCTCCTTTTCAATTATTTTAATTTTCAAAAAAATCTTCTCCATCTGTTTTAAAATTGTTAATTAAAGTCATTTTATTGACTTTTATTTTTTAATTTTTTATGGCTTTTTAAATTCAAACATCGATTGTTTTAAAAGCCAGCCTGAAACTGGGCTAAAATTACATTGTTAGAGATTTTACCAGGCTCTTCTTGGTGAAAACTCATAATTGATTTGAAATTTTGAAGCTTTTGAAAAAAAATAATTTAACCCTAAAGTGATCACTTCACTGTGATTCCCATTAATATCCCTATCCACATCTATGGAGTCACACTTAACTACTGCTTGGAATTTTTCCGGAAGGAAATAATAACTTGCCTGGATATACCACCCACACTTTCTAGCTTGTTCATCTTTTCCTAAAATGTACTCTCCCTTCAGAGAAAAATAATCACCGACGAAAAACATCTCAACTCCAGTTCTATTCCTATTAACATGATTAGATCTATGATTTGAGATATATCTGCCATTATAGTTTGATAAAGCAATATGAACGGAATTTAGAGGCTTAAAGACCAGTCTTAGAGCAATATCTTTTTGTTGGTTATAATCCGTCTTATTTATTCCAGACCCATTAAAAACTCCTAAACTGTATTCTATCTTTGGAAGTTGACCATAAATCTCAAACCCAATATCTCTTCCCTTCTCTCCCATATCGCGCCCTGGACATAATTCTTCCACTATTCGAGACCTATTTATGGTATCCAGGCCAAAACTTGAAACAAGATTTTCTAGACTAAAGGGGATTTTGAATTGACCAAATTTTAGATTAGCATAAGGCGAAAATTTAAATTCAACTTGAGCATCTAAAAGAATAGGGTTGTTAACTGTATCAATTTGAAGTTTATAAAATAAATTTTTTAAGACCTCACCTGTTAACTTTATTCTCGCCCGTTTAATTCTGAATCCATTTATACCTGCATCCAAATAAGCATAATTAACCTGAGTGTATCCACTAAATTGTAAAAATCGATCCATAAAATCAGACGTTTCCTTTCTTATTTCAACCGCTGAAAAAAGTCTGTTCAGCAAGAAAGAGCAAAAAATCAATACAGGAATTATTTTCTTCATCAATTTCTATTCATCCCCTTTAAAAAAAGGCGATTAAGTCCTAAAGAAATAATCATATTATATTCCTAATATATTCTAATCAGGCTCTTATTGTATTACTTATGTAAGCTACGTCAAGTTTTTTTAAAAAAAAATTAAAAGAACAAAGTAATCTCCATGGTCTTACCAAAAATCATGATAAAAAGCAGATATCAATGAAAATAAATAAAGGATGGGCAGATTTTATGAATAATTCAGGTTTATTATTTAGGAATAATAATAAAGAGAGTAAAAAAAGCTAATAAAAAGGTTGATTTTAATCTTACTCTCTTAGCAGAAATTTGCCTGACTCCATTCTCACATAAAATTCTGTCCCCCAAAGGCAAAGGGTATGATTTTCTGAGGTCTCGACTCCACAGGTTATAATTCTGGGGCCCATAACCAGGCAGTCTTTTGTCTGGCTGCGGTGGCCAGCTAATAGTTTGTAATAACTTAAATTTTTACTGGTGGAAATGATGATTAAGCCGCCCCTTCTCTGGGCCGTTTCTTTTTTAGAGGAAGAAAGAGTGGCCATGATTCTGCCATCAAAATAAGCGTTAATGCTGTTAAATTTATTCTCAAAAGGTGAATGAATAACCTGGGAAATCCCTTCATTGAAGTCCAAAATTCTTATTTTAGAGCCCGCAATCTCTTTTTCTGTCCCAGGTGAGTCATCCGCTTCAGTCAGAGCTAAAATTCTTTGCTGGGGAAATATTTTAATGAGGGTAACAGGTTCTGTCAGGTTTTCGACGATAGTAGATCTTCTCTTCTCTATATCCCATCGTTTCAGGGTGTGATCAACACTTCCAGAATAAATACGGCCATAATAATCTACTGCTAAAGATGAGATCGGCTGGTGATGCCCCTCCAGAATGAGAAGATATTGATTTAAGAAATCCCAGATTCTAATTGTTCCGTCTTTATGTCCAGTTATAATCTTTTCTCTGGGAAAAGAGGCGATTGCTGTTATAGGCGAGACCGAATATCTGAATTTAACTTTTTCATTCCTTTCAAATGAGATATTTGTCATTTCCCCCTTGTTGTCTACTAAAAATATATCCCGGCCCAGCAGGGTGAGATCTCTGTTATCTCCTGTAAAAGTATAGAATATTCGATTATCAAGGAGGGTGAGCACGAAAACACTTCCTTTATCTCCAATGCCAGCGATTTGATCTTGGGCATAGAACCTTATTTTTTTAGGCTTCAAATCTTCAACGTCGATGGTCTGGAGAAGATTAGGTTGGGAGCTGAGGTTTTTGTTCAATTGAGGTTTGAATATTATCTCTTCGGCTGAGAAGAATTTGGCTCTTGATTTTGGCCATTCTTCACTCTTTAAAGAAAAGCTCTTTTCTCTCAGATGAAGTTTTCCAGTTTTCATTTTTAAGGATTCTGATTTCTGGTTGAATTCTCCGATCCTTATCAATTCTCCCCAAGAATCTATTTTTCTTTTTCCAAACAACTCTTGAATTTCTTGGCTGTTCAACCTGGAGGAGATGGAGTTGTCGAGGTCATACAGAATTGCCATCCCTTCCTGATAAAAGTGGGTGTCCTCGAGAGAAGGCTCTTCGGTGAAAGAAAGATGAGTCTTGACGCTTTCCAGAGCTATTTCTCTGCTCTCTAAGTTCAATCTCCTGGTAGAGAAGGCGCTCCTGAAATTGACTACAACATCCAATTTTCCTTGAAAATAGAATAAATCAATCACCCTCTGGAAATAGCGTTCATCGCGACAGCCATCCAGAATGATCAGTTTTTTCTGGGAGTTACCATCCAGGAATTTTTTAATAAATTCCTGGGGGTCATCCTCTTCCTCAGAAAGAGGATTATCTTGATAATAAATGGGATCGATATATTTTTTTAACCATTTAAGCCCCAGAATCTGGTTGAATATCTTTTGATCTCTTCTTCTATCTCGCATCAGATAAAGTATTTCTTCTGGCTTTAAATTTCCGAAACCTTTAATGATTGATTGACAGAAATAAGTCTTTCCCGTACCTGAGTCGCCGGTAACAGCGATGATGACTTTCTTTTTGTTGTTCAGTAGATAATGGATTGTTTCAGAAAGCTCGTATAATCCCTTTTGGGCCGGCTTCAGTCCCAGGATACTAACAGCTCCAATATTATAAAGATAAAGAGAGTGAGTGAATTCAGGCATATCAATTTTTTTTAAGGCAGAGACAGCTTCTTCAAAAACTTGCTTATTATTTGTTTTCAATAAATTAAGGAGAGTAATAGCAATATCGACGCTCACTCCTCTGAACTTTTCTTTTTGTGCTTTACCGATTTCTCCTAAAGTCCAGGCTAAATATGTTTTTATTTTTGACCTGGGGTGATCAGCATATTTGACCAGGATGGAAAGATGGGGTAGCGATTTTAAGCCTATTTTTCCAAGGGCCCAGATAGCTTCTTCTTTTTGTTCAACTATGGGAAAAATCTTTCTTTTTTGATTTCTTCTTGGCGAGATCTCTATGTAGTCAGGTTCTTCCAGGACCTGAGCGATAGCCTTGGCTGCTTTTTTTTCTTTTAAATTCCCGAGGGTATAAATTAAATTCTCTCTTATTTTTGTGTATTGGAGAGGGAAGCTGTTGAGGGCTTTCAATAATGTTTCTGTTGAACGAGGATCTTGAAGGATGCTTAGGATAACGGAGGCATTGTATTGGATGCCGCTTGAGATATCAATTTCCTCGTCCATAAGCAGATAGAGACAGGGAAGAAGCAGAGCAGGAGAGGTATGCGTGACTATTCCCATCGCAGGTTGAATTTTTTCGCAGATTAAGGAGTAAATTTCATCCTGAGAGCGTGTATCTTTTGCTTTCATCAGCAGATGATGAATGGTTTTCATCAGCCTGTCTTCTTCAGCAGCTATCTTCAGAATTTGTTCGAGCACTTGAGGGGCGCCCTCTTTTATTTCAGCTATAATAGAAGGAAAAAAACTCTTCTTTTCTTCCTCGCTTAGAATTTCATTCAAAAAATTATTCAATGAAATGAAAAGGTTTTTGTACTCCTGGTTTTGAGATTTTCTGAAGGAGTCCCACCTGGGGACGAAAGATTCGCTGTTTACCCCAATGGCTTCATAATGAAGGACAAAAGACAAAACTTCAAGAATGATTAGAAAAGGATAATCTTTTTTTGAATAGTGCGCCTCAGAATAGGATTGAGTGATAAAAGTATTGATTTCTTTTTCTTTTAGGCTGGGGAAGGCCAGTTTTGATTTTTCCTGAAGAGCAAGCTTTATTTTTTTGGTGATTGTCCAATATTTGCCTTGCGAGAAAGGAAAAAAGATATTCTGGATGAAGGCCATTTGTTTTTCTTCATCCAGAGACCAGAATTGATAGAGGATTTCATTTGAAATTCGCTCTTTCAGAGATTTTGGGTTGTCTTCCCATTTTCCCTTTGAATTGAGGAATGTGAATTTTTTTGGCTGGAAGTCATTGATGATGGTTTTTGCCGTCTGGATGAGATTATTTAGGGAAGGCGGTGGCAGAAGCTGTTTTCTCATGAAAGTCTAATTAAAGGTATCTATTTTGATATAAGAAGCCCTTTTTTATCTTCTTCCCAGTTGGTAAGTTCCAGCTTGAAAAGCCATCCATCATAATAAGGATCTTTCCTTAATAAAGAATAGTCACTTTTTATTTTCTCGTTAACTTCTACCACTCTACCAGAGGCAGGAG
>Ga0190352_1000202_pt1 | contig 14704 bp, 14 predicted proteins | sample 4872131011_MG_FD_161682 | JGI IMG/M metagenome (GOLD analysis project Ga0190352, IMG submission 161682) | Hydrothermal vent microbial mat bacterial communities from Southern Trench, Guaymas Basin, Mexico - 4872-13-10-11_MG | ecosystem: Environmental > Aquatic > Marine > Hydrothermal vents >...
GCTTAAAACTTTTCTGAGTATAGGAATTATTATATTTTTCATTGGTTTATTTTTTGAAGGAAGATATTTGTGGTTTTATTTTCATGGACAAAACGGGGGACATATTCAATCTTTATTGCTTGGAACAACTTTAATTATTGTTGGTTTTCAAATTGCGACAATGGGATTTTTGGCGGATTTAATAGATGCTAACCGCAGAATTAACGATGAAATTTTATATAAACTAAAGAAAAAAGAATACGAGAAAAAATGAAGAAGATGAAATTTGTTCCTCTTTGGAAATGGCTGTTGGAATAAGTTAGATAATTTCATATCTAATCTAATGAGCCAAGGAAAAGAATATAAGAGAAAGAACTGATAAAAAATTATTGACTTTTTTAAGTAAGTTTCCTAAAATAGTAAAGTATGCTATATCCCCGGAAAATTCATCCTTTATTAAAAAAAGAAACAAAGAATAAAAACATTGTTGTTTTAACGGGTAGCCGTCAGTCAGGTAAAACCACTCTTTTAAGAATGCTTGAACGCGAATTTAAAAAGGAAAATAAATCCGCTATCTTTTTAGATTTAGATTTGGTAGAAAATTTAGAACATTTTGAAAGTTTAGAGAGTTTTTTAAATTATTTAAAATTAAATGGCATCAACCCTCAAAAAAAACACATAGTTTTTATAGATGAATTTCAACATTCTCCTAACGCCACAAGAATTTTAAAAAATCTTTACGACCATTATCCCAACTTGAAGATTTATATTTCCGGTTCCTCAAGTTTAGTAATGGCAGACCATTTAAAAGAGAGTTTGGCGGGAAGAAAATCAGTTTACCATCTTCATCCGCTAAATCTTGAGGAATTTTTAATTTTTAAAAAAGAAAAACAATTCTTAAATTATCTTAAAAATTGGAAGCCCGGAATAAACCTTTCTCCGAAAGAAAACGAGAAATTTTGGCGTCTTCTTGAAGAATTTTTGCTTTTTGGCGGGTATCCAAAAGTTGTTTTGCAAAACAAAAGAGAGGATAAAATCAAAGAGTTGAAAGAAATCTTCAACTCTTATATTCGGAAAGACATAAAGGGCTTTCTAAAGATGGAAAATGTCGTTTCTTATAACAAACTTATTGAACTTTTAGCCTTGAATACAGGCAATCTGGTTAATTTATCTAAGCTCTCTGTTGAACTTTCATTGTTTAGGGAATTGCTTGAAAAATATCTTTTTCTTCTTGAAGAGACATTTGTCTTAAAAATAGTCAGGCCATATTTTAGAAACAAAAAGAAAGAGATTATTAAAATGTCAAAGGTTTATTTTGAGGATTTAGGCTTGCGGAATTTGGCTTTAAATAATTTTAACCCTTTAAGAATTAGATTAGACAACGGTGCTATTTTGGAAAATTATCTTTTAAACGAAATTACAAAATCTAATTTGATTTTATTTGATTTAAAATTTTGGCGAAAAAAAATGGGAGCAGAAGTAGATTTTGTTTTTTCAAAGAATGGCCAAGATATTCCAATAGAAGCAAAATATCAGAAATATTATTCTGAAAAGCTTTCTCTGCCAACCGGCATCACGAGCTTTATTAGAGAATATCGACCCAAAAGAGCAATTGTAGCAAACAATAATTTAAGCCAGAAAAAAAGAATTAAAAATACAATTATAGAATTTGTTCCATTTTATTTCTTTAGTAAAATCCTGTTCAGATAAATACTAATCCAGACACAATTTTTAGTGTAAGAAGAAATTTTATACAAACTTTACTCCGTTAGATAATTTCATATCTAATCTAATAGGGTCAAGAAAAGAAAGTATGAAGAAAAATGAAAAAGAGTATGAAGGTAACTTTTGTTGGAACACTTCCACCTATAAAGGGAGTAAGCGAATATTGTATTGAGCAAGCGAATAGTCTATCTAAAAAAATAAAGATAGATTTTATTAACTTTAAGTCAATCTATCCTGAGTTTTTATATCCTGGCGGTTCCACTAAAGAGGAAAATGAAACTTTCCTAATTGAAGAGAACGAGAATCTAAAAATTAAAAATCTGCTTACCTGGTATAATCCATTTTCTTGGATTTGGATAGGATTGACAAGTAAAGGGAAAATTGTCCATTTTCATTGGTGGACCTTTTATTTATTTCCGGTCTTTTTCACAATCATTCTTTTTAGTAAATTTAGAGGAAAAAAAATTGTATGTACCGCTCATAATGTTTTAGGCCATGAGACAAGCAGAATTGACAAAATTTTAACTCATTTGATGTTTAAATTATCATATCGTATAATTGTTCATTCAGAGATAAATAAAAGACAACTCAAAGAAGTTTTCAGAATAAAAGATGAAAAAATTTCGGTTATTGCTTACGGTGTCCTTAATTTTTATAAAAAAGGAGAGATAGCCAAGGAGGAAGCACGGAAAGAATTAAATTTAGATAACCGAGATAAAGTGATTTTATATTTCGGAAACATTAGAAGATATAAAGGGGTAGATATTTTAATCAGAGCCTTCGCTAAAGTTAGGCAGGAAATTTCTAATTCAAAACTTATTATTGCGGGCAAAAACTGGATTGATTGGCAGCCTTTTCAAGAGTTGATTGATAAACATGGCCTTAATAAAGATATAATTCTTCGCTTAAATTATATTTCTACCCCGGAAATTCCTTATTATTTTTCTGCTTGCGATTTAGTGGTTTTGCCGTATTCGCATTTTGAATCGCAAAGTGGTCCGGGAAATGTGGCTTTAGCTTTTGGGAAAGCAATGGTAGTGAGCAATGTAGGAGGGCTTTCTGATTTAGTAAAAAATAAAGATGTGATTGTTCCGCCCTGTGATGATGATAGGTTAGCTAAGGCAATAATTAAAGTTTTGAAAGACGATGATTTCAGAGAAAAACTGGAAAATAATTCAAAAGAATTAGCCCAAAAATATTCCTGGGATAAAATCGCCAAGAGAACTATTGAATTATATAAAGAAATAACAAGATGAAGATTTTGAATATTACAAGTATTAATATATTTCCATCAAATACAGGTGGGGCAAGGTTGATTTATGGATTTTTAAAATATTTATCCAGAAAGCATGAAATTTCATTACTTACTGTAAAAAATACAGTTAATTTTAGAAATGATCTAAATATAAAATTATATGATGTTTTAACAGATAATAAATTAAATAAATTCTTTAATCCTTTAGTTTTCTTTAAAATTAGAAATGTAATAAGAATAGAGGGGCCAAATTTGATTATTATTGATTTTCCATGGTTTGGAATTTACGGGTTTTTAATCCAAAAAATTTATAAAATCCCTTATATTATTCACGAACATAACATTGAATATGTCAGATTTAAAAGATTTAAAAAATGGTGGTGGCGGATGTTAAAACAATATGAAAAATTTGTTTATAAATATGCTTACAAAATTCTATGTATTTCACCAGTAGATAAGGAAATTTTAATAAATGAACTAAATGTAGATTCAAAAAAAATATTGGATTGTCCTTATGGAATAGACACTGAAATTTTTAAACCAAATGCCACTAAAAAAACAATAATTAGAAAAGAGTTAGGGTTACAAGAGGAGCCGTTTGTTTTATTTTTTGGCACATTAGATTATTTTCCTAATATAGAAGCGATAAAGATTATTAAAGAAGAAATATTGCCTCGAGTGAAAAAAAAGATTCCAAATGTAAAATTTGTTATTGTCGGCAAAAACCCACCGAAAAATATAAGGAGCGGGAATATAATTTTTACAGGAATTGTGTTTCAAATTGAGGATTATATTAATGCCTGTGATTTTGTGATTATCCCCTTACTTTCTGGGGGAGGGATCAGAACTCGGATTATTGAAAGCATTGCTTGCGGAAAAGCAGTTATAAGTACCTCTCTCGGAGCAGAAGGTATAGATAAAAGTATTTGTGGAGACAGATTAATTATTGCCGATGATTGGAATAAATTTTCTGAGGAAATAATAAGTTTAGCAAAAAATCCAAGAAAAGACAGAATTCCAGAGAAATTTATAGAAAGCTATAGTTGGGAAAATATTGTAAATAATTTAAGTTTTAAATAAAGATATAAAAATAAAAATATGAAAATTATGAAAATTATGAAAATCAATAATGAAGAAGGTATTCACTTATGGGAAAGTGAGCCAATTATAAAACATGGTACCATCTTTGAATATATTAAAAGTTGTTTTAATCTATATCATCATATATTGTTTAAGGAATTTAGGGCTTTCAAAAAAAATCAAACTATATTAGATTTTGGTTGTGGAACAGGAGGTTATACTATTGATTTATCGAAATACACATCAGCGAAAATAATTGGTATTGATATTTCGCAAACACAAATTGATAAGGCTAAGATAAATAATGAAAAATGGGGAGGTGGTTCTTGTTTTTTCCAGAAGTATGATGGAAAAAAAATACCCTATCCTGATAATTTTTTTGACGGAATTATAAGTATTGACGTTTTCGGACACCTTCCAAATTTACAGGCAGCACTTTATGAATTGAGCAGAGTTTTAAAACCGGGAGGGAGATTTGCGGTTTTCTCTGAGTCGCGATTAACAAAAGGTGCCTTTCTTCAATACTGGCTTTTTAAGAGAGGGATTGATATAGACAGCTCGTCAAAGCATCATATTTCTCTTTTTTCAAGAAAAGAGTTAATAAAAATGTTAAACAACGCAGGTCTTACTGTTAGAAAAACATATTGTCCTTATAGGTTAAGGCTATTAACTCATCCAGAATGGTTTTATCCAGAGGTAAAAAAGTCTAATTTATCTTTTCTTAAAATTATAATTAGCTTGATGTTCTGGGTTAAGAGGATAACGGATCCAATTTACTCCATAATAAGTAGCTTATTATCTATCGTAGAGATTCATTTGTTTGGAAAAAATCGAGAAACAATGGGTTTATTTATTTATGGAGAAAAAAATAATCCTAAGGCAAGATGAAAAATATTAAATTATTAACTTTTTTGGTAATGCGTTGGTATTATTCTTTTGGGGTAAATTCTATTAGTTATGGAAGCGGCGATACCTTCGGTGTTATTTTAAAATCTTTAATAATAGTTAAAAATTTAAATTCATTATGACAAAAAAATATCTTAATTTAAAAAATATATTATTCTTTTTAATAATAGCTATTATAATTGCCTATTATGGATTTCTTTATTTAAACAGGCCTGTTGCTTATATAGGAGATAAATTTGAATATGCATACCATGCGACAAATTTAATTCAAACAGGTGATATTTTCAAGTTGGGGAATTTTAAGGGCGGGATAAGCGGAAATCCTTCGTATCCTATTTATTCGCTTTTTCCCGGTATTTTTTATATAATTGCAAATTTTTCATTAGTAACAGGTATTTCGATTTTTGCCTCAATACTTGTGCTAGATGTTCTATTTATATTTTTTCTTAATCTTGTACTGTACATTTTTATCCGTAGTTTTAATAAACTAACTAAAATAAACGTTGATAGGTCAATCATACTTTTTATAGTTTTTTCTTTAAATTTTTTACATTTTTTTTATAGATTTTTTTTATGTACGCAATTATTAAATTATTTTTTTCTCTTGTGCGGACTGTTTCTATTTAATAAATACCTCTATAAAGAACTGGATATTAATAAAATATTCCTAATCCAATTATATTCCTTGCTTTTGTTTCCATTTATCCATCACCAATCTACTATTATAATTGCCTTGTTTTATTTTTGTTTTTTAATTTATTATTTTATTACTGGTAATTTTACTAAATTAATAAAAATTAACTACATTAGCATCTTTTTTGTTCTAGGTTTACTCTTTTTTTATTTTTATATATTAATTTTTCCTAATATAAATTATTTGATTAGTGTAGGCTCTACCATTGTTTCTCATGTTAGCGATAAAACATCTATAGGGTCGCCATTTAATAATTATTTAATAATAGCTAATATTATTTTACCTATGCTTGTCGTTGGTTTTAATATTTTTAAGAAGTATCCGATATTTTTATTTATAATTTTTTTGTTGTTGGCCGGATTTTTTCAATATTTTATTATTGGAATTGAGTTTTATGGCCATAGATTTATTACGCCTTTATTATTTATAATTTCACCTTTTTATTTATTCTTGTTCAAAAATCAAAATAAATTTAAAATTATCAATATTTTTATTGTAATAATTTTAGTAGTAAATATTTCTTTAAATGCTTCAACTGCGATTTTTAGTGCGGATTACAATAAAAATATAAATTATAATTTTTTGAAAAAAGTCTCAAAAAAAAAGCACGAAGAGTACGTTTCAAGAAAAATGAATATTTTTTCTGAATTTAATGCACAATATAATAAATGCATAGACATTGATTATATAAAAGAAGCTTTTGTTGTTAAACATAAAAATTATATTCCCAAAGGAGCAAAAGTTTTTTCTGATCCAGCCACAAGTTTTATGTTTTTTAAAATTATTGAAGTTCCTCAAAGTTATGACTATCTGAGACCCATTAGCTTTAGCATAAAACATTATTATAATGACATTAAAGACCTTGCAGTTTTTAGATTTACTGATTACAATTCAATATATAAAAACTTAAAGCAAAAAAAATATGAATATATTGTCTATGATACAAATATTACCCCTCGTTGGAGTGGGTCGGCTGAACAAATTAATAAACAGATTTGGTTAACCCTCGACAATTATGAACAAATAGAAAAACGATATTCATTTGTATATAAAAAGGGGTCAAGCGCGGTAATTATTTATAAGATTAAGGATTAAAATGACCAGGAAAAAACTTGTTTTAATCAGGCCTGGATATCACGAATTAGATCATCAGTTTGCTTATTGGATGACCAAAAAGGGTTTTGAGGTTGTTTTATTGGCTCCAGAGCAGGCTTTTCAACAAAACAGGACTCTCAAAAATAGAATTACCAATTACCAGATAGAAAAATACAGGACCATTAACTCAAGATTTTTTTCCGATTTTCCTGTTGGTTTTAATCTTTGGAGTAAAATTAAAAAAATTAAACCCGATATTATAAATAGTGGGGAAGATTATCAATTTTCCACCTGGCTAGGTTATTTGTATGCTAAAAAATATAATGTGAAATTTATTATCTTGATGGACAGGTATCTCCCTCCCAGGAACTTCCTTATTAGATTATTTTTCAAACTATTAGATATTATCTTTATCAATAAAATATTACGGGATTCTTCGTTGATTATTTGCCACAGTTCGGAGAGTTTAAAATATTTAAGATCTAAAATTGACAAGAATTCCGTAAACTCAGTATTTTTGCCAATTGGTGTTGATAGGCATAAATTCTACCCACTGCCTTATAAGAGGAGAGAAGATGTCTCTTTAAAGATAATATCTGTTGGAAGATTAATTGAACAAAAAAATTATCCCACTTTGATTAAAGCAATCACTTATTTAATCAAGAAAAAAAATAAAAGGTTATCTTTGACTATTATCGGCAGCGGTATTTTAAGGGATTATCTAAAAAGGATGATTAAGAATCTTCAGATGACTCAGGCTATCAGGTTAATTTTTCATGTTGATCACGACAATTTAGTTAATATTATCAATGAACATAACTTGTTTATTTTATCATCCAAACGGGAATCTATGGGAGCTGTGGTTTTAGAGGCTATGGCTTGTGGCTTGCCTGTTATAGTATCAGATGCTGGAGGGATGAAAGATTTTGTTCAAGAGGGAAAGAACGGATTTGTCTTTAAACAAGGTTCTTATTTAGACCTGGCCGAGAAAATTGAAATTTTCCTCAATGATCGAAATAAATTAAAAATATTCGGAGATTACTCTTTAAAATTAGTAAAAGAGAGGTTTAATAATCAAATTCTTTTTGATCAATACTTTAAAATTTTTAATGAATGTTAATATACTCAATAATATAAGAATTGTCTAAGCATTTTAAGAATTATTTTACTTTTTTAGAAGGGATAAAAGTTAAATATGAAAATATTGCAAATATGTTCTCATTTAAGCGAGAGAGGTACAGGGGCGGAAAAGTTTTGCCTGGAATTATCTACCAGGCTGTCACAACAGAGAAATGCGCAGGTGGCGATTGCCTCTGATTTTGAAGCAGGCATTAATAAAAAATTTTTAAATATAAAATTTTTTAAGCTTAGCCAAGAAAGAAATAAAATAAAAAGAAAGATTTTTTTGGACTACTTTAATAAAAAGAACTTGGATAAAATAAAATTAATCCTGGCTGAGTTTAAGCCAGATATAATTCATTTTCACAATGTATATGGGATTGGTTCTAATTTGATACGTTATTGTTCCCAAAAAAACAAAACAGTAGCAACTGTCCATGATTGCTGGCCTTTTAACTATGATGGGACAATCATAGATTCTTCATATGTAATAACTAATAATTTTTACAAGTTTCCATTAGCTTGGCTACATTTATTGATTAACCGTCTTAACTATAAAGAAGCAATTCTTGTTTCACCCAGTAAGTGGTTAAAAGAATATTTAGTCAATATTGGAAAATTTAAAAAGGTCATAAACATTCCCAATGGAATAAGACTAGGAAATACTCTGACAAAATATAACAAAGAAATTCTTTGGGTAGGCAGATTATCTAACGAAAAGGGAATTGCCGAAATTTGCCCCCTTCTTGAGGAAATACAAAACATTACCGACTGGCAGGTAAATATTATAGGAGATGGGCCTTTAGGGGCTTATTTAAGAAACAAGTATCCAAAATTAAACTTTGTCGGTTTTACAAAACCTGAAGAATATTATAAAAGGGCTTCTATACAAATTGTTTCCTCCGTATGTTTTGAGAATTTTCCCTATACAGTTATAGAAGGTATGAGTTATGGCTTATGCGTTGTCGGCAATGATACTGGAGGGATAAAAGAGTTGATTAAGGATAATGTAAACGGTCTCAAATATAAACACCCGGCTGAACTGAAAGGCATTTTATTACCCTTAATTAATAATCCCGAGAGAATTAGGGCTATTGGGGCAAAGGCTAGAGAATTTGTCCAGCAATTCTCCTGGTCGAATTGTTTGGATCAATATATTGAATTATATAATTATATACTGAGAAGTGATGTATAAATCAATAAGTATTATTATTCCAACTTATAATAGACCCAGAGAACTAAAGAAACTCTTGGCAAGCATTGTTAGGCAGAATTTTCCTTCTTTCGAAGTGATAGTCTGTGATGATTTTTCTGATTGGTCAAACCGCAAAGAAAATCAAAAAACCTGTCAGTTTTTGAGAAACAAAATAGACATTTCTTATTTTTGTAATCCCAAAAGATTAGGAGCACCTTATAGTCGTAATCAAGGCATTAAGAGAGCTAAATATAATTTATTATGTTTGACTGATGATGATGATGAATGGGAATTTGATAAACTTCAGCAGCAAATTATTTTTTTTAATGCCAAAAAAAGAGAAAATATCGGACTTTGTTATACTTGGGCTAAAGTTGTTTACCGGAATGGAGAAGTTAAATATTGGCGTCCTGAAGTGAGTGGATTTTGTGAGAGACAATTATTAAAAAATAATTTTGTACCCTCTTCCTCAGTAATGATTAAAAAAGAATGTTTTAATAAAGTCGGTTTATTTGACGAAAGCTTACATAGTTGTCAAGATTGGGATATGTGGTTAAGAATATCAAAATATTTTGCCTTTGGATTTATTCCTAAATTTTTAATCATTAATAATAAACTTAGTGAAAATTCTATTAGTTTATCCAGCAAGGCGGTTCTGGGCTATAGAAATTTTTTAAAAAAGCATAAAACATTATTTATTGAATATAATATGCAGAAAGAATATTATAGCCATATTAAATATACCCTTTCCCAGTATATTATCCAAAAAAGATTTAAAGAATTAAAAGATTATTTAAACTATTTGAAGAAAACCGAAAATAAACTATTCATTTTTATATTAAGTAGATTATTTTTTATTAACTATTTTATTTGCTTTTTTAAGAGAATAATAAATGCAGTGGGCAGTAAACAACGGTATTATTCAAAAACTATTTATTAATAATAAAAATATTATTAAACCTTGGGGATTTGAGACCTCAGATTCTTTTTCTTTTTATAGTTTGGAAACCGGAGGAAATAATAACGAGGTTATTAGAAGCACAGTTAAGACCACTGAAAATATAAATGAAATCAGGAAAATTATCAAAATGAAAGAAGGAAAATGGGTCTTAGATATATGGGAAGAGCTGGATAATAGTAATCAGCAGATAATTAGAAGACATAAACTGGAAGTTCTGGAGGATTCTTTTATGTTTGATTATGTGGTTCGTTTTCGCTTTAAGAAAAAATTTATAAAAAAAGCCATAATTAATAATTTAGAAATTAACCATAAAGGTTCTAACATTTACTACCAATATCCTGTAGATTCCGTAAGACTTATAGGAGAGGACTTTGATATAGAAATCAGCGTAATAGAAAGCAGGCTGGCTGATAAATTCAGCTTATATATGTATGTGCGAGATTTTAAAGATGAATGGATTGTCCACGCAAGATTTATGCCCAAGGTTTGGGATAAAGAAGTATTAAAATTATGCGTTTGGTGGTATAATAAAGCTTTGCCCCAAAAATTTGCTGATTTATTATTGAAACTACCGAAGGTAAGACAGAAGATCTGGTTGCGTAGTGAGCAAAAGCCTTATAAATTTCCCTTGACCTTGCTGAATCCTAATTCTTACCCCGAGGTATTATTAAATAAGGGTGATAGATTATCATTAACTACAAAATTCAAACTTTTATAATAATGTTTCTTTATAATTATTTTTCTAATAAAGTTATGGTTATTCACAAGTATTTGCGAAGACATTTCATAGAAAATAGTTTAGCTTTAGCCAATATTCAAGGGAAAGTTTTAGAAATTGGCAGTGGTCAAAAATGGCGTTATATCAAAGGAAGCATCACCTTGAATCGCGATAAATCAGCCCAGTCGGATATTATCGTCGATGCCGAGTCTTTGCCCTTTACCGAGGAAGAATTTAAGACAATTCTCTGTTTGGAGGCGTTGGAACATACTGCCTATCCCCAGAAGATGATCAATGAAATTTATCTGGTTTTCAAAAAAGGAGGGAAAGTTATTTTAACCGTTCCTTTTTCGAAATCCACATAGAGGAAGATTATTATAGATATACTGAATTTGGTCTACGTTATTTATTTAGAAATTTTTCCCGGATTGAAATATAAAATCATGGTGGTTTGTCTTGCGTTATCTTCTACTTTATGAGATTAACAAAAATAGGAGGACTTTTTTGCTTTTTCTTAAATAATCTTGGCTATTATTTAGATAAATTATTTACCAAGTCAAACCATAAGATAATTTTAGGATATACGGTGACAGCAGTAAAATAGTTATAAAGGTCCAAAAATAAATCCATGAAACCAACTATATTTTCAAAAGAATTACATAAAACCAAAGAGTACTCTGAAAAATGCGCTCGGGGATCGGAAATAAGTGCAAATAAAGTACTCTCTTGGGTAAAAAAGTATATAAAAGGAAAAACTATTGATATTGGGTGTGGAAGAGGTTATTTCCTGAAAGGCATTCATAAGATAACAGGAATTAAACCTTGTGCTGTTGATATAAATAAGTCTTTTATAGAAAAAATTGAGAAGGAATTAGGTTTCGAGGCAAAATGTGCGGATGTCGATAATGAGATACCTTATCCAGATAAATCATTCGATACCGTCTTTTGTAATCAAATGCTTGAGCACCTAATTTCACCGACATTATTTCTTAGGGAATGTCTGAGAATTTTAAAAAATAATGGGACTCTAATAGTGGGAGTCCCTAACGTCTACGGTCTTCATAAATCTTCTTATTACAATCCTGCACATATTAATTACTTTGATTCAAAAACATTATATTATACATTATTATCTAATGGTTTTCTTACAGAAAGAATGATATATACAGCTCCTCACGGAAGATTACTGCCTTTTATAAATTCATTAAGATATAACCAATTTAACGAATTTTTAAAGGGAATTCTATTTCTGAAAAAAGGGGATGTAATTTTCGCAGTAGCTAAAAACTGTCCAGAATGCCTCAAATACTTAAAAAAGAGTTGGTATAATCATATTTCTAAATTAGATAAAATAGAATGATAGTTAATAATGGTTTTTATAAAAATAAAATAATAATATAGAAAATACTGAAAAATTAATAATATTAGCATAAGCCACTCCGTACATACCATAGATATAGCCCAACAATAAATATAATATTACACTTAAAACAAAAGAAGGAAGATACACATAAAAGAAAGTAGACCTTAATTTCATTTTGGATACTGTTATTGATATTAACGGCCTAAAAATATTTAAGATACTAATTCCTGTTAATATTATTAAAGTTAATCTATATATAGGATCTATATTGTCTTGGGAGAATAAATGATGAATGATTAATTTACCAAAAATTATAAAAAATAATAACTGACCAATACTGATTAAGCCATAGATTCCTATGTATTTTTTTAATACATTTTTTACCGCTATCCTATCGGTTTTATTTGAAATATGGACAGTAGTACTTTTTTGTAAAAGCATTGGAATCAGAAAGAAAAAATTGGAAATTTTTAAGGCAATTGTATAAATACCTATCAAAGATAAACTCACATAAAAAGAAAGAATAAAAGGATCAATTTGATAAATAAAATTCATAACACTCGTATTCATGTGTTGCCAAAAAGAGAATTCTTTTAGATTATTTATTATATTTTTTGTCCACCCTTTTTTATATTTATAATGAAAACTTAAAGATGATTTTAAAACAAGAATCCAAACAAAAATAGCAATTATTTGGGTGATAATTAAAATAATTGCATAGGTTACCAAAGAAGGAAAGAAAAATAAAAAAATATAAGAAAATAGAAAAATGGAGTTATTCAAAAGGTTTATTTTAGTAACCTTTTTTTGTTGAAAATTAACATAGAATATTAATTTTATTAATTCTTGAGTGGATTCCAACAAAAGATTTAAAACAAGAGCAACAAAGGTTATAAATAATAAGATATTAGCTTGAAATAATGCATAACCCACTATTAAGCTTATTAAAAAAATGCAAACATTTCTCAGAAGATTGAAATTAATAAAGATAGAAATCAAGGAGTTGCTATGCTTTCTGTCTTCTAATTCATCTTTACTTTTGCGCAAGAGTATATTTTCGGGGGCTACGAGGATAAGCTGGATAAAAACCAGATAAGAACCAGCTAACCCTAAAATTCCTATATTCTCTATAGGGATGAAATTGATTAAGATAAATACGGCAAACAATTTTACGAATCTGTTTAGGACCGTATCTATAATCGTAAAAGCCGCCAGATTAATTACCTTCCTTCTCAAGTAGCTCATAAGATTTTAATAAATAATAGGCAAAAAACGGCAGATAATCATAGTAATTATTATATGGATACCACAAAGATCGATCATCGTTTTTAGTAAGAACTAAGGGGAAGGAGCCATCCTCTTTTTTGTATTTAAGCACATAATTCAGAACCTTGACCAGACAATCCCAATATTCTTTTTTATTAGTTATCACATAAGCTACGCTTAAGGCATAAATTAAAGCTCCATAACCAAAGATTTGTTTTTTCCCTCGGCCTTGATTGATGGGGTTAGGGTTGTTTTTAATTTTATTGACCATATAGTCAATACCTGCAAAAAAATCTTTAGTTAAAAATGATTTTTTCTTTTTCCAAAGCAATAATTCACCAATCAAGGCCAGACAAAAACAATGATATTGAATGGACAAGAATCTTTTTTTTAAAAAGAATCTTGATAATTTATTATCAGCAAACAGGGGACCAACCTTATTTAATAAAAGCACTAAGAAAATTTGAAATTCGGCTATTATTTTTTTTGTAATTTCTCCAGTTTTAATTCTCACTAGAGACCTTAATAATATCCAATTAGTTACCTTTTCGCCAAAGAAAGTGGCGAATTTAAGCGGGCGGATAAAACTTTTTACTGTCGGATTTTTACTTCTCAGATAAAATTCTTGCCAAGCATAATTATTAAATTCCCAATGAAAGTGTTTTCCGCTTTTATCCTTTTTTTTGTAAAAATCAATAAATTTATTGATTGATTTTTCAGGATAATTTAACATTAATAAAATTAGGGCGCTGTAACTTTCCCCGTAGAATGAGCGTTCATTAAATCCATTTTTCGCCTCAAATCGACAATTAATGTATCTGGCAATTTCGCTGGCTGTTTTTTTTAAGATAAAAACTTCTTTTTTCATTGAGGTATGAATTAAGTTATAGCAAGCATGTTTCTGCTTTTTAGGAATTTTTTTGATTTTAGAAATACTCTCTTTGTTTTTATAATTTTTTCTGCTGCTGAATAATATCCAACAATCGTATTGTTTGTAAATAATCCCAGGATGAATGTATTGCTTATGGTATATAAACTTATTGCCGCAGTGGAAATAAAAATATGCCAGCCTTCTTTTAACTGATGTTTAATGGCTTCAAAAGAGGGTAATATAAATTTAATTCCGAAATTCTTAGAAACAATTCTTAAACTTAATCCGCCTGCTACCAAAAATCCCATTGAGTTTATTAAGGGAACATAAAGATAATTTTCTGTTTTTCTGATAAAAATGAAAATGCACGTTGTAAAGATCACTTTTGCCACTATATTTAAAATTGTGATATATTTCATTCTTTCCATGCCTTGAAAAAACCAGACAGGAAATAAAATATTTCCCAAGATTATTTGG
>Ga0190352_1000203_pt1 | contig 14671 bp, 10 predicted proteins | sample 4872131011_MG_FD_161682 | JGI IMG/M metagenome (GOLD analysis project Ga0190352, IMG submission 161682) | Hydrothermal vent microbial mat bacterial communities from Southern Trench, Guaymas Basin, Mexico - 4872-13-10-11_MG | ecosystem: Environmental > Aquatic > Marine > Hydrothermal vents >...
AGATCCAACATTTTTCCCATCATACTCTGCACCTATCGCATGGGCAGCATCTTCAATTACTGCAATATTATTCTTTTTTGCCATGTCGTTTATCTCTTTCATTTCACAAGGATTGCCTGAATAATGAACAGGGATAATTGCCTTAGTTTTAGTAGATATAGCCTTTTGGATAGCAAGAGGGTCAATATTAAAATCTTCTTCTTTAATATCAACGAGAATGGGAATTGCCCCTAAATGATGAATTACATTGACAGTTGACACAAAAGTAAAGGTTGTTGTTATAACTTCGTCACCTGGTTTTACATCATTGGCAACTAAAGATAAAAATAATGCTGCTGTACAAGAAGAAACAGCCACCGCATATTTGCTGCCAATAAATTCAGCAAATTTTTCTTCAAACAGTTGTGTTTTTTCTCCTGAAGTCAACCAACCTGATTTTAATGCCTCTGAAACAGCGTAAATATCCTCTTTAGTTATATGGGGGCTTGAAAATTTTAGAAAATCTGGTCTAATTTTGAATTTTTTAAAATTCATAATAGTTATAATAGATTTTATCTGTAGGATCTTTTATCGTTTTATTTTCGATACTTTCTTTAATCTCGATAATCCCTTCTTCAATGGTTTTGGATGGATTAAAATTAAGCATTTTCTTAATTTTTTCACTTGAAACTCGATAACTTCTTTTATCTTTTATATTTTCTTTCAACTCGATCTCAATGTTAGGGAACATGGAACTAAATAACTCACCTAAGCCATTTATTTTAATATTGGTTGAGGCTAAGTTAAAAATATGATTCTTGACGGTATCTAATGGAGCTTCTAAGACCTTTAAAAAGCCAGAAGAAGCGTCTTCTAAATGAAGAACTGGCCTCCATTGATCTCCTCCAAATATTTTGATTTTTTCATCAAGTATAGCTTTTAAACAAAAATAATTAATAATTATGTCAAACCTCATTCTTGGAGATAGGCCAAACAAGGTTCCAAGTCTTAAAATTACTGGAGAGAACTGCTGGTCTGCTAAGGATAGGATTCCATTTTCTGCATAAAATCTTGTTTCTGCATATAAAGAAATAGGATTCACTTTTGAATTTTCAGTTAAAATTTCATCTCCTGATTCTCCATAAACACTACAAGTGGAAGCAAATATAAATTTTTGAATGCCTTTTGACTTGCATAAACTTCCCAGTTTGATCGTGGCATTAAAATTAACATCAACTGCTAATTCAGCATGGGCAGCACAAATTGGATCTCCTACTATTGCAGCTAGATGAATAACTGCATTTACTCCATGAAGTGCTCTTTTTAACTCGTCTTCATTTCTAATATCGCCAAAAATAACAGAGAGATTATTATTTTTGTTAAGATTAAGCAAGAATTTCAGGGGGTGGGTGCCAAACAGGAAATTATCGAGGATAACGACTCGATAACCACTGTCAATTAGTTTCTTTGTCAAAATACATCCTAAAAATCCACCACCTCCAGTAACTAAAATAGTTTCATTATTTTTCATTATTTTTTTTCTCCTTTTGTCTCCTTTGGTTGTAATCATCAACAAATTCCATTGTTTTCCGGGCTAACTCTTGCCATCTCTTTCGGGGGATTTTCAATGTAAAATGAGTTTCTAGGCTAAAAGGATCATACAAATTCCAGTTTGAATTTTGTGAAATCCAACCTAATTCTTCAAGCTCATAATAATATTGAGAACCTGGATAAGGAACTAATATACTCATGGAAACATAGGTAGGCTTAATTTCTTCAATTAAATTCCAAGTCATAAATATTTCTTCTTCGGTTTCGTCTGGATAGCCAATCATAAAAAAAGCTGACCAATCTTGCTTAGTTGCTCTTAATATCTCTGCTCCTTTTCGTATTTGGGCTATTGTGATATTTTTATTTGTTTTTTTTAATAATCGTTCACTTCCAGTTTCAATCCCTATTTTGAGGTAATCCATCCCTGCTTCACGCATTTTTTGAATCAACTCTTCGTCAATTAATTCAATTCGGGTTAAGCATTCCCATTTAATTTTTATATTTCTTTGCTGAAGAGAAATGCAAAATTCATAAATTCTGCTCTTATCAAGTGTAAAAGTATCGTCTTTAAAATAAATCTTTTGAACATTATAATTATTATGTAACCATTCGATTTCTTTAATTATATTTTCAACAGATCGATATCTAACATTTCTTCCCCAAATACTTGCACAAAAAGTACAATTAAAAGGGCACCCACGACTAGTCATCATCATTCCCAAATCATCAGGTCTATAAGTATGCTGTTTTAATAATGAATCTCTATCTGGGAATGGAAGTTGATCTATATTTTTAAGTAGTGCACGAGGGGCAGTGCAAGTGATATTTCCTTGATTACCCTTAAAAGCAAGCCCGGCGATTTGGTGAAAATTATTTTCTTTTTTTTCCAAACAAGAAATTAATTCAGCAAAGGTCTCTTCCCCTTCTCCTAAGATTATAAAATCTGCTCTTGTTTGATTCAGAGAAACTTCATAAAAAAAAGAGGGATGTGCTCCACCAAGAACTACAGGTATTTTCGGATAAATTTTCTTGGCAATATTTACTGTTTGGATTACTGAGCCTAATTTTGTAGACAAAAAACTCACCCCAATCAAATCAGGTTTTATAGTGGCTATAGTTTCCTCAACTTCTTGCCAAATTTCATGGTTTGGATTTTTTATTCCCTCTAAATACTTAGGGAATATTTCTAATAGTTCTGTTGAGGTTCTTGGAATAGGTGTTTTCCCGTGGTCTGCATCATAAATTACAACTTCATGTCCTTTTTTCTTTAAATAAGATGAAAGAGAAGCCAGGCCAAAAGGGAAAAAATAACGATAGAATCCCATAATACGGTGAAATGGCGGGTCTATTAATAATATTTTCAACTTTGCCTCGTTGACAAGAAATTTGTCATTTTCATGAAAAAACATTATATTAATATTCTTTTTTTTAATCAAGACGCGAAAAAGTTGTAAAATAAAATTATAAGTTCTTGTTATTTTTTACTTACTGTTTATTCAATAAGATAAACAATATGTTACAGTTTTCTAAACGAAAGACACCCAAGAATATCTTTGTGATTTTTCTTCTTTCATCTATGATTGCTTCTTTTTATATTTATTTTCACTATTCAGAAATATTAGCCCATCGCTTATTAAGAAGATTAATTTATAGAGTTATTCAAGCCGAGGTTTTGTCAAGAACTCGAGATGTTCCTTTCATAATTACCTTCAATAACAGAAGTTATTCATTAAAATTCTATAACCAGATAATAGACAAATGGGAAGAATTTAAGTCTGATTTTTTACCATCGTGTCTTTCCTTTAATCCTCTTATCACTAACTTTGAACTTGTGTTATCAAAAGGCCGTTTAGTTGAAATAAGAAGTGTTGAACACCAAAATTTATCTTTAAGATATTTAATTGTTGAAATTTTGGATGAAAAAACCAAAAAAAATTTGGCCAAAATTGTATTTTATAAGAACGGGAAATGGAAAGTATTAAAATGAAATTTAATTTTGTTTCTAAATTTCATTTATTTTCTTTTCTCCTCCAAAAAAAAAAGTTATTCCTCTTATTCATTATTCTTTCCTTAATATATCGTCTTGTTCTCTTTAAAATTATTACTCCGGTCGTTCATACAGATTCAATATCTTTCTTTTTTCTTAATGAAATAGATACAGTTAGGACAATTGGCTACCCTTTTTTTATAGAACTAATCAGCAATGTAAATGATATTTTTTCATTTATTAAAGATCCAATTGAGTGGATTTGTTTTGTCCAAGTATTCTTTTTGGGTATCTTGAATTCTTGCTTATTATTTCTAATTGCTTACGAACTTACTAAGAACCCTTTTTTATCATTCATAAGCGGGATTTTTTGTAACTTAGATCTATTTTTTATCGGATTTGAATTTCAAATAATGAGTGAAATATTAGCAATTACATTATTATTACTTTTAGCTTATTTATTATTAAAGTTTAATTTCAATAGATTTTCGATTGTGGCAATGGCCGGTTGTATATCTGTATTTTTAATCCTGACAAGACCAACATTTTTGTTATTAGGCCCATTAATTTGTTTATATACGATTTTATTTTTATTGTTCATAAATAAAACTATTACAAGAAAAAATAAAATTATTCTTTTCATAGTTTTATTTTTTTTAATCAATTTATTTGGAGTAACATCTTGGTCACTCAGAAATAAAATAAAGTATGATTATTTTGGTATATCTTCATTAATTCCTTATCAACTTCGATACTATACAAATCCTTTATTTCAAGAAAATAAGTATTCTCGAAATAATAATAACTTAGTGGATAAGATTGCTCTTATATATCAAGAAGAATTAAATAAGACAGGGGGATCATCGGAAACAGTCTTCAATTTTATTGAGAGATCAAAATATGAATTAGGATTAAGCGAAGCTCAAATTTCCAATTTGTTTTTGAAAGCCCAAATAAGATTGATTTTAAAATACCCTCTCCAGATACTTAATCAAATACCAGGATCTTTCAATATTTATTATCAACAATACTCACTATACTGGATAGCTGGTAATGCCAAGCGAGTTTTGTTCAAAATAAATTTTCTTTCTAGATTACTAAGATTTTTCTTTAAAGTATTCAAGATATTATTTTCCAATTATTCAATTTTATTGCTTTTGCCTTTTATTATATTAATTTTATTTTGGAAACAAACTAAATTCATTTATGGATGGGGATTAATTCTTATTATTATTCATTATAACTGTTTCGTTTCTATCCTTACAACGAAAGCGGGAATAAATAATCTTCGTTATAGAACAACTGCAGAACCTTTCTTATTATTATCTTTAACTATTTCTCTTTACTATTTAATTAAACTACTAATTGGTAATTTTATTCTTAAGTTAGTTAGAAAAAGGAAATCTTTTCCAGAAAATACGAAATAGTTTATTCTTTTTTACGGGGATAGGAATACTACTCGTTTTTCCTATAACTCCTTCAATTTGATTTATATCAACCGCGGAAACTCCGTATTCATATTCATTTGCCTGAATAGAGCTGATAAAACCTCTGTCCAGGTAATAATAAGTTTGGTTATCAACTTCTCCGATTAAAACAAAATCTTTATTTGGGGCCAACTTCAGTTTTCGGTAGACTCGATATTTAGAAATTTCAAATAATTCATGGTTTTTTACATTCTCTTGCCAGGTTATTCTGTTAATATACTCATAAAAGAATAATCCTTTATTGATAACAAGTTCGCACTTTGTATTCAGAGGTGGATAAGGATCTCCTTGAATAGGAGTGATATAATCTGAAGAAGGTCCTTCTGTTTTGTCTTTATTTTCGGCCTTTATTATATAAATAAAGTTTTGGTTACTATTATCAATATGATCATAATAGGAATTACTATCAGCCTTTACCTTTGCTGTGAATTCAAATTCATCTCCCCATTTCTGACATTTGTAAATATTATAAAAAGCCAATTTTGTTTCTGGGCTTATTTTATTATTTACTTGCCAATTTAAAACAACATAGTTATTCCTACTCATTATTTTGGCCGTTATTTTAACTGGGGGGAAAGGAATTATTTTAATCGTTTCATACCATGTAGATGCCATCAGTTGGTAGCCATTTTCATTCGGATGAAGTCCATCTCCAATTAAATTTTCATGCCCTTGGGGATATTCATAAAACGATTTGAAATTATCAACTAAGAATATATTTAATTCCCCAGCAATTTCTTTGATGAATTCATTAAGTTTCAAGGTTCTAATTTTCATTATTTCTGTCCATCTGTGTCCACCACGAGGAATTATTGTAGAAATCAAAGGGAATCTCCCATAAAGTAGACATTTATTTAGCATTTCTCTTAGATTAAATGCTGTCGTATTCACTGAGTACTCGAGGGTAGTTACATCATTTGTCCCCTCCATTAAAAGAAAATATAAAGACAAATCTTTGCTAATCACTTTTAGAACTCGCCCCAATGCTTCCCACGTTGGTTCGCCTGGAACTCCCCAATTATTTACTTTGGGATGCATGAATGTATTATAAAGTAGTTCTTCTAAACGCTTAACATAACCTAAATCTTTAGCTTCGCCATGTAACCAACCGTAGGTGATACTGTCGCCAAAAGCAATAAAAGACTCTCGGTTTAAAAAATATCCTTCCTGATTGATAATTAGTTCTTCCCATTCCACCTGTGGTAAATTCTTAATATCTATATTTTTAAAATTAACGCTTGTTGAATCTGCCCAGATAGCCCATAAGTCGTTATGAGTTGTTATTAATTTTGGGTTTTTAAATCTACGTTGATCAGCTAAGACTTTTCTTGGAGTTTCCCAAATGCCATTTTCAAAAGAGGATATCAGTATGTAATTATTCTTCATCCCACAACTTGCCCAAATTATCAGCTTTTTACCATTATAAAGGTAACTATATGGTTCCCCATCGGAGAAACCAAAATTATCAGAAATTTTATCTGGATAAGACCATTCTTTTCCATTCCAGAAAGATGAATATATTTCATAGTCATCACCATCATAACTAGTCCAAGCAGCCCAGGGGAATCCCCATGAGCTCAAAGAAACAGTAGGGTGAAATTGGGGATAGTCAGAATTTAAAAATATTGGCTGAGGATCACTCCATGTATTTAAATCAAAAAATGAATAAAGTAATTTATCTCGTTTATTGAGATAAGGAGATACCCAGAAAATCCACACATAATGATTATGGTCTATTAGAATTTTTGGTGAAAAAATAGAAGAAAGCTCTGATTCATAGATTACCCATTTTAGTCCCGTAGTCACCTCTTCTACTACAAGAGAGTCACCATCTTGTCCTGATTCTATCCATGTAACCCAAATGTTTTTGTTTTCTTTATTTTCGATAAATGTGAATGAATGAATTACTCCATTATTCTTTCTTGCAATTTCTCTCTTAGATTGTAGTTTTAGTTTTCTTAATTCTCCCACCCAAAGGGATTTTTCTTCATCTTGGGATTCGACCCATATGATTCTTGTTTTGTTTTGTTGTTTCTGGATTAAAAACTCTTCGATTTTAGAGATGCTCCCTAATTCTATTTTCCCTATTAGAAATTTATTGTTATTTTTAAGAGTTTCAACCTCAATTGAATTATTTCGTAGTTTATAGAAAATAAATTTGTTAGCTTCACTAGAAGCAACAACACATCTGTCTTTTTGATAGGGGAATAAAAAACTCATTGTCCCAAATAACTCAATATAGCTTATGATAAATAATATTACTTTTGATTTTTTCATTATATTTTTATTAATGATTAATAGAGACGTGTTTCAATCTTTTTGAACGTTGTTGAGAAATATGGTACTCAAATTCTAATATTTTCGCTTCAACGTCTAATCCCATCATTTCTACAGTTGATATTATCCATAAATTAGGATGAATGAAACTTAAATCTAGATTATTAATTAAGCATGTCTTATTTGACTCTATTAATTTTATTTCTGAAGAGAGCGGATTCCCATTGGAGTCAAATACTCGAAGATAAATGTTTTTCTTTTCTAAATCAAAAGAATATTTTTCCCAAGCAACTATTATTGTTTTCTTGTCTGCTAAAGTTAAAACAGGATTAACATTCCAAGTCCCATTTTGGATATTTACTTGTTGAATAGCACTTTCGAGTTGGCCATCTTTGGAAATAAACCTAAAAAAAATGTCATATCCATTGGTTTCAATATTATAATTACTCCAAGCAATAATGTATCTTTTATTAAAATTGTCATAAATAATAGAGGTTTGAATAAGAGTGCCATAGTAGATTGGAACAATTTTAGTTTCTTTACTAATTGATAAAAGCTCTGGGGTTAGAATCGTAAAATATAATCCTGATTCCTCAACTGAATCGGCTAATTGATTCCATACAATAAGACAATTTCCTTCGTCATCGACAACAATTTTTGGAGTCAATTGGTCACCATTTTGGTTTTCAGCAACAATCATTTCAGCTGTTAGAGGAACACCTTGAGGATTGAATTTTCTCAGATAAATATTCATTCTAGTATTTAAAATGTTGACCCCCTCCCAAACCACAAGATAATTATTGTTATTGTCCCAAGATAGGTCGGGATCTCCCTGAAATCCTAGAGTTGTCTGATTTACCAATACTTCCTCAGACAAAGCATTTCCATCAAAATCAAAAACTCTTGTGGAAATTCCACCGCTTGTCATTTTTTCACTCCAATAGCTTTCCCACACGAAAGCGATTAATCCAATTTTGTTAGTGCTTACTTTTACATCTTCTTGGAGATGGGTATATATAGAGTTGACTTGAAATTCTGATGTTATTGGTGTTCCGGTTTTATCGAAAATTCGAGCATACACTCCGGTTAATTCGCCATCTTGCCCTTCTGTTATCCAGGCTGTTATTAGCTTATTGTCATGAATAATATTTACCACGCCATTTCTTTGATTACCATTTTGATATTGATTAATAATAAATTTTTTCCTAATTTGAAAATTAACATTTAAATTGCTTCTTATCAAAAAAGGACAGAAGGTGGTGGAAAGGAAAAAGAAGAATAAAGCAAAAGAATAACAATTTCTATTTAATTTTATTAGTTTCAATTTGAGATTATTTTTAAGTTTTATAATTGAGTTTTAAATATACATAAATTTATCCTCATGTCAAACTCCCTTGTCCTTCCATCTCTAGGATATGTTTCATTGACAATAAAAAAAAATTATAGTATTCATCAGAATTCCTCATGAATTTGAAAAATTTTTCAAAACATGGATTTGTTCTTAATAAATATCAATCATATCCAAATTTTAAGTTTATCAAAAAAAATAATCTTATTTATCTTCTGGTTATTTTTATTTTTCTCTCAGTGGCCTTTTTGGCTTATTCTGACCTTTTTTTGGAACTTTCAACCAAAGTTCCTGGAGGAAGAAATCGAGACGTTTTATTTCATCTTAGCATTATCAAGTGGACTATTACTGCCAGCTTGGCTGATATATATCATCTTCCCTTTTTTTATCCACTTGCCTATCTTAGAGCGGCAAATCAACCATTATTTTTTCAATCTATATTTTTTAAGGTATTAGGGTGGATAGGGGCGAATACAGAAATAAGCAACAACCTGTATATTATTTTTGCTTGGTTAGTTGGTGCATTTGGATGTTTTCTTCTATGTCGTGAATTTACTTCTGATTTTTTCTTCCCTTTAGTGTTTTCTTCTATTTACATCATTCATCAATTAAATTTCTTGTATATTAAATGGATCAATTTTATCTCACTATTTTTTTTCCCTTATATTTTGTACTTCTTTATCCAATATTTAAAGTCGAAAAAAGATAAATATGCTTTTTTTGTCTCAGTTTTACTGGTTTTACAGATTATGGCTTCGCTATTTTACGGATTTTACTCTTGGATCTTCTTTATTCTTCTGATCTTTTTATCGTCATTTCTTCTCGGATTGATCTCCATTAACGAAATAAAAGATTGCCTTTTTTATTTATTAATAGGAATCATTGTGGTTTTTATTTGTTTTTCTCCCTATCTGGATACTCAATCAAGATTAATCGCTTCTAAAAGTTTAAAAATAGATCCATACAACCTGATCACTGGAGATATTTTATTCTATTACAGCAAAATTTGGGATTATGTTTTTGAAAATGCACCTCGGGTAGGTATTTATTATTTTCCTGGCTTTGTCTTTTTATTTTTTGTCTTAGCTTATCCCGTTTCGTTTATAGAGCGCCGCAAACTTAAGTATACTGTTTTGGCTAGTCTTTATTTATTATCAGTTCTTATTAGTCTGTTTGTTTATATAAACCAAATAGTGATGGACTATTTATTTTTACTGCTAATCTTAGGTGTATTTTTGACGGTATCTTTGAAGTGGAAAAAAGTTGCAAAGCTGGAAAAAGCAATCTTACTATGTTTTTCTTTGTTTTTCTTAATTTTTGTCTATTTCCCTCATATTCCCATTCTGAAATCTATTAGTATTTATAGCTTTATTCAATATATTTTTCCTATATTAGGAACAGGATTAAGATCATCCAGAAGGGTATTTTTCATACTGGCTCCATTTATGGTGTTTTTTGCAACATTAGGCGCAGTTCGTTTATTTCAATTCCAAAAAGGAAAAGAATATACAAGATTGCTTGTGGTCGGTTTAATATTTATTTTGATGTACATGGAAAATTATCGCCCGGACCGGAAGAGAATCATGATGCAATCTCTTCCAGCAGAATCCTCGATCTATCAATTAATTCCCCACGATGGAAATCAAGTTTTGCTTGAGATCCCTTTTCATTTTAATCAAAATTGGAAAAATATTGACTATATATTTAACCAGACTCAGCATCATAACCCTATCATTAACGGAAAATCTACTTGGAAGCCAGTAGAGTATTTAATGGATTTAGAACGCATTCTAACTCCCAAACAATTAAATTTCCCCACTGAGCAGAAAATTAAATTCCTTATCCAGAATTACTCCGTAACTCACATTATATTTCACTGGGATTTAATAAAACAAAGGGGAATGAATGAGACTGATATAAGAGCAATTCGCAACAGAGTACAAAAAATAAAGAAGTTTGGAAAAATCATTTACGAAAGCGAAAACTATACCATTCTCAAAACATTAGAATGTTTTCCCATAAAGAGGATTGACCGTAGTTTTTCTCTTTATCACTTAAGAAGACATCTTCTTCAAGTTCATTTAGCTTCTATTTACAAAGGTGAGATTAGGATTTTTTTGAATGGCCGTTTCATCCAGAAGAAACAAGTCAGTAGCAAAAATATATTAATTGATTTAAGACAAACCCATCTAGAAAAAGATGGAAACCGATTGAGTATCCTTTTTAATAACGCTGTCCGCCTGGACAAAATTGTACACTAGCGCGAAGCCAGATTTCTGTTTTCTTATCGATAGAAGAGAAGAAAAGCATAAATAACTGAAGTTTCCCAATAATTAAGACGAAAAAGGGCTAGCTTATTTTATCTTTACAAACTACCAAGATTGAAAAGTGGAATTGCCAAAAATGGGGCCTTTTGATGCCAAGCTTGGGAGCTTGCACAAAGAAGTATAATGGTCTTATGGATTCAGACCAAAATGGGTCGCAATTTAAGGTGTATCTCCTTACAATGGGATAAGGAGGTACAATTGAGAAAGAGAAAGACATACGATGACAATTTCAAAGCGAGAGTAGCCTTGAAGGCGATCAAGGGAGAAAGGGATAAAAATTAGCATGGATGGTAAAGGCGGGGGATCGACAATATTTTCATCGAAAGATTCTGGAGAACATTGAAGTACGAGGAGGTCTATACCAAATCATATGAGTCAGTCTGGGAGTGTAAAAAAAGTATCGGAGAATTTATTCAAAAATATAACCAAGAGAGGTTGCATCAATCCTTAGGGAAATATGATACGCCCTCTGAGGCTTATCATCAGATGCAAATGACAGTGGCATGATTAAGGACATACACCTTAAAAAAGATTTATTTTTGGTCTTGACAACCGGACCACTTCCCCATTCAAGGTAAACGTTGTCAGGGAAGAACACCGAGGTAGACTTTCATTGATAGTTTGGACCTTGTTAAAGGAAAGAATTTGGACAATAAAAATGACCAGATATTTGACACCTGTCAATTCTTTGGTTGGGCAGTCCAAATAAACTTTAGTGCTTTTTTGCTTTAAAATAAAATTCATGAAAGTGAGTAAAAGAAAAAGACTTGGACAACATTTCCTAAGAAATCCTCGGCTGATTAAAAAAATAATTGACATTGTTAATCCCCATAAAGACGAGTTGATAATTGAAATAGGAGCTGGAAAAGGTAGTTTAACCTTACCCTTTTCAGAAAAAGCAAAAGTTGTAATCGCCATTGAAAAGGACCAATCACTAGTAAATTACTTAAACAATATAATTCCCAAGAATGTGATTTTGTTAAAAGAAGATGTTCTCAAAAGTAATTTCTCAGAAGTGCTCAAAAAAATAACTTTTGAACATGAAAAAGTTAAAGTAGTAGGCAGCTTGCCTTATTCTATTGCCTCCCAAATAATAATCAAACTTTATGAATCCAAAGAATTATTTCCTTTATGGGCATTAGTTCTTCAAAAAGAAATGGGGCTTCGTTTCACTTCACATCCAGGCACAAAAAAATACAGTCCTCTTACAATAATGCTCCAGAATTTTTTCATTATAAAAAAAGAACTAGATATTCATCCTTCATCATTTCAACCTCCGCCTAAGGTTCATTCAACTCTCATCACTTTTCGGAAAAGACAAACTCCCGTTGTTGATATTCTTGATGAAAAAGCATTTCTAAATTTCTTGCGGAATTCATTCAAATCAAGGAGAAAAACTTTAATGAATAATCTCCTTCTTAGTTCTCTTTCTCGAAAAGTTATTAACGAAGCTTTTACTAAATGTCATATTTCTCCTTCTGCGCGCCCAGAAAATTTAAATATAGAAACTTGGCATAGTTTATATTCAATATTACTTGACTCGAAGAAGACTAAATAGCTAAAATAGAAGCTAAATAAATGCATTCAATAGAATATTATTCGAGATTAATCCAAATTTTTAAATCTTATAAGTTAAAAGAAGCCAAATTATCCTATATGCCTCTTAGAATATGGCTTGAGCCCACAAATCATTGTAATTTGAAATGCATAATGTGCCCCAATCATAATCTATCCAAAAATGAAAAAGGCTATATGGATTTTTCACTATACACAAAAATTATTGATGAACTAACAAAATTTGATCCTATTATCTATCTTCATCATCGAGGCGAATCCTTACTTCATCCTGCTTTCTTTTCAATGGCCAAATATGCAAAAGATAGAAATCTTTTCCTCATTTTACATACAAATGGAACCCTTCTAAACGAAAAAAAAGCCTATCAGTTAATCGATTCTGGAATTGACCGAGTAATTTTTTCTTTTGATGGGTTCAAGAAAGAAACCTATGAAAAAATTCGGATCAATGGGAACTTTGATAAAACTTTAGCCAATATTATTCAATTTTTAATAATAAAGAAAAAAACAGGGACAAAAAAACCCTACGTAGCTCTTGAAATCATAAACTTTTCCCGAAAAAATAATCCTCAAGATGAAGTTGAGAAAAAAAAATTCTTAGACAAATTTAAAGGTTTACCATTAAATAAAATACAAAAACGAAACCTACACAATTGGGGCGGGGAATTTACTCTCAAAAAAGGCAAAAAGTTCCCTCTTTCATCTTGTCCCTTCCCTTGGATTTCACTGGTGATTTTATGGGATGGCAATGTTTTACCTTGCACACAAGATTTTTATGGCAAACTTGTTTTGGGAAACGTTAGTAATGACTCATTAGAGAAAATATGGAATAACGAGAAAATGATTAGACTCAGAAAAGAAATGATCGACCCTAAAAATATTAACATTGATATTTGCAAGAACTGCGACCGTCTTTGGAGAGAGCAAATTCTTGGAATACCTAAAGAATATTTAGAAAAATTAATTCTAAAAAAATTGTATTAAATTTGAGCAACAAACTATATGTACTTTAAGAAGTTATCATCTCTTTCCTATTATTTTTGCTGGCACTCCGGCTAGAACACTATATTCATCGAAAGAATCTTTAATCACTGCGCCTGCTCCCACAACACATCCTTTTTTTATTTTGACTCCATCTAACACAATAACTCCAGCTCCTAACCAAACATCATCGCCTATCTCAATTCCTCCCTTTGAATAAGAGGGTTGAAACATAATAGGAACGTCTTTGTTCTTATAACTATGATTTCCTCCTGCAACTAAATAACACTGCCCAGCTAAAAAACAATATTCTCCAAGCTTTAAGTGAGTTTCAGACAATAAATAGCAATTACCAGAAATATTGGTAAAATCACCAATAATAATTGACCCTTCTTTACAACTTATTATGGTATTGCGTCCGATATAAACATTCTTACCAATAACAATCCCCTGATTATCTTTTCCCTTAGCATCAAGAACGACATTATCATCAATATAAGAGTTTTCTCCAATTGTAATTTTATGGGGATGCCTTATTGTTAAATTCCGTCCTAAAACGACCCCTTTACCAATTCTATTACATATTAGAGGATAAAATATTTTTCTCAAAAAATATCCTATCCCTCCCGGAAAAGAAGAAAAAAGTGAGACAATCAATTCATATTTTAGAAAAAAAAATAAATTGTTCCTGCCGACAAAAAGATCTTTGTATTTTTCAAAGGAAGATAATTGACTATTTATCAATTTTTTATGAGCACTTGCATTACAATAATTATTATTCATTAGTCTTTTTTAAAAAAAATTCTGCAGATACCAAATCTCAACAACAATGATAATTGAAGTGGTGCGGTTGTCAAGACCAAAAATAAATCTTTTTAAAGTGTATGTCCCTAATCATGCCCCTGTCATTTGCATCTGATGATAAGCCTCAGAGGGCGTATCATATTTCCCTAAGGATTGATGCAACCTCTCTTGGTTATATTTTTGAATAAATTCTCCGAGACTTTTTTTACACTCCCAGACTGACTCATATGATTTGGTATAGACCTCCTCGTACTTCAATGTTCTCCAGAATCTTTCGATGAAAATATTGTCGATCACCCGGCCTTTGCCATCCATGCTAATCTTTATCCCTTTCCCCTGGAGGATTAAGATAAAA
>Ga0190352_1000205_pt1 | contig 14625 bp, 13 predicted proteins | sample 4872131011_MG_FD_161682 | JGI IMG/M metagenome (GOLD analysis project Ga0190352, IMG submission 161682) | Hydrothermal vent microbial mat bacterial communities from Southern Trench, Guaymas Basin, Mexico - 4872-13-10-11_MG | ecosystem: Environmental > Aquatic > Marine > Hydrothermal vents >...
CCTCAGCTTCTTGGGGGGATTAATGTCCTCAAAAACAAATCTAAAACTGCGAGTTTAACAGCTGTTCCCTATTATGTTTGGTCTCATAGAGGTGTGGGAGAGATGGCTGTCTGGCTGCCACGAAAAAAATAGAATTTTCATTTGTCAGAGACCTAAAATTTAACTATACTTTTGCTTGATGGCTGAAACAAAGAGAAAAATTATCTTGGTTGACGACGATAGGGTCACTCTTACTATGCTTCAGATGATCCTTCTCAAACAGGGCTTCGAGGTTATTACAGCTGAAAACGGTCAGGCCGGCTTAAAATTAGTCCAAAAACTGCATCCAGATATTTTAATAACTGATATGCTTATTCCCAAAATAGATGGGCTAAGTTTATGTAAAAAGATAAAGGAATCACCTGAATTGGCCAAGACCAAAGTGATTGTAATGACGGCTGTCTATAAAGGTATTCCTTTCCGCCATGAAGCTCAGGAATCGGGAGCTGAAGCTTTTGTCGAAAAACCAGTTGATACTAAAGAATTAATGGCCAAAATAAAAGCTCTTCTTGGGCATCCAAAAAACGAAATAAAAAATATCCGATCCAAAGATACGGAGAACTAATGATGAAACTTGGTACACTTTACCACAAGGCAGTTGAGATAGGAATTGCCAACGATTTAAGAGGCAAAAAGGAAATAAAAAAAATCCTCCAGGAAGAAAAGGAAAAATATAGCAAACTTCAGAAAGAAGAAGCCGCCTATTTCGATCAGGACAGACTTTTTAATCCCTTTTCAGATACCAGAGTCTTAAACGGTGATCTTGAGCTTGAAGTAAAAAAAGTAATTGTGGGCATTGACATGGAAATAGGAGAAATCTTACTCGCTTATCTTCTCAACAAGGATCTGGATAAAAAAATTGACTTAATCATAGCTCATCATCCTGAGGGCTATGCTCTGGCCCGACTTTATGATGTAATGAAACTCCAGGCAGATTTATTAGCCAATTACGGTATCAGCATCAGTGTAGCCGAACAGCTTTTGGAAAAAAGAATAAGTGAAATTCAGAGAAGATTAATGCCCATTAACCACAATCGAGCTGTAGATGCAGCCAGAATATTGGGTCTTCCAATGATGTGCATTCATACTCCGGCTGATAATTGTGTAACCAGCTACCTGAAAAAATTATTCGAGACCAAAAAACCATATAAACTCAAAGACATTATGAAAATTCTAAAAAATATTCCTGAATACAAGAAAACCTCAAAGCTCCAGGTTCCACCCAAAATAGTCAGCGGCTCCGAGGACAATAAATGCGGTAAAATATTCGTCGATATGACGGGAGGTACAGAAGGATCTAAAGAAATTTTTGAAAAATATGCTGCCAGCGGAGTCAGTACTTTGGTTTGTATGCACCTGAGCGAAGATCATCTGGAAAAAGCCAAAAAAGCCAATTTAAATGTGGTTATTGCCGGTCATATTGCCAGTGATTCTCTGGGTTTAAATCTTCTTTTTGACCAGCTTGAGAAAGAAGAAAAATTGGAATTTGTCAGTGTCTCTGGTTTTGAGAGAATCCGGAGAGAAAAATAAATAAGCCTCTTTCAACCCATTTAAGGAAATTATGAAAAAAGATTATTGCTTTTCTGGATGAGGAGAAGGAGCTTTCCAGGTAAAAATGAGGCTAACCAGCAAAAATATAGCCCCAGCTAAAAGATACATTTTTCGGTAACCACAAAAGTCTGAAATCCAGCCAAAAAAATAGGAACCAAACCCCATGCCCACATCAAAAAGAGTCAGATAAAGGCTGATAGCTAAACCTTTATTATCCTTTCCAAAAATATCAATCATATAAGTGCTGAGGGCGGGGAAAATAAGTCCCTGACCAAACCCACCAATAAAGCCAGTGAGGACCAGCATCCAAAAATGTCTAACCTGAGAGATTAGGAAGATATTAAAAACAATAATGCAGACAGACGGGAAAATCACTCTTTTGCGGCCGTAGCGATCTGATAGATCACCCATCCAGAGTCGGGTTAAAATTGCTGCCCCTGAAAATGCTATGAAAAAAGGCCCTACTCTCTCCAAAGGAATAGATTTAGCAAAGAGGGCAATAAAATAGACAACCGCGCCCCTCACTGCGCCATGGATTACTGGTAAAAAAGATATAGCCAAGACAGCCATGATGGATACATTTATTAAAGATTTTGGTTTGGCTAAACGAGGGGAATTATTGATTCGGATTACTTCTTTTGTCAGAAAAATACAGACAAAGGCAAGAATAAGAAAGACAAAGCTGGTATTAAAAAGAGCTCCAAATCCAAAGATATTAACAAGCTCTTCAGCTAAGGCAGGGCCTAGAGCACCGGAAAGAAGCCCAGCCACGCCAATGATGCCCATTGAATGAGCTAATCTCTCCACTGGAGCTAAATCTGAACAAATGGTGATAGTGGCTGTCATGCTTACTCCCCAACCGATGCCAGTCAAAGCTCTGAGCAGAATAGGCAGGAAGCCTGCATCATTAATTAAATGGTAAGCAGGCAGAACCAAAATCAAAAAGGCTATGCCCGCTAAGGAAATTTTCCTTCTGCCTTTTATATCAACCAACCTGCCAATGATAGGACGAACAAATATAGACAGTAAGCTGTGGACGCCCATGATCAGGCCAATGCGGCTTTTAGGGGCATTGAACTGTTTAAAAAAAAGGGGAAAGATAAAAAAGAGGGTGATGCTCATAAAGAGGAAAAAATAACCGAGAAGCGCAATCAAAAAATCTTTATTCCAGATAGATTTTATATTTTGGCTTCTTTCCATTTTATCTTTAAGTTAACCAAGTCTTAAATTATCTTTGGCCTTTTAGTGTATTAAATCTAGAATTAATGGTAAAGAAAATTTTTGGTTAATAGAGGTGCTGGCTGTTTTGGGTATGGGGAAAATAAGCAAAAAGGGGATAATGAAGGAGGGTTTCAGAAAACCTTGCCCAGCCAGCCAAACAAGGTTGATTCTATTATACTAAAACGACAAAATAAGTCAATATTTTAATTAAATTTTTTTTAAAAAAAATCTGTTTCAATGACCTTTTACAGTCCTAATTATAGAAAAATCTCCCCTATAAGCTGCCTCAAGAATGGGTCTCATATAATTGTCAATCATCTCTTTACTCAAGGGTATTGGCATGTTTTTCAGTTTCATTTCTAACTGAGGGTTTTTGGCTGCAATCAGTGCTCTTTCTATATGAGCCTGCTCAAAACCATTTACCTCTTGAAAAGAAATTGGAAAGGTTACCTTCCTGGCCATTTTCCACATAGCCTCGGCTACTGCCTCCGCCAAGGCTCTTCCTTTAAGCTTAGAAGCATGAGCATCAATAAATCCATATTTAGCAAAAATCTGACTTAATATTTTAAGCTGAGGTTGAATAGCGGGAAAAAAGAAAATAGTGTAATAAGGAACTAAAATGGCACAGGCCCGGCCGTGACTTAAAACATCTACCAGAGAAAAGCTGTTAAGATGGGGGCCATTAGTACCACCAATCATAATAGCATATCCTCCCAGGTCAGTTCCTAATCCTATAGCTTCTCTGCTCTTTATATCTTCCTGATCAGCCAAAACCTTGGGCAAATTTGCCACCAGCAGTTCAATCCCTACCTCAACAATCTCCCTTATTTTCTTAAAATTGACTGAAGAAGCCCCATAAAAAACTTCAAGGCAATGAGCCAAACCATCAAAAGCACCATCTAAAGTCAGGGCCAAAGGAGCAGAGAAAGTAAGTCTATAGTCGAAAAGGGCTTTGGGGGGAATTATAGCTTCATCAACTATTAATTTCTTTTGTGAGGTCTGAAGGTCAGTAATATTCGAATATTTGGTTAGATGGGCAGCCGAACCAGCCGCAGTTTGGACGGCCATCAGGGGGATTAGCTTTTTGCCTGTTTTAGCTATCTCCTCAGTCACTTTCCCTACCCCAAAATAATGTTCTACCTCGCCCCCTAAAGTGGCCAGGACTAAAGCTGCCTTAGCTGCATCTATGCCAGACCCTCCGGCCACCACAATAAGATTATCGACACCAGAACTTCTAACGGCTTCTGCCAACCTCAAAACATCTTCCCGAGGAGCATTAGGCCTGGCGCTGGGAACAGGCCCCATGACTTCTATCCCCTGCTTATTTAAAGAATCAACAATGAGTGATAAATCTTCAGGGCTTCGCTGGCCGAGATTGGTGATTAAAAGGGTTCTTTTACCTAAAAAGCTGGCAAGATAGCCGATTTTATCCAAACAGTCTGGCCCAAAAATATAATCATTTCCTTTAAAAGCCTTTATAAGCTGCCGGGCCCTCTCTTTTAATTTTCCCATATTACTATTTTTTTACCAAAACGTGAGATTATTCTCGCTTCTGAGATTTACAAATAAGCTCTGTCTTCAGCTCAGAAATATAGGAAATACTGCCGTTTTTCCTGTAAAAATAGGGACTTTTTCCCCTTTATTCATTGAAGCTGAGCTAAGTTAAGGTTTAACCATAATTCATATTTTTTTGGACCGGTCAAGGCTCCGATGGGAACAGAGTTGAAAGCCCCAGCTCCGGCTATATTGCTATCAGGCTCAGCTCCGGTAGTTCTGGTCCTATTTAAAGCAGCCTGCCTTCGCCTCAGAGCTGCCTTCATTTCCTTGGTCAATCCACCCCACTCAAAACCTACTTTTATCTTTTGGAGAGGCTGCCCTTTTAACTCGGGAACATTGTTGATAATCATCTCCAGAGGAATTTTAAATTCGAAAACAAAAGCATTTTGCTGTTTCAAAAACCTGAAACTTGCTTTTTTAGCACTTTTTGCAGGAGCTGAAGCAGGTTTTTTCTCTTCTTTTATCTCCTCTGCATTATACATGACATAAGATTTACTTGACCTGATTTCTTTTTTCTTTTCCTCAGATAAGGGACCACTTTCCCTTTCTAGGCGGGCAATTAAAGCCTCGGCTAGAATCTCTCTTTGGATAAATTTAATACCATAATTCTTTTTCTTTTTCTTAGTAGAGCTGAACCAGATAGTCATGCCTGTAGTTCCGATTGAACTTAAGTATTTTTTATCCTTGAAAATAAACAAAACGTAAATATTTTCTTTATCATTTTTGAAACCATAATCAACCTTAACTTTTTTCTCTGTATTTAGAACAGCCTGATTCCAGTCATTATTGACACCATCTATTCTTAGAGGACTAACAGCCCAACTACTCATAACTTCCTTCTCTTTGGCCAAGCTCACTAAAGAAAAAGATGAAACTAGAAATAATAACAAAATAAATCTCACCAGTATTTTGTTCTTCATCAGCTTTTCCTCCATTTATAATATAAAATTATAGCAGACTTTGATTTTTATGCCCAGCTTTTGGGTTGTTAACTTAAGGATTTTGAAAACTTTATTAACTAACCTGGATTATTCACGAGTCGAGGTTGGTGCAGATGCAAGGCGCAGCGTATGAAGCTGTGGTTCTCCACCGCGAATTGGTCACAACACAGCAGATGCAGCAAGATCGGCTTGCCCAAAGGGTAAAAAATGCCGATGTTTTATTTGGAATTTTACATAGATATGAACAAATCAAAATTATTAAGCTAATTTCACGAAGAATGCTTATAACTAGCTGATATTATTGAAATTGTATTTGGTTTTTGGGGATTCTTTCCTTATTTGACATTATTTTTATAATGAAAATTATTTTAATTCAAACCTAAAACCAAAGCCTATTAAATATCGAATTCCTCCCAGATCAACTCGATTTTCATAGGGTTGGACTCTCAAGGGCACATATTTAACCTCAGTCCCAAGGAACAAATAATTTAAAACAAAAACTTTAAAACCGCCGCTAAAGGTCACGGTCGCTTTTTTGCCGTCAACCTTATACTCTTCCACATAAGCACTTTCAACTGTCTGTTTGTAAGCAAAATAGCCACAGCCAATTTTCAGATAAGGAAAGAAAGATTTTAGTCTTAATTGATAGCCGATAAAAATCTCTGGTCCAACTACTCTTAGCGAGGCCGGCTCCTTGTATATTCCAATTTCTCCCTCCTTTGAATAGCCTCCCTCATAGCCGAGGCCGAAAATTATAGCCTTGCTGACATTTACATTCAGGAAGGGAAAATAAATATAACCCTGGCCGTAAATGTATTTAATGTCAGAATCATTAACCGTTCTCTCGCCAAAAAAAAGCCCTACATTAAAATCTATAGCATAAATTGTAGAAGCTAGAAACACTAAAAAAATGAAACCCACAATTGTCTTTTTTATCATAGCTTTCCTCAATTGCTGACCTCAACTGGATCACTTTCTCGGCCCAGCTCATCAACAGCAGAAATTTTATAGGCATAAAATTCATCTTTCTTAAGACCTCTATCATCATAGCTGTAAACATTAGGCCTTAGCTCTTCCAGTAGTCGATAGGACTTCTCCCCAGCTTCTTTTGGTTTACGGTACAGCCTGTAGGAAATTATCTTTATTTTATTTTTGGGATTGGCTTTCCAGCCCAACCTATTTATGTATTCACGAAAGAAGATAAAGTTATTCTCGACTCTTTCCAGCTTAAAATTTGCTGGTGGATAAAGAGGTGGAAACCCAGCAAAGGTTTTAAGGCAAACATTGGAATTAGCAAATTCTCCTTCCCAAGAAGTATGAAGATCATTCCAAGCGGAACCATTACTGCTGATAAAGCTTTGGCCAGCTTCAGCCCGGGCCCGGCTGCTGTAATTCCGAAAAGGATATTCAATAGGAATGGGATATTTGTAATTTTTAGTTGTCAACTTAAGGACCACAGAAAATCTCTGTCCTTCTTTCAAAGTTACCCCAACTTTTAATGGAATGGTAAAATACCCTGGAGAAACTAAAAGGCCTGATTCTTTTCTGGCTAAGTGGCCGCTTCTTGGCTGCTCATCACTAATGTCAGTGTAAATATATATTTCATAGCTGTTGGAAGAACCAGCAGCATAAAAACTGACTGCAATCAAAGGATTATTGGAAGAGGCTGTAAAGATATTGGCCATCCAGGCAGTTTCTGATCTATAACCCAACGACCAGGTCCAGCCCAGGGTGTCATATTGATATATATCTATATAACCTGAAGTCGGTTCTGCTTTTAAAACAGCATTCCATTCTCTGCCAAAATAGTTATCATAATAGGAGACATAAAAATAACCGCTTTCTCCCCAATTCTTTCCCCAACTGTTTCTGGCTATAAAGGCACCCTTTCCAGGTGGAGTGATTTTAAATTTGGTTTTGTCGAAACTATCATCCCAGCCAACAATGGCCACAGCATGACTTCCCTTTTCTATGTCCTTATTATAGAAAGCATTATAGATAGAATTATAACAAGAGCCAGCAAAATACATACTCGTATAAACTGCTCCATATTTCATGACTGCCAGCTTGAGGCCGTCATTATCCAAGGAATCGCTGCGGGAAGGTACGTAAATTACGTTTTGGACATGTTTTCTTGCCTTCAGGCCAGTCAGGTAGGCATATTGGTAAGGGTCATCTTCTTCCTTAACCGGGCCACTCCATCTGGCCAGATAAGCTGTAGCCATAAAAATATCGCCGCCCTCACATGGCCCCCAATCAAAGCCGTGGTGATCAATTAAATTCTGTTCAGAAAAATTCCAGCTCTCCGAAGGCAGAAGAAAAGATTCAAGGGAACCATAGGCGGCAAAGGCCCAGCAGGAACCGCATCTTCCCTGATTACGGATGGGATTAAGTTTGCCCTCACAGCGCAGATCATAAGAAGTGGGTAGTCTTTCTTCCCTGACCGGCCTAAATTCAGTTGGGTGGGCGTTTTTAATATAAAATATATTCAGAGGGCTTGGCTTTAAACCAAGAGGATGGCCTTCTTCTGTGTATTTTGGCCATTTTTCTAACTTAAGACCTTGAATGTACTCCAAGAATTCAGGATTTATAGGTGCTGGCCTGATTTTCGCTTCATCTTGAGCCAGGTTGCCTGATGAGAGATAAAGGACAAAACAAGCAATTACAGAAAAGAGAATTAATCCTGAAAGCCAATATTTCGCCTTTAAATATCTGTTTTTTCTGATTCCTTTCATCTAATTCCCTTCCTAATTATATGACGAATGCTAAACTCTTTCCTACAAATTTTTATGCTTCTCCTTGTCTGAGTCTAATAATACTCATTATCAACAGAAATCCCTGAAATTAAACAAAAATAATAACAAGAATTATGATCTTTTTTTGAGAAAATCTTTTATTTTAGCTTCGAGCAACATCTCGGAGGTTAAAAATCCAATAACCTGTCCCTGATTATTAGTTATCGGCAACTCGGAAAGATCTTCCTTTATCATTGCCGAAATAGCTTTGTCAATATCATCTGTCTCAGAAATAGTGATAATATTTCTTGTCAACAAATCATTGGCTGTTTCACAAGTCAACAAAGCATACAACTCATGAAGGCGAGAATCAGCGGGCACATGGTGAGAAAAAACGGCCCGAAATATTCGCTTTCTAGAAATTAACCCGATCAACTTATCATTCTCATCAACCACACAAAGATGGTGTTTATTGGGATACTCCAAAATTAACCTAAGCATATCCTCAATAATCATCTCCGGACGGACAATTAGTGGCGCATCATAGGGCTTAAATTCTTTGACCTTTTTTTTCTTCATGCTTTCTCTCCTTCAAAAGCAGGGGGAGATTCTTCTTTGGCAATTTCTCCAGCCTTGGTTATGGCCAATTTTACTGAGGGAGGCCCTATAATTTGGACCAACAAAGTAGTGGCCGCAATGACATTGATTACAGTCTCCCCCAATTGGGTGCCGGCTGGACCCAAACGGGAAAAATGTTGATAGATATCAAGAGCTAAGCCTATGGCTACTCCAGCTTGGGAGAAAAGGGCCAAGCCTAAATATTTCTGAACAGCTTTCTGTGCCCCAGAAAGGTGTGCTCCAAAATAGGCCCCGCTCCACTTACCAGCAGTACGGCCGACTACATAAAGCAACCCAACCATTCCCATTTTAGGCAATAGGCCGAGCTGGAGGCGGGCGCCGACAAAAATAAAAAAGACAATATAAATCGGAGGAACAAAAGACTTTATCAGATTGAAATTAGCTTCATTGCGATGAGGATGAACATTGGCTAATACTAGCCCAGCCGCCATATTGGTCAAAATTAAAGAAAAATCAAAATAGATAGCCAAGCCGCTGGCGAGAAGAATAGCGGCTATGCTTATTACCAGCCTATCACCTTTCAACTTTATAAAACGGGAAGCCAAGTCAAGCAGAAAACCAATAGCTCCACCTAAAATTATTGCTCCAAAAATTTCAAAGAGAGGCTGAACCAACATGATATGAAGACTTAATGGATTTCCAGAAAGAAGGACATTAGCAAAGGCGTAGGCGAAGCCGTACAAAATAAGAGCCAAGCCATCATCTAAGGCTACTATAGCCAGGATAGTAGTAGTTAGAGGACCGCGCGATCGATACTCCCATAAAACATCTACCGTAGCTGCAGGCGCTGTGGCTGAACATAAAGCCCCTAGAATAATGGCCAGAGGTAAATTTTTGGTCCACAAATAAACCAAACTGGTGACCACAGCCATGGCCAGCAGGCCCTCTGACAGAAGAATCGCCAGAAATTGCTTACCGTACTTTTTAAACAGTAGTTTCTTTAGCTCGCCACCGACCATAAAACCAATAAAGGCTAAAGCTAGATAAGTAAGAGGAGCCAGGTTATCCAGAAGTTGACTGGGAATGAGATGAGTCAGTGAATCTCCCATAAAAACTCCAAAAATAATATAACCTACAACTTGGGGTATACCGATTTTCTCAAAGAGTCGTCCCCCTGCTAGCCCGATAATTAGAATAATTCCCAGCAGTAATAAAATATTCATCAGTAATCCTTCTGCTCTCGGTGGTGCTTAATGCAGCCGTTTATTATTTTGCTCTTCAATGACTTATGGCAGTTCGGTTATTAATAATTCGAACCTTCATTGGCTCATGGCCATAATGTTACCCTCGACCATTGTAGTTTTCAAGGGATAAATGAGAGACTAGGTGAATTATCAAGATTATTGAGCATAATAGTTAGGGGGAAGAGCAAAAAATTCGGAAATATGTTTTGTGTCCCCAATTTTGGATATGTTCCCCTTTTTACCAGGGGAAAACCAGTGCCGGAGGAGGGATTCGAACCCACACCCGAGTCGCCCCGGACTGGATTTTGAGTCCAGCGCGTCTGCCAATTTCGCCACTCCGGCTTAAATTATATTTAACATTTTCATAAATTTCGGTCAATTAACAATTCCGCCTTATTCCCTCTAATCTCAGATATTTAATCATGGAGCTAAAGCAATATTAATTTTCACAGGATCAAAATATATTTTTTACTCGAATTCATAACCCTTTATATACTCATCAAATAATAATACCTTTTTGGAATCACTTGGGTTAAACAGAAAGGGTTCAACTTCCTTAGCTAGCTGAACTAAATTTAGTCTTTTGCTCTTTTGAAGCAGTCTGGATTTTAAGTGTCTGTAACCTTTGATTGCCAGTTTTTTTTCAGGCATTTAAAATAATTTTTCAACGCTCAACTGTCTATTCATTAAATCGATATCTATAACATTTAATAAGGCTAATTAGAAATGAACCTGATAACTATGAAACTTATGAAGGTCTGACCCCAATTAGCGGCGCCAACCTCTACCACCAAATCTGGGATTGACGACATTGCTGTAAATAGAACCAAAGGTATAGCTAAAACCAACAGAGAGAAAATAATCATAATTGGTGGCTAATTCTTTGCGTTGAAGCAGTATTTCATCTAGGCTGGCTTCCTCCTTAGGCAGTGACAACTGGTCATGAATTCGAGAATAGCCTCCATCTATATCAAAGGAGAAACCTTTAAATAATTTCAGGGAAAGCTCACCAAAAAGCCTCAATCTATATTTGCTGAAATCGTGAAAATAGTGGGAACCTTCCAGGGAAGCACTGGCCTCTCCCCAGGGCTCCTTCATTCCAAAAGTAATAGAGAGAGACTCCTGCCACAAATTTTCTGAAGTTTTATCATAAATCGTTTCTTCCCTATATTGATAGTAACTGTAGGCAATTTTATAAAGAAAGCGAAGCTGGCGTCTTGTCGATTCTGAATAAGGAAACAAATTAAATTCAACAGCCGGAGCTGGAGAAATATTAATCTTAACATTACTGTAAGTGGAGGAATCGAGAGAAAACCAACCACCCACTGACCAGTGCTCATTTAAGCTTTTAACATATAAACCGCTGAAACTTTCACTGTCCGAGGTGCTGACAATTTTTTCATCATCCACCTCAAAATTGCTTTCATTATAATTACCGGAAAGGTTCATTCTTAGTTTAGATTCAGGTGTAACTCTGTTGGCTGAAAAGTAACCTCTAAGGGAAGAATAATTCCTTGATTTTTCTCCGCTAAAAGACCCTCGCAAGCCAATATTAAAAACCCAGAAATTCCATTTATCTTCAACTGAAGTTGGCTCGACAGCCCTTTTAAAGGAGATGCTCACATAATCAGAAATTGGAGTTCTAGCTATATAAGGAATCAAGCCCATTTTGAGAACATGAACCAGGCCCTTACGGACCTCATCCCTTGTGTCAGTTCTGTTAGAAACATATTTGAGTGAGTTCTGAAGATCTACATAATCCTTCTGGCCTATAAAAGCCAGGGTATATTCCCAGCCTCCTGCTCCTGTCCTCTGGGTAGTTACGAGAACATGGACATCAGCTTCCTGGCGGTCCCTTACAAAATTTACAAAAGTAACCTCTGTCCGAATATAGTCCATGTCACAGCGCCAGCAATCCAGATAGACTTTGAGCGCGGTCTTTTTCAGCTCCTGAGTTAACTGATCCTCATTCTCATCCTTAGAATACAAACAAGAAGCTAAGATAAAACAGGCGAAAATTATGATCATAAAATTTAATACGAAGCTTTTTTTCATTTTCTCTTCCTCTTTTGAATTCTTATCATTTGGTTAACCCTCTCAATTTCAATCTGATAAATCAGTTCGCCCAGTTCCCAGGTATTTCCGGAGAAAATCCTTAGCCTTTTATTATCCATGAAATTCACTACCAGTCAAAAGGAAAATAAAATTTTGATGGGAATTAGCTGCCCTGTAGTTTCAGCAATTGAAGAATTCAGGCATTTTTTTACTCATTCTGATCAATATTTTCGATTACCTGAAAATCTTGAAGAACTTTTATTAAATCCAGTATTTCAGATAAATGATCCTGGGAAATCCCACTTTTTTCAATAATTTCTTTGACGGCCATTGGTTTGGCAGTGGGAAAAGGTAAGTAAAATAAAAATTTGCCCTGGGCTTGAGTTAAATTAATTCTGCGCTCTTTCTTTTTTCTTCCCTTTCCTATAAATACGATTATCGAAGAAATATAATCCCCACTGCGGCCAAGCGTAAATACCGCCTGGCTATTTTTTCGCTCTATGATTTTCACCAACAGCTTTTTATCAGTTTTAGAATATGAATCAGCAAGAACAGAAAGATCTACCTCTATTGAAAACCGATATTTTTTCAATTTATAACGGTAATAAGGACGCTTTTTCTCATATACTTCTTTTTTTTGACAAAGGCCCAAAGCAGCCAGCTCTTCAAGAAAATCCTGGGCTGTTTTAATATGCAGATCAAGTCGGGTGGCAGCTTCAGATGCAGAAATATCCTGATAATTAACCAGTAGCTTCAGAATGCCCTGAGCAAAGGATTTGGATAAAAGGACTGCTAATCTACGGACTTTTTCAAAATCCATCTTTTCCTCTTTTTAAAGACATATTCTACCCAGCAAATAGAAGTTTAAACCTAGCTTTGCCCTTAATAGGCCTAAGATTTCTCTGCTCGACTTTAATTTTTCCCAGACAGACATTTTTTTAAACAACAAATTTCAGGCTGTTCATCCGCTCGATTATCTTATGGCTTTGACCATTTTTATATTGGTCCAAAAAATCAACAAACAAATTGCCCAGGGCGGCACAAAGCTGATCAAAAGTAAATTCATGTTGGTATTGGCTGTAATCTTTTTCTGAAATTTTTACCATCAACTGCCCCTCCTGGTCGATGGCCACATAAGTAGCCTTTTGGAAATCTTTCTTCAACCCCAGCAGGTAGACGAGCATGTTTCTGGGAATGACAAAAACGAGCTTTTCCCTATAAATTAGCGGCCAAGCAATACCATATTTCAACAGAAAGCCGGGAAAGCTGCTTAATTCAGGTGGCTGGACCTGAATTTTTCCAGCCGGGAAAGGACGCGGTGTAAAACCATCTTCTGTGCTGCGCACCGAACGGGCAGCCAATTCCAGGATTTCACGGTAGCGCCATTTTATTTTGCGTTTAAACAAAATGCCCAAAAAAAGCATAAAAAATAGTCCAGATAAGACGGCCAGCCCGCCTGTTAAATAGTCGCTGTGGAGTGGGAACGAGAAAAATGTCAAGGCAGCCAAGAGATAAAATCCCAAGGGAATTAAATACACTGGATTTTTCATTCTCATCAGAAATATGAGATGGAGAAAAGTGGCTGCTAAAAAGACGCAGGCAAAAATAAAAAGAAAGGTAACTTCCCCCAAGGCAATACCGATTGCTCCGGCGATTACACTCAGTACAATAATAGGAATTCCAATCTGGATCAGCCAGTTTGCTGGTTTGAGACGTAATGCTTTTTCCATTTTATTTCCCTCTCTAATGTTTTAGAATCCAGCCATTAATTAATTTTAATACTCTGGGCGATATGGTCTCTTCTATCTTCCCATATTGAAAGGGAATATTCTGTTTATTGGTCTGAAAAAAGTGATTTAAATCAGGCAGGACAACCACCGAATAATCCGGGTTTCCCCCACGCTGAAGGGCTGATTTGACGGCAGCGGCGTTTCGCTCTGGCGGCACCTGCAAATCCTTTTCCCCAAACACGGCCAGCACCGGGCATTTAATTTTTTTCAAGACCGCGGCTGGATCGTAGGCCAAGTTGTATCTAAACCAGGGCGAAAGAAACCTCTCAATGGCTGCTTTCCGGCGGTTATCAGATAATGGTGGTTTTATCATTTCAAACAATTTTTCCAGTTTAATGCGGGCTTTAGCGGTATCAGTTTCATTGAGAAGGATGTCGAACACGCGCTCCTGAAAATTGAGCCGGGCAGTAATTCGTTTTTTATCCATACCAAGAGCTCGACTGCTCGTTTCCTCAAACTGAAGCTGATACTTCCTGCCCGGCAGTCCCGGCGTTGCCAAAGTAATGAGAAAAGAAACATCATTGGATTTGACCGCTGCCAGCTCAGCAATCATTCCCCCTTCGCTGTGGCCCAGCAGTCCGATTTTGCTCACCTTGAAATATTTATTCGATTTCAAGAAATCAAGGCCGGCCAGAACATCCAGGGCAATATCTTCAATGGTTGCTTTCGAGCGGTCTCCGGTTGAGCCGCCCACACCTCGTTCGTCAAATCGGAGAACAGCTATTCCCCTTCGGCTCAGGTAATCAGCTACAACCAGAAACGGCTTATGCCTGGCTATGGTGTAATTCCGATCATGTCTGCCGCCGCCAGAAATAAGAATCAGGGCCGGAAAGGATCTTCCTTTCCTTGGCCAGGTTAAAGTGCCAGCTAAAACCGCTTGGCCAATTTCATTGGTGAATGAGACCTGTTTTTC
>Ga0190352_1000206_pt1 | contig 14598 bp, 14 predicted proteins | sample 4872131011_MG_FD_161682 | JGI IMG/M metagenome (GOLD analysis project Ga0190352, IMG submission 161682) | Hydrothermal vent microbial mat bacterial communities from Southern Trench, Guaymas Basin, Mexico - 4872-13-10-11_MG | ecosystem: Environmental > Aquatic > Marine > Hydrothermal vents >...
AAAGAACATATAGTGGAAATACTTAAACGAGCGAAGAAGCTGCTCAAAGAGGAAAAGGGGGTGGATTTCCCCAACAAGATTCTGGTTAAGTTGGCTGAAGTCAGTGAAGGTGATGCCAGAAGAGCACTGAACTATATGGAAGTGCTCTCCATTATAAGTCTTGAAAAGGGTGTTAAGCAGATTACTCAGGAAATGCTGAAAGAACTTCTTCCCGGAAGAATTTTATCCCTCACGGAAGACGAGCACTACGATATGATATCTGCTTATATAAAATCAATAAGAGGAAGTGATCCCGATGCTTCGGTATACTGGCTTGTTAGATTACTGGATGCAGGTGAGGATCCTCTCTATATTCTGAGAAGACTCTTTGTTCATGCCGCAGAAGATATAGGCCTTGAGAATTCAGATGCTATCCGTGTTATAGCAGCATGTAAAGAGGGTTTCGAAATGGTAGGGAGACCTGAGGGAGATCTTTTGCTGACCCTTGCCACTCTATATCTTGCCACCTCCCCGAAATCCAATCGGGTACTTAGGGTCCTGGGCAGAGCAAGAGAAGTTGTTTCAAAAACAGGAAATCTGGAAGTTCCCCTTCATCTAAGAGATTCTCACTACAGTGGAGCAAAAAAGCTGGAAAGAGGCAAGGGATATGTTTATCCCTATGGCAAAAATAAGGGTGTGAAGCAGCAATACTTGCCAGATGAAATAAAAGACGAGAAAATTTATGAGGAATAGGAGGTAAGGAGATGATACTAATAGGAGGAATTGTAGCAGGAATCATAGTTGGTTTTGTCCTTGGTTTTCTTTATTTTAAGTTGATCCATAAGAAAAATATAGAGGAAGCTTATGGAACCAGGGAAAAGATTATAGAAGAAGCAAGGAGAGAAGCAGCAAATATCAGAAAACAAGGTGAGATTCAGGCTAAAGATTACTGGTTTAAAGAAAGAAGAAAATTTGAAAAAGAGACTTATGAAATAAGAAAAGAACTGGATCGAGAAAAGAAAAAACTGGAGGAGAAAGAGAATCAGCTTGAGAAAAAGAATGAGGCCCTCTCTCGAAAAGAGAGGGATTTGAAAAATTTTGAAATGGAACTTAAAGAAAGGGAGAGGGTCCTAAAAGCCAAAGAGGAAAGACTGAATGAACTCCTAGAGGAGGAGACCAGAAGACTAGAAGAAGTTGCAAGACTCACGAGAGAGGAGGCCAAACAAGAATTACTCCGAAGTCTGGAACAGCAAGCTAGATATGAAGCTGCTCAGCTGATATATAGAATTAGAGAGGAAGCTAAGGAAAAGGCAGAAAAAGAAGCAAGGGAAATAGTTGTTCAGGCAATACAACGGGTGGCAACGCCTCTAGCTCAGGAAAATACCATCACTGTGGTTCCTATTCCTTCTGATGATCTAAAAGGTAGGATTATTGGAAGGGAGGGTAGGAATATAAGAGCCTTTGAGTCTGCCACTGGTGTGGAAGTTATAATTGATGATACACCTGAAGCAGTTATACTTTCTTCCTTTGATCCTATCAGAAGGGAAAAAGCCAAACTGGCACTGGAAAAATTGATACAGGATGGAAGAATTCACCCTGCAAGAATCGAAGAAGTGGTTCAGAAGGCTGAAGAGGAATTCGAAGATCACTTAAAGGTTATTGGTGAAGAAGCTATGGTAGAGCTGGGATTGGGAGGATTTCATGTAGAATTATTAAGGCTTATGGGGAAAATGAAATTCAGGACCAGTTATGGCCAAAATCTTCTTCAACACTCCAAGGAGGTTGCATACATAGCTGGGATTATGGCAGGAGAACTCGGACTTTCAGTTGAACTTGCAAGGAGGGCTGGGCTTCTACATGATATTGGCAAGACTGCAGATGAAAGTTACGAGGGCCCTCACGCCCTGGTAGGGGCACAGATAGCCAAGAAATTTGGAGAAAATGACCTTATAGTAAATGCTATAGCCTCGCATCATGGTGAGGAGGATCCCAAAAGCCCCATTGCAGTGCTTGTCCAAGCAGCAGATGCCATTTCTGGCGCAAGACCTGGTGCACGAAGGGAGAGTATAGAGGCCTATATAAAGAGAATCGAAAAGCTAGAGGAAATCGCTGCAGGATATACTGGTGTTGAAAAGGCTTATGCCCTTCAGGCCGGAAGGGAGATAAGAATAATAGTGGAAGCCGACAGGGTAAGTGACACAGATGCCTTCAATCTAGCAAAACAAATAGCACAAAAAATAGAAGAGGAGATAGATTTCCCTGGTCAGATCAAGGTTACAGTTATCAGAGAGACAAGAGCAGTGGAGTATGCCAGGTGATAAGGATTCTCTTCATCGGGGATGTTGTTGGAAAGCCGGGAAGAAGAGTAGTTAGAAGTTTACTACCTGAGATCAAAGAACGTTATAAAATTGATTTTACCATTGCCAATGGCGAGAATGCAGCGGGAGGTGCAGGTCTTACCAGAAAGGTTGCGGATGAGCTACATAATTATGGCATTGATGTCCTGACAAGCGGTAACCACATTTGGGATAATAGAGATATTTTCAGTTTTATAGACAATGTTGATTGGGTATTGAGGCCCTACAATTATCCTCCCGAAGCACCAGGGAAAGGGTATGAAGTTTTCGAGCCCAGAAGGGGGATACATATTGCTGTTATTAATATAATGGGGAGACTTTTCACAGGTTATTTTGACTGTCCCTTCCGGGCTATTGAAAGTGTATTGGAGAAAGACCTTCCAGAAATCAAAATTATAGATTTCCATGCAGAGACCACGGCTGAGAAACAGTCTTTTGCTTTTTATGTAGATGGAAGAGTCACTGCTGTAATAGGTACACATACTCATGTCCAAACTTCAGATGCGAGAATTTTACCTAAGGGGACTGCTTATATTACTGATGTGGGAATGACAGGGGGACTTAACAGTGTAATAGGAGTTAAAAAAGAACTTTATATCAAACGATTTAAGACATTACTACCCGTTGCCTTTGAACCGTCGAAGGAGAGATTGGGACTTGAAGGGGTTGTTCTTTCTCTGGAGGAGGCTTCTGGTAAGGTGATAGATATATTTTCCATAAGGGAACTCTTGGATGAATAAAGGTAAACTTTCCAATTGATTGAAGAGGTAAAAGATTATATAAAAGAGCTCGGTATTGAGATTTTTGCTGTAATAAAACCCCTTGATTTTAGTTTTCGGAAAGATTATCTCATCCGATGGATTTCAAGCAGATTCCATGGAGAAATGGATTATATGGCCAGAAATCTGGAAAAAAGACTCTCACCTGAAAAACTGTACCCCGAGGTCAAAAGCATTTTGATTGTTGGAATTCCCTATGACACTCTGAGATGGGATGATATAGATAAGGAAGGTAGAGGCTTAATTTCAAAGTATGCAATCCGCAAGGATTATCATAGAGTCATCAAGAAAAAATTGAAAAAACTTCTCATTTTTTTGAAAGAGAAAAATTCAGAAATTCAAGGTAAAATTTATGTGGATTCTGCTCCGGTTCTTGAGAAAGAACTTGCAAGATTAGCAGGAATCGGGTTTATTGGTAAAAATACCATGTTAATCAGCAAAAAATTTGGATCGTATTTTTTCCTAGGAGAGCTTTTTCTAAATATAGAACTGGAGGAGATGAAACATCCACCTGTACCGCTTCTTTGCGCCTCATGTAAAAGATGCGTGGAGGCCTGCCCTACCGGGGCTATTGTGAAGCCTTACATACTGGATGCTTCCCGTTGTATAAGTTACCTAACAATAGAATATAGAGGAATAATAAAAGATGATCTGGAAAATCAGATGGGGCAATGGATTTTTGGATGTGATGAATGTCAGGAAGTATGTCCATTTAATAGGAAGAATAAACCACTTGAAGTCAGTTTAATACCTGATGAGAAAAGACTCGCTAATATGAAGCTACAAGAGTTGATTTTACTCAGAAAAGAGGATTTTGAGGAGATCTTTAAAGGCACTCCGGTTAAACGAGCGGGTTATGAGATGTTTATGAGGAATGTATTTATTGCCGCAGGTAATTCAGGTAAGAAGGAACTTCTTCAGAGTTTAAGAAAAAGAGAAAAAGATTTTCTACAAAACCCCATCGTTTACTATCATCTTTTAAGGGCAATTAAAAAGTTAGAAAATAACCGTTCTGAATAATATCGTTATATACTCTCTTTGTTTTTCCGGACGAAATCCTTATAATTTTTGTATGAGTGTGAGATACAGGAGACAGGAGATTATCAAGGGATTTGATCAAAATAAACTAAAAAAAGCACATGTGGCTGTTCTAGGTTCTGGTGGACTGGGAAGTGCAGCCCTTTATTATCTGGCTGCAGCTGGAGTGGGGAAAATTAGTTTTTACGATGCAGATAAGGTCGAGGAGTCAAATCTGAATAGACAAATCCTACATTTTAGTTCTGACATCGGCAGATACAAAGTGGATTCCGCTCTCTCTAAATTAAAAGCCCTTAATCCGGAAATTGAGATAGAAGGGTACTCGATAAAGATAAATTCTGAGAGTATAAAAGAAATAGGAAAACCCGACATAATAGTAGATGCTCTGGATAACTTCGAAACCAGGTTTCTTCTTAACGATTACGCTGTGAAGAATAGAGTTCCTTTTGTACATGCTGCTGTAGAATCCTTGGAAGGGAGACTCTCTTTTATAGTGCCATTTGAAACACCCTGTTTGAGATGTATCTATAAAGCTCTCCCTCCGAGAAGAGAGATTCCAATACTCGGAGCAACAGCAGGAATACTTGGAACTATGGAAGCCATAGAAGTGATAAAATTTTTAACAGGAATATGGAATACATTGAGGGGTCGCATGGCGATATTCAATTTCAGAACATGGGATGTGAGAATAATATATATGGAAAGGGACCCCCATTGTAATATTTGTGGTATACCCCGCTAACATTTCTTCAATGTCAATAACATTCTATACCATTGACATTTCGATAACACATAGGTATAATAAAAATGTGAGGGCGCTGGGAAAAGTAAAGATTTCCTAAAAAAGGAGGTGTATTATGTGGCAAGCATGGATTAGTTTCATAATTTCGTTAATACTATTCATTGTAGGACTTGTGCAGAAAGTAAATATAATTTACTGGCTGGGATTTCTGATAGTAGCTATTTTAACGCTTTGGGCAGCGTTAGTTAAAAAGTAATTTTAAAAATTAGCCCCTTATAAAATCTTTCCTTTATACCGGCGCCCTCTTTAAATTTTGAGTATTTTTATCTTTTTCATTATACTATTTTCATGCCATATTCTAATCTCAAGATTGCTATTGATGGACCCGCAGGATCTGGGAAAAGTACCACAGCAAAACTTGTTGCGAAAGTTTTAGGCCTTCTTCCCATCGATACAGGTGCCATGTATAGGGCTGTAGCCTTAAAGGTTCTGAGAGAGAAAATTGACCCTTATAATGAAGAGAAAGTAGGGGAGATTGCAGGAAAGGTAAATATAGAGCAAAAACTTGAAAATGGAGAAATTCATACATATTTAGACGGTGAGGATGTATCCACAGCTATCAGAACACCGGAAGTAAACAACACTGTTTCTATAATTTCTGCATATCCCGGCGTAAGGGAAAAGATGGTGGAATTACAACGGAAATTGGCAAAAGCAGGAGGAGTTGTGCTGGAAGGAAGAGATATTGGAACAGTTGTTTTACCTGATGCAGACTTGAAGGTTTATATGATAGCATCTCTTGAGGAAAGAATCAGAAGAAGGTTGAAGGAGTTAAAGGAAAAGGGCATGGATGTGAGTTTTGAGGATGTAAAGCAGGAGATCCTTATGAGGGACGAAATGGACTCAAAAAGAGAATACTCCCCCTTGAAAATTCCAGAAGATGCTTTTATACTGGATACTACCAATCTTACAGTAGAGGAACAGGTAGAAAAAATTCTAAAGGAGGTAGAAAGGCGTTTCGGCCTTAAGGGGAGATGAGTTTCAAATGGAAACTCGCAAGGATATTATTATACTTACCTTTCAAAATATTGTTCCGTTATAAAATTATTGGCAAGAAAAATGTTCCACTAAGAGGGCCGGTAATAATTTGTCCCAATCATACCTCTTTCTGGGATCCACCACTGGTAGGATGGGCTTCACCCAGAGAAGTGTATTTTTTAGCTAAAAAAGAACTTTTTACCACATATAAGATATTTGGAAAATTTATAGAGTTTTACAATTCTATTCCTATAGACAGGAGCAGTTCTACTCAAGCTGTAAAAAAGGCTGTAGAGTTATTAAATGAAGGAAAAGTAGTGGTTATCTTTCCTGAGGGCACAAGAAACAGAACTAAAAATAAATTGTTGTTACCTCTCAAAAAGGGAGCGTCAATGATTGCACTTAAAGCCAAAGCTCCAGTGATTCCTGCCTTCCTTTTTGAGAGCAAGGGAAGCTACTGGGATTGGATTCTGGGCAAGAGGGAGCTTAAAATAAGATTCGGAAAGCCAATTTTTACCTATAATCTTGAATACAATAAAGAGAATATAAATTATCTTACCAGAGAACTGGAAGTAAGAATGAGGGAGTTATATGCCAGAGGTTAAACTTGCATCTGAATACGGTTTCTGTTACGGAGTTGAACGAGCTTTAGAGATAGTGGAGAAGATGAGAAGAAAGGGAGTGAAATTTGATACCCTCGGTCCTATTATTCATAATCCACTGGTAGTCACTGAACTTGAGAAGAAAGGAATAAAAGCTGTGGAAAGGATCCAGGATACCCCTAAACCCTATATACTTATTAGAACCCATGGTGTTCCTTCTGATGTGTATAAAGAAGCAGAGAAGCTTGGTAAAAAGATTATTGATGCCACCTGTCCTTTCGTTGCCAATGCACAGAAAATGGCCAGAAAATTCCAGGATGAGGGATATCTTGTTGTAGTTGTGGGTAAACAACATCACCCGGAGGTTAAAGGAATTGTGGGGAACACGAACGGGAAGGCAATTGTAGTGGGTTCAGGAGAGGAAGCGAAGAAGGTAGATGTGAGGGGAAAAAAAGTGGGAGTAGTAGCACAAACAACCGTGAGACTGGACCTGGTGCAGGAAGTAATAAGTGAGTTCCTCGAAGACGCAAAAGAGGTGCGATTTGCAAATACAAGGTGCAATACCACTCAGAAAAGGCAGGATGAAACCCGAGAGATGGCAAAAGAAGTGGATGTGATGATTATTGTGGGTGGGAAAAATAGCTCCAATACCCGGAGACTGTATGAGATTGCAGCGAAAAATTGTAAAAGAGCTTATCATATTGAAAAAAAAGATGAATTAAGGAAAGAATGGTTTTATAATATAGATAAAGCTGGAGTCACAGGGGGAGCATCTACACCTCCTGAGATTGTGAGAGAGGTATATAAGGAGATAAAAAAAATTCTTTTTAAAGGAGGTATTTATGGAGGAAAGAAAGGTGATGGAGAATAATGAGTTTGAATCCATGCTACAGGAAGCATTGAAGATTCCCCGAGAGGGTGAGATAGTGAAGGGGGTGGTAGTTAAAGTAACACCCCAGGAAGTATATATTGATATAGGATCAAAATCCGAAGGTGTTGCACCAAGGTATGAATTCAAAAACCCTGATTTAAAACCCGGTGATGAGGCTTTTGTATATATAGATACCTTAGATGGCAGAGGTGGAAGAACCATTGTTTCCAAGCACAAAGCAGATTTCCTCATGGCGTGGGATAGAATTAAAGAAGCCTACCAGCATAATGAAACAGTAGATGCAAAAGTCCTAAGACAGGTGAAAGGGGGCTTAATAGTAGACGTTTTCGGTGTGGATGCATTCCTTCCGGGGTCTCAACTTGATGTTAAGAAGGTCAAAAGTATTCCTGCTTTTGTGGGAAAGAATATAAAAGTAAAGGTAATAAAATTAAACAAAGCTAGGAAAAACATAGTAGTATCAAGGAAAGAAGTAATAGAGGAAGAGATAGAAAAGCAGAGAGAGAGATTGTTTAGTATAAAACCCGGAGAGATTCTGGAGGGTGTTGTCAAAAATATTACAGACTTTGGAGTATTTGTTGATCTCGGAGGAGTAGATGGTCTTATACATATCTCTGATCTCTCCTGGACCAAGATAGATCATCCAGACAAGGTTCTCAAAGTGGGGGACAAAGTAAAGGTTAAGGTTCTGGAAGTGGACCCCGAAAATCTTAAACTTTCACTGGGATACAAGCAGCTACAGCCTCATCCATGGGAGGCAGTTGCTAAAAAGTACCCCATAGGCTCTATTGTGAAGGGTATAGTGAAGCGTATTGTGGATTATGGAGCTTTTGTAGAACTTGAGCCCGGAGTTGAAGGCCTGGTACATATTACAGAGATGAAATGGGGCAAACCGCCAGCTCATCCATCTGAACTGGTAAAAGAGGGAGATAAGGTCAATGTGGTGGTTTTGAATGTGGAAGTGGAAAAACAGAGAATTTCGCTGGGTATGAAACAGGCGGTTCCGGATCCCTGGTCACTCATTGAAGAAAAATATCCTGTGGGTTCTGTGGTTAAGGGGGTTGTTAAAGACTTTGGAAATTACGGAGCTTATATTGAGATTGAAGAGGGAATCGAAGGATTTCTACACATCGGCGATATTTCATGGACCAAGAGATTCAAGTCGCCTGAAGAGGCTTTAAGAAAAGGTCAAAGATTAAGACTCAAGGTTTTAAACATTGATAAAAGAGATCGCTTTCTCGAATTGGGATTGAAACAGCTCAGGCCCAGCCCATGGGACGAAATCATTAAAAGATTGCAGCCTGGTACAGACCTTAAGGCAGAGATCGTGGAGGTAGGAGAAAGAGGAGTTATTGTGGAGGTAGATAAAGGACTTGATGGTTTCGTACCTGCTTCACAGCTTCAGAAGAAAGGTTCTCCAAAGGAAAATTACAAAATTGGCGAGCAACTTAACCTTAAGGTGCTACGGGTGGAACCCCAGCGGAAGAGGGTGTTGCTGTCTGAAAGAGAATTTTATCGGGCTGAAGAGAAGGCGGAAATTGCCAAATTTAAATCTGAGCCTGCAAAGATAAACCTGGGTGAGATATTAAAAGCAGAGCTCGAAAAATTAGAAGAATTGCAAAGCCAGACAGAGGAGGGGGAGGGGCAATAAGCTCCCCCTCCATATTCATAAAAACCTTTGGCTGCCGTTTAAATCAGTATTATACTGATTTACTACTCAACGCCCTTTATTTAAGCGGATATTCACAATCTTATGATCCTGAAACTGCAGACTACATTATAATAAACAGTTGTGTTGTTACGCACAGGGCAGAGAGGGATACAAGAAAGTGGATAAATAGAATTAAAAGAATAAATCCAGGGGCTAAGATTATAATTACTGGTTGTTTCCCTTTCTATAAAAAGATTGAGAATGAAAATATCTGGTTCCAGGGTTCTCCCGGTGAATTAATTGAATATCTAAAGCTTGAGAATCCTCAGTACCTCCGACTTCCTTTGTATCATGTGAGGGCAAATGTGAAGGTTCAAGAGGGGTGCAATTTCAGATGTTCTTATTGTATTGTGCCGAAAACTAGAGGAAAGTCCAGATCAAGACATGAGGGAGAAATCCTACAAGAGATAGAGTCACTGGTTAACAATGGTGTTTCGGAAATTGTAATAACAGGGACCCAGACTGGAGAATGGGGGAGGGAATGGAAAAAAAATCTTGCGGATCTTCTTGAGGAAATAATTGCTAGATTTCCTATACTCAGAATTCGACTCTCTTCCATATCTCCCATTCACATAGACGAAAGGGTCATTGAATTATTAGAGAAGGGGAAAATTTTACCCCATTTACATCTTCCCATTCAGTCAGGGTCCCCACGGATTTTAAGAATAATGCGCAGGCCATACACCCTTGACAAGTATCTGGGGCTTGTGGAGACGCTCTTCCAGAAAGTTCCTGATGTTGCCGTGGGTACAGACGTTATCGTCGGTTTTCCGGGGGAAAGTGATGAAGATTTCCAGATCACCGTGGAGACTCTGAAAAAAATACCTTATGCATACATGCATGTATTTGAGTTCTCACAAAGACCTGGAACCGAAGCCTACGAGATGGAGCCCGTTCCAACACACATTGTAAGGATGAGGAAAGATATATTGCTAGAGATTGCCAGAGAAAAGAGGAGAAGATATATTGAGAAGTTTCTCCGAAGACAAATAGACGGAGTCGTAGAAAAGAAGACTCGTGGATGGTATCATGTAACAACAGGGAATTATCTCAAGCTCATTGTGACAGATAAATATAAGCTGCATTGTGGTGGAGTCTATCAGTTTTTACTTAAAAAAATGTATCCGGATTTCAAAATTGAGGCTATTCCTTCTCACTGAAATGGACCGTTTCGTATATGTAAAATATGCAGCCCTCCTTCCATCCATCCTTAGGTAAACCAGCCTTTAGAGAAAGATACTGAAGAGTGACTGTTTTATTCCAGTTCTGTTCAAGTGGCACTTCGGGTAAAAAAGTGGCCTCATGCAGCCCCTTAATCATTATGATGCCATGTTTACCAGGTATATAATTTTTTATATCATCTATTTTGCGAGGAGGATATAGATATACAGAAATTTCTATGGAAATGGAATTTAATTCCTCGGGTCTGAGAGGAGAGAAACGAGGGTCCTGAAAGGCAGCTGCTCGCGCTATTTTCTGTACAGTGATATAAAGAGGGTCGCTGCTCTTATGTATACCAATACAACCTCTGAGTTGAGAGTTTTTTCTCAGAGTCACAAATACCCCTCGTTTTTCAAGCAGCCCGGGATCTGAAGGTTTTTCTCTCAGAATATCCTTCCCTTCAAATGCTCTTTTTATGGATTCTCTTGCAAGATTTAAAAGGAATTTTTTTTCTCTTTCGTTAAAGAACTCCCTATAAAATACGATAGAGGCATACCCCACAACTTCTCTTCTACCCCCTCTTGTATCTCCTGAATTGAGGTAAAGGAGTTTTTTGGCTTTTAGATTACCTTTTAATTCTCTTATCTTCATGGCAATAAGAGTGGGGAAGAAACCGCATAGTTCAATTTTTTTCTCTTTAAAACGATTCAAAAACACCTGTGGATTTCCCTCCATAATGGTTTTAATAGTAAAAGAATCTATTTTTTTGGCAGTTTCATACGATTTATAATGAGAAAGGTCAGTACTCACCAGAATTAAATAATTTTTGCCTTTGAGTAATTCTACGAGAGACTGGGCAAACTCCTTGGCCTCTGCTGTATTGATACTCCCGATAAGAAAAGGCAAAATCCTGAAGTCCTTTAGCACATATTGCAGGAAAGGAAGCTGTACCTCAATTGAGTGTTCCGGAAGGTGTGCCTCCTTTATGAAATTTACAAACTTCAATTTGACTATCTTCTCTCCTAAATTTTTTTCAACTTCCACGTTACCCAGGGGAGTTCTATAGAAATCAAAGAGCCCCACAGAGATTCCTCTTAAAGGATAATAGTGGGCCGGAGCCAGTATAACTACAAGGTCATAATCGTCTCCCTGTATTTCTCTGTAGCTTTGGGCAGCTACTTTTCCCGAATATATGTAACCAGCATGAGGTGAAAATAATATCTCCGGTTTACCTCCTAATGGGATATAGCGCGTTGATTCAATAAGCTGTGAAACGACTTTAAAGAGTTCTTCTCTTTGTCCCGGATAAAATCTCCCTGCTTGGGCGGGTTCTCTCAAAAGAAAACTTATTATCATCAACCAGAACATGATAAACCTCCTATTCAAAAGCTCCGGGAATCTTTTCACCGCAATAGGGACAATGTCCATTTTTTATCATATTTTTAATTGTAAAAAATCCTTTTCTTTCTATTAAAAGGTGCCCACATCTGGGGCAATATGTATTATTTTGCCTGACATCAGGAACATTCCCGATGTAAACATATTTAAGTCCATGTTTTTTTGCTATATTGTATGCCTTCCTGAGTGTTGTCACCGGTGTGGGTGGAAGGCGCGTTAATTTAAAACGGGGGAAAAATCTTAAAAAATGTACCGGAATATCTTTTCCGAGGCTATCACTAACAAATCTAACAAAATCAGTTAATTCTTCATCGCTATCGTTATAGCCGGGTATGACCAGATAGGTTATTTCAAACCATACATCACTGTCCCTTGCTATCTTCAGGTTTTGCTTGATAGCTTTGAAATCTGCATAACCTATTTTCCTATATACTTCGTCGGAAAAGCCTTTTAAGTCTATCACAACTGCATCTAAATATTTGAGTAGTTCCTTGAATGGCTCAGGGTTAATGTAGCCACAAGTTACCATCAGATTTTTTATGTTATATTTATGGGCCAATCTAGCGCAATCTATCATATATTCATAAAAGATTGTGGGTTCAGAGTAGGTGTAGGCGATGGCAGCGCAGCCATTTATTCTTGCAATATCCACAATCCTTTCAGGGGCCATGTATTCTGTTCGAATCTCATCCGGAGCATATTGGGAAATAGTCCAGTTCTGGCAAAAAGTACACCTGAGATTACAGCCTGGTGTGGCTATGGAGAGTGCAACATTGCCGGGCAAAAAGTGGTAAAATGGTTTCTTCTCGATGGGGTCTATGTGTATTGCAGCAATTCTTCCATAGCTCAAGCTGTAAAGTTTCCCATTTTCATTTTTCCTCGACCTGCAATAACCTCTTTTACCTTCGGGTATTACACATTGCCTGGGACACAGAAGACATTGAACTTTTTTGTTTTTCAATTTCTTATAAAAAAGTGCCTCTTTAGATATAGGGGGAGCAAAGAATACAATTAAAAGTAAGAGATTCAGGAGTTTCATACTTTATAAATATATTGGGCAGAGTGATTTTTTTCAACAAGTAGAATTTTGACAGAACATGAAAACCGTTTTAAATTGTTAAAGGGGGATTAATGACTTATACTCATGGGAAAAAGATAAAAGAAAAAAGAGTAAAGTTTGTAATTCTCTTGAATTTTATCATAACCGTTGCAGAGGTTTTTGGTGGTCTTTTATCAGGTAGTCTAGCCCTAATTTCCGATGCTCTCCATAACTTCAGCGATACCATAGCGATTTTTATCAGTTATATTGCTTATCTCCTTGGTAAAAAAGAAGTTACTTATAAAAAAACTTATGGATATAAAAGGGCTGAGATACTTGCGGCACTCTTTAATTCTACAGTTCTTATAGTTATTTCCTTTTTCCTTTTTAAAGAAGCCGTCGTGAGATTAAAATCCCCCATTTATATTAAAGGCTGGCTTATGCTCGGTGTGGCTATAATAGGGCTTGTGGCCAACCTGCTTTCGGTTTTACTGCTTAGAGAAGACTCTAAAAAGAGTCTGAACCTCAAGTCTGCTTATATGCATCTCTTCATGGATACATTATCTTCCGTTGCAGTGGTTCTGGGTGGTATCGCGATAATAACTTTAAAAGTGTATTGGATAGACCCCTTGCTCACTTTTATAATTGCACTCTATGTTTTAAAAGAGAGTTTTTCAATCCTGCGGAAGTCTATGGACATACTAATGGAAGCTACTCCACCTGGTATTGATATACTGGATATTAAGAAAGAAGTGGAGAAAATTCCTGAGGTTAAAAATCTCCATCATGTCCATTTATGGCAGATTGGTGATAATGATATTCATTTTGAGGCTCATATTGAACTGGATCCCGGGTTGAAACTGGGGGAAGTAGATAAAATCAGGATAGCCATTGATAAACTTCTTAAAGAAATGTTTGGTATCCATCACGTCACATTGCAGATGGAAAGTGATAGTTGCCAGAGTAAAAGTATTCTGGGGAATGGAGAGCAATGTCCATAGTTTGACTCCCGAACCCTTAGCATTTAATATAATACGCACATTATGGAGGAATTTCTGAAAAATTTAAGATGCCCACTTTTACAGTCAGGCGTAAAGGTTAAATCTATTTATATATCATTCAATGAGTCAGTAGTGATTCCGAAAGACGCAAAAGACTTCGCAAAATCTATTTTAAATCAATGTGAAGGCTTTGACGGTGGAGGCTATCCTAAAGAACTTAGAAGTGAGAATATTCCTTTATGTACAAGAATTCTTAATCTGGCGGGTTCAATTGAAGCAATGCTCTCCACCAGACCATACAGAGATGCACTTACTCTAAAGGAGATCAAGAGAGTTGTTGAATGAGAAAGGAAGACAATTTGATCCTCACCTTACAGATATAGCATTTGAGGTGCTGAATGGGTTTTGTTCGGATAAACTGTCATGAATAATTTCCAATGAATACACGTAATTGTTCATAGGAGGTGTAAAATGCAAATTTTTAAGATGTTGCTTATCTTGTATACCATTGGAAGTGTTTCCTCCCGAGCACAAGAAAAAGCCCATTCTCTTAGGCTGGATCTGGAGATTAAAGCAGTGGAATTTGTAAACCTATTGAGTAATGAAAAATTCGCTGAAGCAGTAAAATATTTTGACAGAACTATGAAGAAGGCTCTTTCAGCGGATAAATTGGAGGATGCATGGAATTCCCTGACCAGGCAACTCGGGGATTTCAGGACCCAGAAGGCATTGAAAAGTGAAGAGGTTAAAGAATACATAGTTTATTATGTCACCTGTGAGTTTGAGAAGGCCTCCATTGATATAAAGGTAGTCTTTAACAAAAAGGGAGAGATAGCCGGGCTATTTTTCCTGCCTGCTCAGGGA
>Ga0190352_1000207_pt1 | contig 14592 bp, 17 predicted proteins | sample 4872131011_MG_FD_161682 | JGI IMG/M metagenome (GOLD analysis project Ga0190352, IMG submission 161682) | Hydrothermal vent microbial mat bacterial communities from Southern Trench, Guaymas Basin, Mexico - 4872-13-10-11_MG | ecosystem: Environmental > Aquatic > Marine > Hydrothermal vents >...
AAATTTTACATCCACTTTAGTTTGACTAAACGGATTAATACTCACTGGGGTTGGAGAGTTGATACTCAAAATGAATATACCCAATGCCAAATAAAACATGCCAGACAAAAATACGGAAATAATCCGTCTTTTAAAAGAAATAGTCCCTTCTTTTATTATCCCTATCTCCCCTAACATAACCCCTCCTTGATCGTAAATTTAAAAGAGATTTAGACCAGTTTTGTTACAAAATGATGTCAAAATAATTAAGATTTTCCTAAAAATACAAACCATACCTTGACCTCTAAATTATCTATGCTAACATTGATAAAAATGCCCATTATACTTGTCATTGAAGACGATAAAGATATTGCTAACCTAATTGCCTACCATTTGGAAAAGGCAAATTATAAGATAATCACTGCCTATGATGGAGAAACAGCCCTTGATCTTGTAAAGAAACAACATCCTGCACTTATTATATTAGACTTGCTTCTGCCCAAAATAGATGGTTTAGAGATTTGTCGTATATTCAAAGCAAATGAAGATACTAAAAATATTCCTATTATAATGGTCACAGCAAAGGGTGAAGAGATAGATAAAATAGTGGGTTTTGAGCTTGGTGCAGATGACTATATCGTAAAACCCTTTAGTCCAAGAGAGCTGGTTTTAAGGGTAAAGGCAGTATTAAGAAGGCTTTCTCTACCCAAAGACAAAAGCATTTTAGAAGCAGATGGATTAAAAGTAGATATAGATGGTTATAAGGTGAGCATTGATGGTGAACCTGTGCATCTGACCATAACTGAATTTAATTTGTTAGTAGCTTTAATGAAAAAAAGAGGAAGGGTATTTAGCAGAGAAGTGCTTTTGGAAAAGGTCTGGGCGTATTCCTTTGAAGGTTATGACCGCACTGTGGATGTCCATATCAAACGTCTTCGGCAAAAATTAAAAGATAGGGCCTATTTGATAGAAACAGTGAGAGGGGTAGGTTATCGTTTTAAAGAATAAATTTGGTTTTAGAGAAAAACTGTTTTTATCCTTTTTATGTATATTAGTTCTTTCTTTTGCTATCACCTATATATACCTTGAATTTGGTCTAAAAAATATCTCATCTCTCACTTGGAGCAAAAGCTTATAAAAGAGGCAAATTTGATTAAAAAAATTTTGATAAGAGAGGATTTAAAACTTAATTTTGATCTTGATTTTTTTGCTGATGAAATAGGAAAGGCCTTAGGAGTAAGGGTTACTATTGTTGATATTTCGGGAAAGGTTGTGGCTGATTCTGAAGTAAGCAGAGAAAATTTAAAATATTTAGAAAATCATAGCAATAGACCTGAAATATTAAGTGCTTTGAAAAAAAATATTGGAATAAGTAAGCGTTATAGCACTACTTTAAAACAAGAAATGCTTTATGTAGCCTTACCTTTAATCAAAAAAGAGAAATTACTTGGTACAGTAAGGCTTGCCTTACCTCTGGTTGATGTGGAAAGGACAATTTTTCAGGCCAAAAGGATTGCTTTAATATCCCTTGGATTGGGCCTTTTGATGGCCATAATTATTAGTTTATTACTTTCTTATAGTTTTGCCAAAGCCATTAAAAAGATTACAGAAACAGCTACAGCTATGGCCAAAGGAGACTTTAAAAAGAGGATAGGCATTTATCCTAAAAATGAGATAGGTATACTTGCCTATACCATTGATGACCTGGCCAGGACAGTTGAGCAATACATAAGTCAATTAAATCAAGAGAAGGGTTATTTAGAGACCATTTTAAAAAGCATTTATGAAGGGATTGTGGTTACAGATAAAAATGGAGAGATTGTGCTTTTTAATGATACATTTAAATTGCTTTTTCCACAGGTAGAAATAGGGAAAAATTCAATAGAAATTTTGTGGGATGAAAAATTGGTTAAAGGCATTGAGGAAGTAATAAAGGGAAAAGAAAGATTGTCTATAGAGCTTGTCCTTTTTCATCCTAAAGAAAGGGTCTTTGAAGTCCATCTCTGCGGGATAAAACATAATACAAAAACTATTGGTAGCATTGCCGTATTTTACGATATTACCCATTTAAAGAGGCTTGAAAGAATGAGACAGGACTTTGTTGCCAATGTCTCACATGAATTGCGCACTCCTCTTACTAGCATCAAAGGATATGCAGAGACACTGTTATATGAAGAAGACATAGAAAAGATTAAAGAATTCGCTTCAATTATTTTAAAACATACAGATTTTTTAATTAAATTAACTCAGGATTTAATTGAGCTTTCTACCATTGAAAGTAAGGGCTTTCGCTTTGAAAAAGAACATATTTCTTTAAAAAAATTGATTGAAGAAACCATTAAGACTTTTAAGGATGAGGCGCAAAGAAAAGGCATTGAGCTTAAGATGCAAATAAAAGATACTCAAACTATATGGGCAAATGAAGAACGGGCAAGACAAGTGTTTAATAACCTTATTGATAATGCATTAAAATATACAGAAAGTGGTAAAATTGAAATAAATGCTGAAGAACAGGGCAGATTCATGATTATAAAAATCAGCGATACAGGCATAGGCATTCCCAAAAAGGATTTAACTCGCATTTTTGAGCGCTTTTATCGAGTAAACAAAGAACGCTCTAGGGCATCAGGCAGTATAGGGCTAGGACTCTCTATTGTAAAACATATTGTTGAGGCCCATGATGGTGAAGTTTGGGTGGAAAGTGAGTTAGGGAAAGGTTCCACATTTTTTGTTAAATGGCCAAGATGAAAATAAAGATAGCTACTGAAAATCTAAGCTTTTATTATGGAGATTTTTGTGCAATAAAAAATATTTCACTTGAGTTTTCAGAGAATAAAGTTAGTGCTTTAATTGGCCCTTCAGGTTGTGGGAAAAGCACATTTATCAGGTGTTTAAACAGGATGAATGATTTTATCCCAGGGGCCAGGGCAGAAGGAAAAGTGCTTTTAGATGGAAAAAACATCTATGGCAAAAATATAGATGTAACAGAGGTAAGGAGAAAGATAGGTATGGTATTTCAAAAACCAAATCCCTTGCCTAAGTCTATTTTTGAGAACATAGCTTATGGATTGAAGATAAATGGATGGAGAAATAAAGCTGAGATTGCGGCTAAGGTAGAAGAAAGCCTTAAGGCAGCTGCCCTTTGGGATAGAGTCAAAGATAAACTTAAAGGGTCAGCACTTTCTCTTTCTGGAGGAGAACAACAAAGGCTTTGTATTGCCCGTGCCTTAGCAATTGAGCCAGAGATATTGCTTATGGATGAACCATGTTCTGCCTTAGATCCCATTGCTACTCAAAAAATAGAGGAATTAATATACAGACTTAAAGAAAAATACACCATTATTATTGTTACTCATAATATGCAACAGGCAGCTCGTGTTTCTGATTATACAGCCTTTTTTTATATGGGAAGTCTTATTGAGGTAGGCACAACAGAAGAGATATTTACAAAACCAAGAAAAAAACAAACAGAAGATTATATTACAGGAAGGTTTGGATAATGAGACATTTTCATGCAGAGTTAAATGATTTAAAGATAAATCTCTTAAAAATGGCTTCTTTAGTGGAAAGGGCATTGAGAGATAGTCTAAGGGCATTTAATGAAAGAGATGAAGCACTTGCTAAAAGAATAATTGAAGAAGATGAAAGGATAAATAGGTTTGAAGTAGAAATAGACAAACAATGTCTTTCTCTTTTGGCTAGATACCAACCTATGGCCAGTGATTTGAGGTTTATTACTGCTGCCATGCGCATTAATTTTGATTTAGAAAGGTGTGGGGATCAGGCAGTAAATGTAGCAGAAAGAGTAATAGAATTGGTAAAGAGACCACCACTTCTTTGCTGTGTAGGCGAATTACAATCCATCGCTGAGATAGCTATAGGAATGTTGAATGAAGCAGTCAATGCATTTGTTTATAAAGATGACAAATTGGCCATTGAGGTTTGTAAAAGAGATGACGAGGTAGATGAATTAAGGGATTATATATTCAAAGCCCTATTAGACTTTATGGTTACTCATACTCCGGCTGTAAGGCGGGGGGCGCATTTAATCATTGTTATTAGATGCTGGGAAAGAGTGGCAGACCATGCTACAAATATTGCTGAGCATGTAGTATTTTTGTTTGAAGGCAAGATTATCAGGCATCAGTATTAAATTTTCTGCCATATTGTTTGTGGAAGCAGGACATTTTTATCACTTATCCTTATAATTTCTTATTTTCCACTAATTGCATCCTTAAACTTATCTACGGTATCAATCAGAATAATACCTTCTTTTTCACAAGCTTTTTTAAAATCCTCGTCTACAGAAATTAAATTTTTAATTCCATAATATTTACAAGTGGCTAAAATCAAGGCATCATTTGGTTTTAGGTTATAAGTTTTTATAAATTCCTTTGCAATTGATAAAATATCAGCGTTTTCTGCAAAGACACAGCAGATAGAGAATAGCTCAAAAATGTATCTTTCCGTAACGTCAGGTGCTCTTTTTTTCTTATTTATCAACTGATAAACAATCTCACTAAAAACAATGCTGTTTATACCTAACTCTAATAAATCCACTCTGGTTATAAGAAATTTTACTAGTTCCTGGGCCTCTTTGATTCCCTTACTTTTAAAGCCTTCCATTAGAACACTACTATCAATAAAAAACATCTAATCGCCTTGGAGATACATTTCTTCCTCTGATACATCTTCTACTTCAATTTTTCCCAAAATTTTGTCCAAATTTTTCTTTAAAAACTCTATCTTCTGTTTTCTTTCAAGTTTTTTCAAAAATTCCTTTATAATGTCCATATTATCAATCGTAAATTTTCTTTCAATATCTTCTGGTACTTTTATAATAATTGTTCCCATTTTTTTATAACCTCCTCAACTTGAACATACATTTTTATCTTTTTTCTTTCAAGCTTATTTTGCTTAAAGAACCTTGAGCTACCTTCCAAACTTCTTTCTAAACCTAACACGTAAAATAATAGCACCCAAATTAAGCAAAAACACTAACGAAATTAATACCAGAGCGGTGCCATATTGAATTGCCTTGGTTTCTTCAATGTGCGTGCCAGATGTAGCCAAAACATAGATATGATATGGCAGTGCCATCACTTCGTCAAAAATAGAACAAGGGAGTTTTGGGGTATAAAAGGCGGCCGCAGTGAACATAATGGGAGCAGTTTCTCCTGCAGCCCGACTTATACTTAAGATAATACCTGTTAAAACTCCAGGAAAAGCGGCTGGTAAGACTACTTTAAAAATAGTTTGCCACTTAGTAGCACCTAAGGCAAATGAGGCCTCTCTATAAGACTGAGGTACTGCCCTCAAAGCCTCTTCTGTAGCTTGAATGATAATAGGTAATATTAAAACTCCAAGTGTCAAAGAGCCAGAAAGGATGGAAGAACCAAATTTAAAATACACAACAAATAAGGCAAGTCCAAAAAGACCAAATATTATTGAAGGCACACCTGCTAGATTATTAATGCCTATGCGGATGATATGCACAATTTTACCTTTCTTTGCATATTCACAGAGGTATATAGCTGCCCCTACTCCTAAAGGAAACGCAAAAATAATTGCCCCTAAGCTGAGGTAAAATGTGCCCACAATGGCCGGAAATATACCTCCCTTTGTCATTGCTTCTGTAGGAGGCTTTGTAAGGAAATCAAGGCTTATAACACTTATGCCGTTTTTAAAGATAAAAAATAATATGGAAAAGAGACCAAGACATATAATAATAGTAGCCAGATATATTAAGAAAAAGGCAAAAAATTGCTTTATCTTCCTCAAAGTGCTTCTCCTACCTTTTTATATTTTTGGGCAATGTAATAAGCAATAAGATTGAAACTTAAAGTGAAGAAAAAAAGTACTAGACCAATAGCAAAAAGGGCATGATAGTGATCACTTCCAACAGGTGCCTCTCCCATTTCAGCTGCAATCCCTGCTGGCATAGGACGCACAGGATCAAAGATACTTTCTGGTATCCATGCGGCCCCTCCTGCCACCATTAAGACCACCATTGTTTCACCTAATGCCCTTGCTATACCTAAAATAATAGCTGTCCCTATACCTGATAAAGCAGCAGGAACTACAACATGATAAATGGTTTCCCATTTAGTTGCTCCTAAAGCAAAGGAGGCCTCTCTTAACTCTGAAGGTACACTGTATAAAGCATCTTCAGAAATACTAGTAATTGTGGGGATAGACATCAATGCTAACATCAAGGCAGCATTGAAGGCATTTAATCCTGTAGATAAATTAAACATCTCTTGTAAAAAAGGAGCTATAACTGTCATGCCAAAAAGGCCAATTACCACAGAGGGAAGTGCTGCTAGAAGTTCAATAACAGGCTTTAATATCTCTTTTATAAAAGGCCTTGCCAATTCAGAGATATAAATTGCTGAAAACACCCCCAGAGGAATAGCTATAAGAGATGAAAGGAAGGTTACTAATAATGAACCTATAATCAATGACAAAATTCCAAAAGCAGGTGGCTCATCTGTAGGATACCATTCCTTACCAAATAAAAATGCTTTTAAAGAAACTTTTTTAAAAATGGGAAGACTTTCTTTAAAAAGGAAGATAACAATAAAGGCAAGGGCAGAAATGGATGTAAGGGCCAAGAATAAAAATAGGATTTTTATTATGATTTCCTTTGTTTTCACAAAGGTAAATTATTAACATCTTTCTGTTACGATTTTATTACCAAATTATGACATAAGTGTCATTATATTGTTATCATTTTGTAATAAATTTTGTGTATTAAGGCCAAAATTTTCAAAGGAGAGCCAAATGAAAAACTTAGTTTTGAGTTTCTTGCTGGTTTTTTTGTTAACTACTTCATCAAAAGCAGACATTGATTTATCAAAGGGGCTTAAAGGAACTTCTATTGGAGCACTCTGGTATCTTGATTTTAAGGCAGGAGAAGATAAAGCAGGTAAACATTATAGTGGTTGGAGCATTACTAGAGGTTATATAAATATAAAGAAGAAAATAACACCCTGGTTTTCTGCACGTGTTACCCCTGATGTAACTAGAGATAGAGATGGTGATGTAAAGGTAAGGCTAAAATATCTTTATGGAAGGATTTATTTTAAAGATTTTTCTATTTTTACCAATAATTTTATAGAGTTTGGTCAAATTCATTTTCCCTGGTTAGACTTTGAAGAACATGTAAATCCCTATCGCTGTCAGGGCACCATGTTTCAAGAAAGAAACCACATGTTTAATTCGGCAGACCAGGGTATTGCCTGGTTTGGATATTTTGGTGGGGAGATGGATAAAGAATATAAGGAAAAGGTCAATAAATATTATGCAGGCCGTTATGGGAGTTTTGTTCTAGGGGTGTATAATGGAAGTGGTTATCATCAAGGAGAAAAAAATACTAATAAGGCCTTAGAAGCACGTATTACTTTAAGGCCGTTTCCCGATGTTTTGCCTGGTCTTCAATTTACCTACTTTGCTATTTTAGGTAAAGGAAATCTTTCTAAAGAAGGGGAAAACTATAAAGAAAAACCTGTTTATTTTCCTGGAACTGATAATATAGCAACAGGAAATCCACCAGATTGGTATGTAAATACATTTTTTATTAGCTATCAAGTACCTTCTTTTACCATAACGGCTGAATATGCCAGGGATAAAGGGTGTCAAAATGGGTTTTATAAAGGAAATGATGGGAAACTTTACCGAGATGAAAGAGACAAAAGAGGTTTTTCTTTTTGGGGTATGTTTAGAATTCCATGGTATAAAAAACTTAGAATTTGGGCAAGATACGATGTCTGGGATCCAGATTTAGATATGACAGATGATATACAGAGGAGGCTGATAGGCTCAATAAGCTATGACATATATAAAGGTGTTTGGGGTTGTACATTTCTAATCACCGGTGAAAGGCTGTGGCACGACAACCCCAACTATCACAATGAACACTTCTTCCAGACCGTATTCCAGATAAAGTTTTAATCATAAGGATAGGGGCAATTAAATTTTTATAATTTTAAGAGCTCGCTTAAGTCCTTCAGATGATATGCATAATACATCTCTTCTTGGGTGAGCGAAGCAAATCGCATACTCGCTGTTAGACAAATTGCAAGTTGACCATATCTTTTATCTAATTTTAATTATTTTTTCCTGCTCCTCCCTCAATATATTTCTCAGGATAAAGGGAGTTTATCTCTGACTTATATTGGGTAAGACAATTTTTTTAAAAAGAATACTCACCTAAAAGGTGAAAACGGCAATGATAAAACAAAAAGATCTAAAGTAAAGCAAGCTGTTTTGCCTTGACAGCCCCAGCCCTAAATAAAATATTCGTTGTTTTTCTTTTAAAGTTATTACGAATTTTGTGAACAATATTTGATGCTGCTTATATAAGATGGGACCAGAAAGAAAAAGTTTAGTAAGTTAGATGGAAAGCCCCTAAAACAGCCTTTCCAGCATAGTATTCGTGATTAAAAATTCTTACCGCTTCTTTGGTGGGTAAAGTTATTATCTTAATACCCTTTTCCTTTAATTTTTCTTGTAAGACAGGAGTAGGCTTCAACAAACCACAGGTACCAGTCCCAATGATCAGTATTTCTACATCTTTTTTAAAAAAGCACGATAAATCTCTCCAGTCTACTTTATACTTCTCTTTTCGCCACCAGAAAGGACAAACCTTATTTTTGGCTATGACTACATCTTGGGAATAAGCTTTCCCATTGATCACTATATGGCCAAAACGGAATTCTTTAATCAGCACAGGGCCTAAAACTCCTTCTATGAAGATAACAAAGCCCATAATTTTTTATGGCCTGTTTATGTTCCGCCGTAGGATAACCTTTATTTTTCTTTAAATTATATTGGGGAAAAAGGTCATGATAGGCAGTCATGAGCTGATCACGATACACTTTGGCCACAATGGAGGCAGCAGCAATAGAGACGCTTTGGCTATCACCATGTTTTAGACAAACTTGGGGCAAAGAGACATTAACCTTATATAAACCATCAATAAGTAAATAATCAGGACGCATTTTTAAACTAAGAATGGCACGGCGCATGGCCTCTAAAGATGCTTGAAGGATATTAAGACTGTCAATTTCTTCAGGCATGCAAATACCAATACTAATAGCTACTGCCTTTTTTAAAATTTCTATTAGACATCTCTCTCTAGCTTGAGGGGATAACTTTTTGGAATCATTTACACCATGCAAGTTCCCTTTAGGAGGTAAAATGACGGTTGCGGCCACTACTGGACCGGCGAGACAACCTCGTCCAGCCTCATCTACCCCTGCTAAATAATTATAACCATTTTGCCACAAAATTTCTTCATGTTCTAAAGTAGGAAATGTCATAATCCTCTTTCCTCCAAACGAGCTGCTTTTCCTTTCAATTTACGCAAATAGTAAAGTTTGGCCCTTCTTACTTTTCCCCGAAAGGTAACTTCTATTTTTTCTATAGTGGGAGAGAACAGAGGGAAGGTTTTCTCCACGCCTACTCCATAAGAAATCTTTCTTACCGTAAAGGTTGTGCCTGTACCAGAACCTCTTTTTTTAATTACTACTCCTTTAAATACTTGAACCCGTTGTTTCTCTTCCTCTGTAATACGCTGATAAACCTTAACCGTATCCCCTGGGTTGATAGGTGGCAAATCAAGACGCATATGTTCTTTTTCAATCATCTGGATGACATCCATTTTCTCCTCCTAAAAGCCTGTCTAAAATAATAGCCGCGGCAGCTCTCACTGAAAGATGATTATAGCTACCAATGCCACAGATGGGTTTTAAAACATAATTTGATTGAGAAATCAAGCCCTCAGTCAATCCCCAGGCTGTGCCAAAGAGGATAAGAAAAGGAATTTCTTTTTGCCTAAGAAGCACCCTGGCTTGAGTATAGTCTAAGTTGTAACTGTTACTACGCGCAGAAGTAACTATTATTTGAGGTATTTTATTCCATTTATCTTTTATAAAACAAACTGCTTCCTCCAAGCTATATACACAATGAATAAGATATAAAGGCGGTATTCGCCTGGGGTTATATTGTCCTCCATACCCCTTTAACCAATGGAACAAAAACCTCTGGATAAGAGCATGTTGGTCTTCTAAAGGATTAATAATGAAATAACCTCCCAATTCATAAGTCTTAGCCAACCTAGCAAGGTCATGGAGATTTACTGTAGCTACCGCAGAAGCAACAACTTGCTTATGCTTATTGTAAACAGGATAGTGAACTAATCCAATATAAATATGATGGTTATTCATGGAATATTTGCTCACAAATTCTTTTTAAAAATTCCTTGTCTTCCTCAGTCAAAGAGGCGGAAGATAACAAATCGGGCCGTAAAAGCAAGGTGTGCAAAATAGCTTGCTGTCTTCGCCATTGAGCAATGTTTTTATGATGTCCTGAAAGTAAAATTTCAGGCACTTTATACCCTGCATATTCCGCTGGTCTGGTATATTGGGGGTATTCTAAAAGCCCTTCAGTGAAAGACTCTTCTTCTAGCGATTGTGGTTTTCCAATCACTCCAGGTATGAGTCTAGCAACGGCATCTATAATACATAAAGTTGCTGGTTCACCACCAGTAAGAACAAAATCTCCTAAAGAAATCTCATCATCAAGAAAATATCTCACTCGCTGATCTACACCTTCATAATGACCACAAATAAGCACCAAATGTCTTTTTTGGCTAAGTTCATGAGCTAAAATCTGATTAAACAACCTACCTTGAGGAGAAAGGAGAGTAACCCAAGCCTCTGAGTTATCTTTTTTTATACTTTTAATAGCCTTTATAATAGGCTCTGGCTTCATAACCATTCCCCTTCCACCTCCATAAGGAGTGTCATCAGTTACTTTGTGTTTTCCCACAGCAAAATCTCTAATATTGATAAGATTAACTTCGATTTTTTGATTCTTAATAGCCTTTCCCAAAATGCTTGTCTTTAAAGGAGAAGAGAAGAAATCAGGGAATAAAGTAATTATCGTAAAACGCATAGAAGCAAAATCCTATTTTTATTGGAACAAATAAGCAGTCTTAGATTGAAATTTTTTCATCTGAACGGTAATAAATTCTTGGAGTTCTGGTAAATCCATCTTCACAATCTTTTCTGGAGTGTCACAAACAATAATTTTCCCTAGATGAAGAACGGCTATTTTGTCAGCTATGGCAAAGATATTAGGCACATCATGAGTAACAATAATACTGGTAACACCAAGAGTTTTTTCCATATTTAAAATTAACTCATAAATAGAAGCAGTAGTAATAGGATCAAGACCGGTAGTAGGTTCATCATAAATCAAAATTTCTGGCTCTAAGGCGATGGCTCTTGCCAAACCCACACGTTTTTTCATCCCTCCTGAAAGTTCATTAGGCATTTTGTTTCCAAATTCAGATAACCCCACTAATTCTAGTTTTTGTCTGACAATTTCTCTTAGCTTTTTTTCAGATAACTTTAAGTGTTCTCTTAAAGGAAAGGCTACATTTTCTTCTACGGTTAAGGAATCAAAAAGAGCTGCCTCTTGGAAAAGAAAACCAAATTTACGGCGTATTTTTTTGAGTAGTTTATCATCTGCCTTAGTAATATCTATCCCGTTAATAAAAATATGGCCTTTATCAGGCTTAAGCAAACCTACCACATGTTTTATCAAAACCGTTTTCCCACTTCCGCTCTTACCAATAATGGCGGTAATTTCCCCCTTCTTAATAGTGAGATTTACACCTCTCAATACTTCTAATTTCCCAAATTTCTTATATAAATTCTCAATTCTTATCATTAATACAAAAATACTAGATTTTAATCAGTTTGACAAGATATAGCCTTTTAGTAAAAATAAACACCCATGCCAGAGTTACCTGATGTTGAAGCTATTTTAAAATATCTAAAATTTACATCTCTCTATAAAAGGATAGATAACATCCAGATATTTGATATTCGTATAATAAAAGGAGACAGAAACTATTTTAAAAATGAGTTGATAGGTTGCTCCTTCCAAGAGGCGAAGAGAAGGGGTAAATTTATTATTGTAAAACTGGATTCAGCCAAATATTTAATCTTTCATTTTGGAATGACTGGAAATCTAAAATATTTTAGAAATAAAATATATATTCCCCCATATACCAGAATATTATTTAATTTTCAAAACGGTCATCATCTAGCTTATACTTCTCAAAGGATGTTGGGTGGAATTTGGCTTACACCATCTCCGGAAAGATTACCTACTATAGCTTTAATGGGACCAGAACCCTTAGCGCCTGATTTTAGTTTAGATATTTTTCTAAAAAGACTAAAAAATAAGTCAAAAACTATCAAAACCCTTCTTATGGATCAGAAATTTCTAGCAGGCATAGGTAACTTATATGCAGATGAAATTCTTTTTCAAGCCAGGATTCTTCCATATCGGAAGGCAAAGGACTTAAATAAAAGGGAACGGGTGAGACTGTACAAAAAAATTAAAGAAGTCTTGAAGGAAGCTAATAAGGTTAACGCCATGGTGGGAAAGCTTAAGTATAAATTTATCATTCCTCATCGGTATGAAGATAATATATGCCCCAGATGTGGAAACAAACTTAAAAGCACAAAGATAGGAAACAGAACTTCTTTTTTCTGTTCACATTGTCAAAAATAGTTAAAACTCTAACTCCGCAAGGTTTTAGGGATGGGAACATTTGAACAGAGAGTGGAGGCAATCAATCTTTGATTGTTCCCGTTTATATTCACTTATAAAGTTTCTTCCCTCTGAAAAATCGTTGCAGTGGTAAAAAATTCATTTGTGTAAAGAAAAATAGCGATTAATAGCATTTAAGTAGGCCCTAGCACTAGCCTCTATTACATCAGGACTGGTGCCACAACCACTAACCACCTCCCCGTTTATCTCTATCTTTACCGTAGATTCTCCCAAGGCCTCAGTGCCTCCTGAGAGAGATTCTACTCGGTAGTCAAGGAGATTCACATTTAAATTAGTTATTCCATTAATACACTTAAATACCGCATCTACAGGCCCGTTTCCTACTGAAGCTTGGGTAATCTCCTCTCCATTTTTGCGAAGAGTTAAAACAGCCAAAGGCAAATCAGTCCCACTCATAGCCTGGGTAGTTACCACCATTTTGACAAAACTATACAATTCTTCTACTTTGCTCAGTTCTACTTCAACAATAGATTTTAAATCTGCCGCGGTAATCTCCTTTTTTCTATCTGCTACTGACAAAAAACGTCTATAAATTTTCTCAAAGGTCTCATCTGAAACATCATAGCCTAAATTTGCCAATTTTTGTCTTACTGCCTTACGACCTGAACGAGCAGTCAAAATCAACAGATGTTGCTGGGCACCCACATCTTCCGGACGGATAATTTCATAAGTGCGACGGTCCTTAAGAATACCATCCTGATGAACACCAGAAGAATGAGCGAAAGCATTCGCACCCACAATGGCTTTATTAGGCTGAATAGGTAAATTCATCATCCTGCTGACCAAACGACTAGTAGGAATAATTTCCTGGGTAACAATATTGGTTTTAATATTAAAGTATTGAGGGCGTGTTTTTAAAATCATGACTATTTCTTCTAAGGCGGCATTTCCTGCCCGTTCTCCAATACCATTTATAGTACACTCTACTTGGGTAGCACCATTGGCTATAGCAGCCATGCTATTAGCAGTGGCTAAACCTAAATCGTTATGACAATGAACACTTAAAATAATCTTGTCAGTAGCAGGCACTCGCTCTCTCAATCGTCTGATAAGTCTACCAAACTCTTCAGGAATAGCATATCCCACTGTATCAGGAATATTTATCACCGTAGCCCCGGCTTTTATGGTTTCTTCCACTACCTGACAAAGATAATCAAAATCTGCTCGGGTGGCATCCTCAGGAGAAAATTCAATATCAGGGCAATATTTTTTAGCATACTTAACAGCTTCTACAGCCATTTCTAGCGCTTGTTCTCTATTTAGACGCAGTTTTTTTTCTATATGAACATCTGATGCAGCTAAAAATACATGAATTCTAGGTCTATCTGCATTTTTTATTGCTTCCCAGAGAATATCAATATCTTTTTTCAAAGCACGGGCTAAACCAGCAATAATAGGTTTTCTTACTTGTCGGGCTACCAAATTAACAGCTTTTGCATCACCAGGTGAAGAAACTGGGAAACCTGCCTCTATTACATCTACTCCTAACCTTTCTAGTTGTTTTGCCACCATTAACTTTTGGTCAATATTCAACTTTGCCCCCGGCACCTGTTCGCCATCACGTAAAGTAGTATCAAAAATCAAGAGCTTCCTTGGCATCCTCAATCTCCCCAATTATAAAAAATAAAAAGGCCATGAGATTCTCCCATGGCCAATTAAAAACCATGGGTCCTTCACCCATGGTTTATATTCTGCTTCTTACTTCACATGGGTGAAGGGTCAACTTGGACCTAAAAATAGACCTAGATTAAACCCTTGCACCTGAAGTAAGAAACTAATTCTTTGCATAAAACCACATTAGCTAATTGAGCTTAACTTGTCAAGAGAGCCCTTATACCCAAAATCCTTGTTTGTCCTACAAGAAACCCCGTAAGTGTGGTAAAATAAAGCGATTTTGAAAGATTGCCTTTCACCTAAAAGGTGAAAACACACTCACGGGCAGATGCAGCCTCATATAAAGAA
>Ga0190352_1000209_pt1 | contig 14523 bp, 8 predicted proteins | sample 4872131011_MG_FD_161682 | JGI IMG/M metagenome (GOLD analysis project Ga0190352, IMG submission 161682) | Hydrothermal vent microbial mat bacterial communities from Southern Trench, Guaymas Basin, Mexico - 4872-13-10-11_MG | ecosystem: Environmental > Aquatic > Marine > Hydrothermal vents >...
GCTATATGTGCTATGTTTAATTTTTAAATTTAAGGAGATTTTTGGTTTCTTTCAATTCAAGTTTAGCATATTCTGTTAGAGTATCGCAATATGCCGCTTGCTTCTGGAAAATTTATCCCCTATTTTCTATTTGACATCTGTTCCATAAAGAAATATAATTTTAATAGATGGTTTAGAAATTTACCACTAAAACAAGTTCAGCGCAGGCTCTTTAGGGCTTCATTGCAGCATAAATCCTGCCCGTCGGAAGACAGAGCTGAATTCGTTTAGAGGCCATTATAATTTAATTATTATTAACAATTATGCGTATAGGGATAGACGCAAGAACAATTTTAAATCCGGAAATAGGCGAGGCGGCTGGCCTTGGGCATTATACTTATCAGCTTATTCGCCATCTTTTGAAGGTGGATCAGGATTTAAAGTGCGGCAAAAATGAGTACGTCCTGTTTTTTGATAACAGAGTTCGGCGAAGGGATATTCAAAAATTTTCCCAGAAGAATGTTAAAATTAGACATTTCCCTTTTTCTGCTCATAAAAAATATTTACCCGGCATTTATTCAGAACTTCTCATTACCGGAACGCTGACAAAGGAAAAATTAGATATACTTCATAGTCCGGGAGGGGAGATTCCTTTAACTTATCGAATCCCAACAGTGATAACTGCTCATAACTTAGCCCTTTTTAAATATCCGGAACTTTTTTCTAAAAGAGAAAGAATTATGGCTAAAGTTATGCCAAGAGCTCCGTTTAAAAAAGCAAAAATCGTCATTGCCACTTCAAAAGCAGCCAAGGAAGATATTGTTAATTTTTTTAAAATTGATCCTAAGAAAATAAAAGTTATTTACAGAGGATTTGATAAAAGGTTTTTTCAAAATGCGCGAGATGAAAATATTCAAGAAGTAAAGAATAAATATAATATTCGAGGCAAATATTTGCTTTTTATGAGTACTATAAAACCGTCAAATAATCTTACTCGCTTAATTGAAGCATTCGTCCAATTTAAGAAACTATTAAAAAAGAAGAATGTAGTTCAGCGGGGGCAATCTCAACATCAATCACAATCTTATCAATTAGTTTTAGCAGGAAAGGACGGCTGGCTGGCAAAAGAAATTCACCAGATAGCCGAAGATTATAATCTCAAAAAAGATGTTGTTTTCACCGGGTACATTCCTCCAGAAGATTTAAATCCTTTATTCAATGGGGCGGAGTTGTTTATTTTCCCTTCTCTTTATGAAGAATTCGGCACGCCGGTTTTAGAAGCAATGGCCTCTGGAATTCCGGTGATCGCTTCTAATGTTTCTTCTTTGCCGGAGATAACCAATGGCGCCGCAGAATTGGTTGATCCTTATAATACTGAAGGTTTGGCTAATAAAATTTTAGAGGTGATTAGTTCTAAAGAACTGCAAGAAGATTTAAAGAAGAAAGGTTTGGAAAGAGCCAAAAAGTTTTCGTGGGAAAAATGCGCGAGGGAAACCTTAAAAATTTATAAAGAAGCAACAAACATTTAAAATCAAAAATCAAAAGTCAAATCTCAAAAATGCAGATTAAAAGTCAAAAATTTTTAAGATTTTATTTGTATTTTTGACCTTTGAGATTTGATTTTTGATTTATATCAATTAAAAAGTTTATGAGTATAAAGAATATAAATTTACCAGAGGGGCAATATAATCCGCACAAAACCGAGAGTAAGTGGTATGACTTTTGGATAGAGAAAAATTATTTTCACGCCGATCCAAAAAGTAGCAAAAAGCCATATTGTATTTTAATGCCGCCGCCTAATGTGACTGGCGGACTTCATATGGGACATGCAATGCAGCATAGCATTATGGATGTTTTGGCTCGCTTTAAAAGAATGCAAGGATATGATGTTTTGCTTCAGCCTGGTGTTGACCATGCCGGAATTTTGTTTCAGGGGACTCTGGAAAGAAAATTATTAAAAGAAAAAGGCTTAACCCGGCAAAAATTAGGCAGAGAAAAATTTTTAGAAGAATGCTGGAAATTCAAAGATGAGATTTATTCTTCTATTTCAAAAACTTTCCGGTTTATGGGAATTTCCGCAGACTGGGAGCGAGAGAAATTCACGCTGTCGCCTCAAATGACAAAGGCGGTCTACACCGCCTTTAAAAAGTTATGGGACGAGGGTTTAATTTACAAAGGAAAATATATTGTTCAATGGTGTCCGAGATGCGCTACGGCCATTGAAGATGTTGAAATGGAATACAAAGAGCGGCAAGATAATCTTTATTTTGTAAAATATTTTTTTGCTGATAAAGTTCCTCTTAATCTTTCTTTGCAAAAAGGGAAGGAAAAAGAATTTATCACCATTGCCACAACGAGACCAGAGACAATGTTTGCAGATGTGGCTGTGGCGGTAAATCCGCAAGATGAGCGATACAAAAATTTTATTGGAAAAGATGTTATTTTGCCTTTGACTTCAAGAAAAATTCCGATTATTTCAGATGAGGCTGTTGATAAGGATTTTGGTACCGGCGTTTTGAAAATCACTCCGGCGCATGATCTCTTGGACTATGAAATTGGCTCCAGGCATAATCTTGAAAAATTACAGGTAATTGACAAAAAAGGAAAATTAACAGAATTAGCCGGAGAATTTAAAGGACTTTCTTCTTTAGAAGCAAGAGACAGAGTGGTAGAAAAATTAAAGCGAGAGGGATACTTGGAAAAAATTGAAGGCTTTACTCATTCGGTGGCTGTGTGCGAACGGTGCAAAACGACAATGGAACCGATAATTTCCGAGGAATGGTTTGTTAAAATGGATGATTTGGCAGAGGAGGCAGTTAAGGCAATTAAAGCTGAAAAAATTAAATTTTATCCTTCCCGGTATGGAAAAATTTTAACTGATTGGCTGGAGAATATTCACGACTGGTGCATTTCCCGATCACTTTGGTGGGGACACCGGCTTCCGGTTTACTATTGTCAACAATGTCTAAATAATTTTACCTCTAAAAAAAATTCAAACTTAGGAAGAGAAAAAAATTCAAAATTCAAAATTCAAAATTCAAAATTACCGAAAGAGGTTATTGTTTCTGTGGAAAAACCCGAAAAGTGTCCTGTTTGCGGGTCTAAAGATATAAAGCAGGATAGGCAGGTGCTTGATACTTGGTTTTCTTCTTGGCTTTGGCCGATTTCTACTCTTGGCTGGCCCAAAGAAACAGAAGAATTAAAGAAATATTATCCGGTTGATTTTGAAATTACTGCCCCTGAAATAAAATATCTCTGGATTTCCAGAATGATTATGTCCGGGTTGAAGTTTGCCGGGAAAATTCCTTTTAAAAATATGTTTTTTCATGGAATGATGAGGGATCTTAAAGGAAAGAAATTTTCTAAGTCATTAGGAAACGGCATTGAGCCAATGGAGATGATCCAGAAGTGGGGCACTGATAGCCTGAGGGCGACTTTGATAAGTTATTCTGTTCCCGGACGGGATATTTTGGCTTCTCGCCATATTATGGATGAACGATGCAAAAATTTTCGGAATTTTAATAATAAAATTTGGAATGCGTCAAAGTTTATTTTGATGAATTTGGAAAAGGATGATGAAGAAATATTAAAAGTAGGCGACATTGGCCAATGTCGCCTACGGGTTGATTTTTCTGCTGACGATTCAAAAATGCTCAAGCATCTAAATAAATTAATCAGAAAAACAACAGAGGACATTGAAAAATTTAGATTCCATTTAGCTTTGGGAAAACTTTATGAATCATTTTGGCATATCTTTTGCGATGAATATATAGAGAAAGTCAAACCGAGATTAAAGGGCAAAGACGGTAAATCAAAGCTCGCCGCCAAGTGGACTTTATATCAATGTCTTAAAATATACCTTAAATTACTTCATCCTTTTATTCCTTTTATTACTGAAGAAATTTGGCAGAGGGTTATTTTAGCTAATGTAGGCGACATTGGCCAATGTCGCCTACAGGATGGCGATAAAGAAAGCATAACTGTTTCTGATTGGCCGAAAGGGGTTGAGGGATTGGGGGAATAAATTTTTAAAAGAGCAATTTGCTTGATATTATATCTTATTCGGGATAATAATGGGAATAATTTAATTTGCAATCGTCATAAAATCGTTAATAAACTTTACAGTCAATTTCTCCAGTCCTGTAGGCGACATTGGCCAATGTCGCCTACAAAAAGAAAACAATAAACGATACGAACATATTATTTATTGTTGTGATCAAAAATTAAAACAATTCAAAAAACAATTCATCCAAAAATACGGAAAAAACCAAATTATAATTCCCAAAATTCAAATGGCAAAATCATATCATGATCATATAATCCGCGATGAAAAGGATTTTGAAAATCATTACAATTATACTGTCTATAATTTCCAAAAACATAATTCGCCGAGTGACTGGAAATATACTTTATTGAATTACAATGATTTAATTAATGAGATTATCTTATGAGTCACCAAAAACAAAACTTTTCCGAACAAGAAAAAGAAATTTTGAAGTTTTGGGAAAAAGAAAAAATATTTGAAAAAAGTTTGGAAAAAACTAAAAAAGGTCCAAGGTTTGTTTTTTATGAAGGGCCTCCTTTTGCCAATGGTTTGCCGGGCATTCATCATCTCGTATCCCGCGCTTTTAAGGATATAATTATCCGCTATAAAACAATGCGTGGTTTTTTTGTTGAGAGAAAGGCCGGCTGGGATACTCATGGGCTTCCAACAGAAATATCCGCTGAGAAGAAATTAGGCATTAAAACTAAAAAGGATATTGAAAAAATCGGCATTGAGAAATTTATTCAAGCCTGTAGGGAGAGTATTTTTACTTATAAAAAAGAATGGGAAGAGTTTACCCGGCGCATTGGCTACTGGCTTGACTTAAAAAACGCTTACATCACTTGCCGCAATGATTATATTGAATCTTTGTGGTGGATTTTGAAGGAAGTTTGGAAGAAAGGATTATTGTATGAAGATTATAAAGTTGTGCCGTATTGTTCGCGATGTGGAACGAGTTTGTCTTCACACGAATTAGCGCAGGGATATAAAAAAGTAAAAGAACTGACGATATATGTCAAATTCAAGCTTAAAAACCAAAAATCAGAAATCGCTCCGTCGCCAAAGCTTTGGAGCGTCGGCGACAAAAACCAAAATGACAAATCAAAATTCAAAAATTTTTCTAATACTTATTTTTTAGTTTGGACAACGACTCCTTGGACTTTACCGGGAAATGTTGCTTTGGCAGTTGGGGAAGATATTAAATATATTATTGCTGAATTTTTGGATTTGCGGTCTAAGGAAAAATTTAAATTAATTTTTTCTAATGCAATTTTAGGAGAGTTGGGAGAAAAATTTAAGGCAAGTTTAGTTGAAGATATTGATGATGATAAGCAAGTGGACAAAGCCAAGAATAAGAATTTTGATTATGCATACGAAACATTAAAGGAAATTAAAGGCAAAGATTTGTTCGGTTTAGAATATGAGCCTTTATATGATTTTATAAAACCAGATAAACCGGCTTATAAAGTAATCGCTGGAGATTTTGTTTCAACAGAGGAAGGAACTGGTATTGTTCATATTGCTCCGGCTTTTGGAGAAGATGATATGAGAGCCATAAAAAGTCAAAAGTCAAAAGTCAAGAGTCAAAAGTGCAATTCAAAATTCAAAAGTGAAGAAAATTCAAAAAATAATCAATTCCCAATTTTAGTAACAGTGGACCAAGAAGGTAAAATGATTACGCCGGGTTATAAATGGGATAAAATGTTCGTTAAAGATGCTGATCCATTAATTATTGAAAATTTAAAGAAAAGAAATTTGCTTTTTAAAGAGGAAATGTACGAGCACGAATATCCCTTCTGTTGGCGTTGTAACACTCCTCTTATTTATTACGCCAAAAATTCCTGGTTTATAAAAATGACAGCGATTAAGGAGGAGTTGATCAAGAATGATGAAAAGATTAATTGGATTCCTAAACATATTAAAAAAGGGCGGTTTGGTGAATGGTTGAAGGAAGTCAAAGATTGGAATCTTACCAGGGAAAGATATTGGGGTGCGCCTCTGCCCGTTTGGAAATGTGAACAGTGCAAAGAGATTAAAATTATTGGTTCAGTAAAAGAGTTAGAGAAATTAAGCGGCAAGAAAGTTAAAGATCTTCACCGCCCTCATGTTGATAATATAACTTTTAAATGCGGTAAATGCGGAGCAGAAATGAAGCGAGTACCTGAAGTGATTGACTGCTGGTTTGATTCCGGTTCAATGCCTTATGCCCAATGGCACTATCCTTTTGACCCCAATAGTATATCCTCGCAGAGTTCGGATAATTACGGGGCAAGAAACAAAAAATCGTCGATTTCCTTGCCTAAAAATTTTCCAGCGGATTTTATTTGTGAAGGCATTGATCAAACCCGTGGTTGGTTCTATACGCTTTTGGCTATTTCCACTTTATTAGAATTAGGCCCTTCCTATAAAAATGTTATTTCTCACGGTCTTGTTTTAGATTCTAAAGGTCAAAAGATGTCAAAATCAAAAGGAAATATTGTTAAGCCGCAAGAAGTTATTGAGAAGTTTGGGGCCGATTGCGCCCGATTCTATTTTTATACAGTCAATCAGGTTGGAGAACCAAAAAGATTTGACTTTAAGGAAATTCAGGATTTACACAGGAAATTCTTTTACACATTGCAAAATAGCTTTGCCTTCCTTGAAACTTATACGAAAAAGCCAAAAGTCAAAAGCGTGCCTCGTACCGAAACGGAGTTTCTGGTTCGGGGTCAGAACTTAAAAGTTAATCTTAAAACTCAGAACTTATTAGATAAATGGATTATTTCAAAATTAAATAATTTAAATAGAGAAGTAGCGAAAGATTTGGACGATTACGACATAGTCAGTGCCGCGAGGTTGCTTGAAAATTTCGTTGACGATTTGTCTAATTGGTATATTCGCCGTTCCCGCCGGAGATTTCAAAAACCGGAGCGAGAAGAAGAGAAAGAAGAAGCATCCATGGTTCTCCATTATATATTTTTAAATTTAGTAAAGCTCTTGGCGCCGTTTACACCGTTTATTTCAGAGAAAATTTACAAGCAAATTGCCAACAGTCGACAATCCGAATCTGTTCATCTCTGCGATTGGCCCGAGACAGATGAAAGTTTGATTGATAAAAAATTAGAGGAAGAAATGAAAAAAGTTAGAGAAATTGTTGCTCAAGCGCTGGCAAAGCGAGCAGAAGCAGGAATAAAAATCCGCCAGCCATTAAATGAATTACGAATTACGAATTACGAATTAAAGGATAAAAGAGAGCTTTTAAAATTGATTAAAGACGAAGTTAATGTGAAAAAAATTACTTTTGGCAAGAATCTAAAACTGGATACAAAAATTACGCCATCTTTAAGAAAAGAAGGGTTGGCTCGCGAACTGGCTAGATACATTCAGGAGGCCCGAAAGGCGGCTGGATATATTCCTCAAGATTCAATCTTGACCCAGATTGTTTTTTTAGAATACAGCCCGCAAATAGAAAGAGCCGTAAAAACTTATAGAGATTATATTAAAAAAGAAACAGGCACTTGCCAGCTTAATTTAACCAAAGGAAGGACTTTATTAGAGGAGTTTGATTTTGGAAAGGAAATAATTTTAGAAAGGAAGAAAATTTGGTTAGGAATAAAGAAAATGTAGGCGACATTCGCCAATGCCGCCTACATAAATGAAATTTGACAAAAGCGTGTTTTTATTGTATTTTAAAAACGATAAAAATGATATCTTACAGAACCAAAGGAATTATTCTAAAGAAACGAGATTTAAAAGGAGCAGATCGATTTTTGACTGTCTATACGGATCGTTTTGGGAAAATCCAAACGCTTGCCAAAGGAGCAAAAAGAACAACCGCAAAATTAGCCGGGCATTTAGAAGATTTTACTTTAACCGACCTTGTATTTATTAAAGGAAAAAATTTTAATACCATAACGAGCAGTGTATCTTTGAATCGTTTTTCTTATCTAAGGAATAATCTTGAAAGAATAGCTTGCGCCTACTATATTGCGGAATTGATTGATAAATTGATTTCAGAAGTTCAGACAGATGAGAGAATTTTTAAATTAATTTTAAAATTATTTGACAGATTAAATCATCCGAGAGGGAAATTGAATTTAATTATCAGATACTTTGAATTAAATCTTGCCGATTTATTAGGATACAGGCCAGAATTTGAAAGATGTCTTAATTGTAAAAATGTTATCAAGCCGAATAAGAATTATTTCAGCTCCAAGTTGGGCGGTCTTCTTTGTCAAAATTGCAAAAGCCAGGATTTAAAAGCTTTTGAAGTTAAGCCGGATACGATTAAAATTTTAAGAATATTGTCAGAGAAAGATATTGATTTTGTTGAAAGGCTTGTTACGAATAGCAAAATAGATAGTGAAGTGGAAAGAGTCACTTCTAATTTTTTAGAGTTTATTTTAGACGAACCAGTTAAGTTAAAAAGTTTTTTGAGGAGCTTGGGATTAAGATCTAAATAAAAAATGAAAAGCGAAAAATGTAAAATGAAAATCTAAAATCTAAAAATTTTAATCTTTTTAAATTTTTCATTGTGATTTTTCATTTTTTATTTTAAATTTTTAATTTTTGCTTATGCTTACCAAACAAAACAAATTTCTCATCATTTGCTTTATCTTAATCGCAATCGTTTTAGGAATTATCTCCGCATTAATGTTTTATAAAGGACACAAATCTTTTGTTTTAAGCGATGTTAAGCTGACTATTTCTGCGCCCGAAAGCATAGCCAGCGGCGATAAAGTTAGTTATATTATAAAGTATGCCAATAACACTAAAGTTGTTTTAAAGGATGTAGAAATTATTTTCCAATATCCTGACGGATTTTTTCCAGACAATCCAATCTCGGAAGGAGAATCATTGGTTATCAGATGGAATCTTGGGGATATTGAACCGGGTTTTCAAGATAATATGGAAGTAACAGGGATACTTGTTGGCCAGGAGAAAAGCGTTAAACAGGGTAGCGCGGTTTTGAGATTTAAACCCCGTAATTTCAATTCTCAATTTGAAAAGACTTCCGAAGTTAAGACAGTAGTAAATTCTGTACCAATACTTTTAACTTTGAATGCCCCTAAAGAGGTTTCTTGCGGTCAGACGATTGAATATCTTCTTAATTTTAAAAATGTTTCAGAGACGATTTTTAAAAATCTTAGAGTAGAGTTAGAATATCCAGATGGTTTTACTTTTGAAAAAGCCAATCTTGAACCGATAGAATCTAATAACATTTGGCAAATTGAAGAAATTAAACCTGGGGAAATCAGCCAGCTTAAGATTAAAGGAGTGATGATCGGTGAAGAAAACCAAATAAAATCTGTTCAAGTTGCCTGGGGTCAAATAAATAAGAATAAATTTATTCAATATAATCAAATTAGCTTTTCAACTAAAATTTCTTTGCCTCTTCTGGATTTTACCCAAACAATTAACGGTTCCAAAGATTACAAGGCTAATGTCGGAGATACTCTTCGATATAAGATAAGATATAAAAATAATAGTGATAAAGATATTAGAGATTTAACGATTGTTTGCGAACTTTCTGGTTCTTCTTTAGAACTTGATACTTTAGAGTCTCAGGAAGGAATATTTGATGGTGAGAAAATTGTCTGGAGCAGTTTTCTAATTCCTCGCTTAGCGTTATTAAAACGAGGCGCAGAAGGTGAAGTTGATTTTAAGATAAAGATGAAAAATGAGCTTCCAATCAAAGATTCATCAAGTAAGAATTTTACCATTGAAAATTCTGTCAGAGCCGAGGGCTTTATTTCAGAAAAGGGCGATAAAATAGAAGTTGCCGATAATTTTACCAATAAAGTTAATTCCCGTTTAATTATATCCCAAAAAGGCTATTATAATGATGACGGCCGAATTTCTAATTTTGGACCCATTCCTCCTCAGGTTGGTGAAAAAACATCATATACCATTCATTGGCAGCTGCTTAATTTAGCTAATGATTTGGAAAAAGTTGAGGTTCAGGGAACGATTCCGAGTTGGGTAAATTGGGAGGGAAAAGTTATCGCCGATGATTCAGATTTTCATTTTGATCGTGATGCCGGGAAAATAATTTGGACTGTTGGCGATTTACCGGCAAATACCGGAATATTTTTACCGGTCAAAGAAATAGTTTTCCAAGTGAGTATTACTCCAAAAAGCTGGCAGGTCGGTGATTTTATTATGCTCGCCAGCGAGGTAGTCGCTACTGGTTTTGATACTTTCACCGGGGAAGAACTTATGAGTACTACTGACGTCTTAACTACTCGTCTGCCGGACGATTTAAGTATTGAGGATGAAGAAGGAAGAGTGGTTGAGTAAGGAAAAATATGTTTTATAATGTAAATTAAATTGTAAGAACTCCGAGCGTTGTTTACGCTTTTAGTGTTTTCTCGTTGATTTAATCATCTCGATTGAACCATTTATTGCGAGCCTTGACTCGTTTTTAATTTGCTAAAATCGGATTTTTTTTGTATATTTAAACTATGAAATTCCCCAAAGTTTCAATTATTGTCTTAAACTGGAATGGATACAAAGATACGGTAGAATGCTTGGATTCCCTGAAAGAAATTGATTATCCTAATTACGAAATTATTATTATTGATAATGGTTCAAGTGATGATTCGGTAGAGAAGATTGAAGAATATGAGCGACGATTTAATAAAGAGCCGAGAAGGCGACATTGGCCAATGTCGCCTGCAGGTTTAATACAGAATCAAAAAATTAAATTTATAACTCTTACTTCCAATTTAGGTTTTGCTGGCGGGAATAATATCGGTATTAAAAGTGCTTTAGAAAATGGCGCGGATTATATTCTTCTTTTAAATAATGATACAGTAGTTGAACCGAATTTCCTAAGTGAGTTGATTAAAGTTGCTGAATCTGACCGAATAATAGGAATGCTTGGCCCAAAAATAAATTTTTACCAACCTAGAGATAGGATTTGGTTTTTGGGCGGAAAGATAAATTGGCTTTTAAACAAAGGAACTCATCTTTATTATGGTCAGCTTGATAAAAACTTGCCTCAGGAACCTTTTGAGGTTGATTATTTGAGCGGCTGCGCTCTTTTAGTAAAAAGAAAAGTTATTGAAAGAATTGGTTTAATGTGGGACGGGTATTTTTTGTATTACGAAGATACTGATTGGAATCTTAAAGCGCGCCGAAAAGGATGGAAAGTTGTAGTCGTGCCAAAAGCAAAAATTTATCATAAAGCCTCCCAAAGTACTAAAGAAAACTCTTTTAGTTATATTTATTATCATAGCCGCAATGGACTTTATTTGGCCAAAAGAAACGGTTCTTTATTAATTCGCTTTTGTGTTTACTTTTTAAGTGTTTGGATTTTTATCAAGCAGATAATTAAATTGTTATTTTTTCCCTCTAAAAGAATCTGGGCAAAAGCGATAATGAAAGGAATCTTGGATTTTTATAGAGGCAAAATCGGAAAAATGAAAGTTGATAATTAATTTTGAAATATTCCGAAATCCAAAAAATTGTATTTCTTATTTCTTATTTCCTGTTTCTTATTTATTTCTTATTTTTTAATTTTTATTGAAATTAAATAAGAAATAGAAATTAAAAATTAAACCTGTTTCTGACGAATCTGCTTCTGACAAGCTCAGGAGCTCAGGAATAAGAATTAAGAAATAAAAATTAAGAAATTTTAGAGATATTTTTGGTATAAAAAGTTTAGAAAGTATCAAAGTTAAAAATATTATTCATTATGAAGATCGCAATAGATGCTCACAGTTTAGAAAGGGGACGGACTGGACAAGGCCGTTATTTAATCAATTTGCTGAAATTCTGGAGCCGATTAAATGAATTTCGTTTTGTTCTTTACTTTCAAAAAGAAATTCCTCAAGATAAGATTTTAAAAAGTGATTGTTTTATTAAGAAAATTCTAAAAGCTCCTTTTAGAATTCAAAGCAATGCTTTTTGGCAGCACTTTCTTTTGCCAAAAGCCTGTCTTAAAGATAAAATTGATATTCTTTTTTCTCCCTCTTATTTACTGCCATTTGGCTGGCGGGGAAAATCTATCGTTACCATTCATGATATTTCTTATGAGGCGCATCCTCAGTGGTTTACACCGGCTAATCGTTTTCTTCTTCAAAAAATATCCAAAGTCGCTGCCAAAAAAGCAACGGCAATTCTTGTTCCTTCAGAGTTTACTAAAAGAGAAATTGTTAAATATTATTGTTTGCCTCAATCAAAAATTTATGTCACTCCCTTAGCTCCTGATGAACAATTTAAGCCGTTAAGAAATGAGAATAAATTTAAAGAGGTAAAAAAACATTATAAAATAAAAAATAGGGTTATCCTCTATATTGGTTCAATTTTTAATCGCCGCCATATTCCAGAGCTAATAGAAGCTTTTGAAAAAATAGCCAAGAGGTTCTTAGAATATCAGATTTTAATCATCGGCGCTAATCATACTTATCCGTTTATTGATATCCAATCTCTCATTAAAGAGACTAATGAAAAATTAGGATGGACAGCAGTTCTTCAAATTGATTGGGTGCCCGAAGAAGATTTACCGTGGCTTTATAATATTTCTGATTTGACCATTTTGCTTTCAGATTATGAGGGTTTTGGTCTTTCTGTGCTTGAGGCAATGGCTTGCGGGGTGCCAGTAGTAACAACAAATTTAGGCTCAATTCCAGAGGTGGTGGATAACTGCGCTTTATTTGTTGATGATCCGACCGACATTAATGAAATTGCTAAAGTTATCCATCAGGGCTTAACGGATGAGGGTTTAAGAAATGATTTAGCAGAGCGAGGCTTAATCCAGGCTAAAAAATTTAGTTGGGGAAAATGTGCAAGAGAGACATTGGATATATTGTTAAATTGTTAAAGAAATATCACCCTAAACTTGATGGATGAAGGGTGATATGCTATTGCCATAACAATATTAAAATTTTATGAAATTCTTTACTCCTCTAAAAATAATATTTCTTCTTGAATTTTTTGTCGTTTTTTTTATTTCTATTGGAATTTTACCGCGTGAGGTGGCTTTATTTCTAACCGGAATTCTTTTATTTTATTTAGTTTTTGCTCCTATTGACGATTCGCTGATCTTTTTATTTGCTTCCATTCCTCTTTTTATTGCTCTTCCGATTACCGAATCTTTTGATTCAATGGCTTCTTGGAGAATTTTAGTGAGTGCCGTTTTTTTTGTTTGGGTAGTGAGGTCATTGCGAGGAGGAGCATTAGCGACGACGAAGCAATCCCGAATTATTAAAGGCTTTTCTGTAATCTGCGGGATAGCTTCGTCGTCTTTTAAGCCCCTCGCGATGACATCTCGCCATTCGGGGAAAAATTGGAAAGAGCTGCTTTTAACGTCCCCGCTTGCAAGATTCTTAATACTCTCTTTTCTTTTTTTTAGTATTGGGTTTTTGTCTTTAATTAGGGCAACTGATTTTACAGCCGGGATAAAAAAAATTCTTTTTCTTGGTAATATCTTTTTATTTTTTATTCTGATAGTAAATATTATCCGGACTCGCGAGAATATTTTAAGGGTAATTAAAGCAGCGGCTGTTGCTGGAGGAATAACTGTTGCGGTAGGATTTATCCAGCTGATTGCTGTTTTTAAATGGCCGCTTTATACTTTTTGGCAGTTTTGGGCGGCAAATGTTTCCGGAACTTTTTATGGAAAAGCTTTAGCTAATCTTTTAAGTTACTCCAATACCTGGTTCTCTTATTATGACACGGCTCCGCCAACACTTCGTCTATTTTCAATTATGCCTGATTCACATTCATTTGCGATGATGGCAATTTTATCAGCTCCTTTGTTTTTAGTTTTAGCTTTTCATTATCGATCAGAGAGGCGAAAGAAAAATTTATCATTATTTTTTTTAATCTTATCAATTTTAGCCATCATTTTGTCGGGTTCGCGGGGCGCCTGGCTGAGCATTATTTTCCCTTTAGGCATTTTAATATTGCTTTTAGGATTATATAAAAAACCTCATCGTTTATATAAAGAACATTTCCTTAATAAATGCAGTAGCATTTTAAAATTTTCGGTAAATTACTTTTATAATTTATTTTATAAATTTAAAAATAACACATATAATGCGGCCGCATTATATGTGTTACAATTTAAACATTCTGATAGGCAAATAATTAAGCTTACTCTTTTTTCAATCGGGTTATTTTTTTTAATGTTTATTGTTTCATCTCTTTATCCGCCTATACTTTATAAATTCCAATCTTTACAGGAAAATTCTACCTATGTTTCAGAATCATTAGGATTTTTTGAGCGCGCCAAATCAATTTCCGATATTACCGAAGTATCAAATAAAGGCCGGTTAGAGATTTGGCGGAAAACGATTAGCTCTATATCCGAGCATCCTCTTTTAGGAGTAGGCATCGGGAATTTTCCGATCGTTCTTGGAGAGGATATTTCGAGCGTTAAACGTGGCGCCTCGGCGCATAATTTATACCTTGATATTTTTTCGGAAATGGGAATATTTGGACTTTTGGTTTTTTTGCTTTTGATTTTTGAGATTCTTCAGACTTCTTGGCGCGTTTTCAAAAGAAATTCAGAT
>Ga0190352_1000210_pt1 | contig 14512 bp, 12 predicted proteins | sample 4872131011_MG_FD_161682 | JGI IMG/M metagenome (GOLD analysis project Ga0190352, IMG submission 161682) | Hydrothermal vent microbial mat bacterial communities from Southern Trench, Guaymas Basin, Mexico - 4872-13-10-11_MG | ecosystem: Environmental > Aquatic > Marine > Hydrothermal vents >...
ATCCTAGAGTTACAAATGAAATTGATTTAGAGTTAATTATAGCCAAGAGGGCTATGGCGCGGTTAGGAAGTATGAAAATTAAAAAAAGCGAACAAGAAAATACCATTGTGATAAAAGTACCTGGGATTTAAACATGAGAATGCCCAAAATATTAATAGTAGATGATGAACTCTCAGCTAGAGAGTCATTAAAAATGATTCTAAGCAAGGATTATAAGCTTCTTCTGGCATCCTCCGGCCAAGAGGCACTGCAAATTATACAAAAAGAAGAATGTGATATTGTCCTCTTGGACATTCTCATGCCTGGTATGGACGGTTTTGAAATTCTCAAAGAAATGCGAAAAACCTATCCGCACTTAACCATTATCATGATCACCGCACTGGATACTGCCAAGGCGGCGTTAGAAGCCGTGAATTTAGGTGCATATCATTATATTACTAAACCATTTGATGTCCATGAAATTAAATCCATTGTAAAAAAGGCCCTTTCTGAAAAATTGGTTTCCTATACTACCCCTCAAATCATAGGAAAGAGCAAAAAGATAAAGGAAGTTTTAGATATAACAAAAAGGATTTCTCAAAGTGAAGCCCCAGTATTAATCCTTGGGGAAAGTGGAACAGGAAAGGAACTGATAGCTCGTGCTATTCATTTCCAAAGTCCACGTAAATATAAACCCTTTATAGTTATAAATTGTGCTGCCATTCCAGATAATTTAATTGAAAGCGAGCTTTTTGGCTACGAGAAAGGAGCATTTACTGATGCTAAAGGAAGAAGGCTGGGTAGATTTGAATTAGCTGATGGTGGAACGTTATTCATGGACGAGATAGCTGACCTAAGCCTAAGCACGCAAGCCAAAATGCTCAGATTTCTGCAATTTCAGGAATTTGTGAGAGTAGGAGGAACTAAAACTATAAAAATAAACGTAAGGTTTATTGCAGCTACTAATAAGGACCTTAGTAAGGCCGTGCAAGATGGAAAATTTAGGGAAGACCTTTATTATCGCATTAAAGTAATTCCTATTTATATACCACCTTTAAGGGAAAGAAAGGAAGACATCCCTCTTTTAGTCAACCATTTTATTAAAAGATTTAGTCAAAAGGAAAGAAAGGAAATTAAAGATGTTTCTAAAAAAGCCTTAGATTATTTTATTAAATATGACTGGCCTGGGAATGTTAGAGAGTTGGAGAACATGGTTGAACGGATAATAGCCTTCTCAACCGGAGACTTAATTACAGAAAAGGATTTACCAGATGAGTTAAAGCTGGCGAAACCATTGGAGTCTGTCCATCCATGGTTAAAAAGGGAAAAAATAGATCTCCTTCAGGCTGAGAAAGAATTGGAAAAAGCTTTAATCATGGATGCCTTAAGAAAAGCCAACTTTGTACAGACCAAAGCCGCCCAAATATTAGGAATATCGAGGAGAATTCTAAAATATAAGATGGACAAGTTAAATATTGAACTCCCCAATGATACCAAAAACTTTCAGATGAATATTAATTAATCAACGATAGACAAAAGGCAAATCGAAAAGGGGTCAGGTCTTGAATTGTGAATTTTGCTCTTGTTTCTTTATTTCATTTTTTATTACTTTACTTACTGTCGAATAATGAATACCCAAGTAATCTGCAATTTCCTTAATGGTATAACCATATTCTATGTGGGCAGCGTATATTTTTTTCACTTCCTTCCTTTTTATTTTTTATCTGGCCGTAGTGACCATAAAAATGCGTAACTTCCCAAAAATCAGGATTTTAGTCTTAAAAAAGGAAACTTGGGTTAATAAGGTTGTCTATATTACCAATATATATCTTCGGGCTAGTTTACTAGTTTAAAAATGTTCTTATTATCGTTATTTCAGAATACACAAATTATCGCGATGAATTACTTCTTCATAGCCTTTGTAGCCTAATACCTTTTCGATTTCTTTGGTCTTAAGTCCTTTTATTTTTTCTACTTCCCAACTACTGTAATTTACTAAACCAATGGCTATTTTCTCTCCTTGCTCATTGGTGCAACATACAGGGTCACCAGCAGAAAATTCTCCATCAATGGACTTTACCCCTGGAGGTAAGAGGCTTTTTCCGCCATAGCGTAATGCCTTTTCTGCACCGGAATCAATGATTATTTTCCCTTTAGGAGGTAAGGAAGCCAGCCAGTGTTTACGCACACGCAGGTGTGTTTTCTGGGCAATAAAAACTGTTCCTATCTCTTCACCCCTAAAAATCGAGCATAAAACTTCAGGTTTTTTGCCACTAGCCATGATTACCGGGATACCTAGGGCAGTCATCTCTTTTGCTACCTGAATTTTACTGGCAATGCCACCTCTTCCTAATTTGTTTGGAGGACTAGCACCCAAAGCTTCTATGAAGGCATCAATTTTTTCCACTATGGATAGGCGTCTAGCTTCTGGATGAATTCTAGGATCTTGTTCATAAAGTCCGTTTATGTCTGTGAGAAAAATTAAGAGATCTGTTTCCAACATGGCTGTGATCATACCTGCCAGAAAATCATTATCCCCAAATTTTATTTCCTCAACAGCTACAGTATCATTTTCGTTTACAATGGGTATCACTCCCCAGCGCAACAAAGCAAGAAAGGTATGGCGAGCATTAAGGTAACGATAACGCTGGGTTAGTCCATCTTTAGTAAGTAATACTTGAGCTATGGGCTGGTTGTAAGTGAGAAATGCCCTTTCATAACACTGAATTAAATTTCCTTGACCAATAGCAGCCAGGGCTTGATATTGGGGTAGGGAGAAATGACCCTGTTTGAATTTCATTTTTCTCTTTCCTGCGGCGATAGCCCCAGAAGAAACCAAGATAATCTCCTTACCCTTTTGATGCAAACTGGCAATTTGAGCAGCCAGTTGAGTGATAATAGGTAAATTAAGACCTTCCGCAGTGGTGATTACACTACTTCCCACCTTTATTACTATCCGACGCGCATTTTCACATATAGATTTTCTAAGATTGATAACCTTTTTTTTTGACTTCATTTAGCATCTTTCCTATTTCTTTTTTAAATACCTCTATACCTTCCCCGGTTAAAGCAGAAACACACCAAAAAGGAAGTCTCTTTTTCTCTAAAGCCTTTTTTATAATAGGCAGTCGGTGTTTAGCTTCTGGTAAGTCTATTTTATTAATAATTACCACCTGTGGTTTAGTAAGTAAAGATGGATTATAAGCCTTTAATTCCTTTTTTAATTTTTCTAAAGCCTTTAGAGGTTGTTGGGGATCAATTTGGGATATATCCACAACATAAGCAATCATGATAGTTCTTTCAATGTGGCGGAGAAAACGAATTCCCAATCCTACACCAATGTGAGCATTTTCTAAAAGTCCTGGTAGTTCTGCTACTACAAAACGAAAGTGGTCTTCTGTTTCTACTAAGCCTAATTGAGGGTATAAGGTAGTAAAAGGGTATTCAGCAACTTTAGGGCGAGCGGCTGAAATAGCAGCCACTAAAGACGATTTTCCTACATTAGGTTCTCCTACTAACCCTATATCTGCTATTAATTTTAATTCCAGTAAAATCCAGCGTTCTTCTCCTTTTTTTCCTGGTTGAGCATACCGAGGGACTTGATGAGTAGGGGTAGCAAAATGCCAGTTACCCAAACCGCCGCGCCCACCTCTAGCTACAATTACTTCTTGGCCATCTTGAGTCAGATCAGCCAGAACTTCTCCTGTTTCGGCATCCAAAACTAGTGTTCCCATAGGTACTTTAATAATCAAATCTTTTCCGTCTTTACCTGTTTGCCTTTTGCCCCGACCATGTTGACCGCGCTGGGCCTTGAAATGCTGTCGATATTTAAAATCTAATAAGGTGTGAAGTTGAGAGTTGGCTTTAAGTATGACATTTCCCCCATGGCCACCATCTCCTCCATCTGGTCCACCATGGGAAACATATTTTTCGCGGCGAAAGCTGACACAGCCTTGTCCACCGTCGCCGGCCTTAACATATATTTTTGCCTCATCAACAAAACGCATTTAAACATTTGTAGGATACACACTGACTTTCTTCTTATACCTACCTAGACGCTCAAAATTCACAATACCATCTATTTTAGCAAACAAAGTGTAATCTTTCCCTGTTCCCACATTTAGTCCAGGGTGTATTTTTGTTCCTCTTTGTCTGACTAAAATATTTCCTGCTTTAACAAATTGGCCAGCAAACCTTTTAACTCCTAGCCTCTTTCCGGCACTATCACGACCATTTCTAGAACTACCACCTGCCTTTTTATGGGCCATGTTTTTCCTCCTTATAACTCAATATTTTCTATCTTTACGGTGGTTAAATACTGACGGTGTCCTCTTTTTTTGTGATATCTTTTACGACGCTTGAATTTAAAAACAACCACCTTTTTACCTCTGCCTTGATTTAAAATTTTACCTCTTACCTTTGCATCTTTAATAAAGGGATGCCCTAATTCTATTTTCTCTTTATCTGAAACAAATAATACTTTATCAAATAAAACTTCATCATCTTTAGTTCCAGGCAGTTTTTCTACCTTAATTATATTTCCAGGTTCTACTCTATACTGTTTTCCTCCGGTTTCCATAATGGCATACATAACCTTCCTCCGTTTGGGTTTTCAACTCTAAATTAAAAGTAATTATTTCCTTTCTGTCAAGGGATGTTTTCTTTTTTCATAATTGACAAGACTTATGGGTTGTTCTATAAAAAGTTAAATGAAATACCTTTTTGGACCTGTGCCTTCACGGCGATTGGGATTTTCATTAGGAATAGATTTAATACCCTTTAAAACTTGCACCTATGATTGTATTTATTGTGAATTGGGGCATACAACCCATTTGAAGTTTGAACCTGCTGTCTATGTGAGTGCAAATGAAATAAAGGCAGAATTAGATACATTTTTTGCTGACCCTCGCCATCCTCCTGTGGACTTTATTACTCTTGGTGGCTCAGGTGAACCCACTTTAAATGCTAATTTAGCTCAAATTGTTGAAATTATAAAAAATTTAAATAAAGCACCTTTGGCTGTTTTAACTAATGGTTCTTTATTATGGAGAGAGGAAATAGCAAATGCCTTACTTAAAGCAGATGTGGTTTTGCCATCTCTAGATACAGTCTTTATAAAAACTTGGAAGAAGATAAACCGTCCCCATCCATTATTAAAATTAGAGACTGTTATTGATGGCCTTAAAAGATTTAGAAGAAAATATAAAGGGCAAATTTGGCTAGAAATCTTATTTGTTAAAGGGTTAAATGATACTGAGGTTGAAATAGAAGCCTTACATAAAGTATTAAAAGAAATATCCCCTGAGAAAATCCACTTAAATACAGTTGTGCGACCGCCTGCTGAGAGAGGAGTTGAGCCATTGACAAAAAAGGATTTAGAAAAAATCAAGGAAAAACTAGGCCCAAAGGCTGAAGTTGTGGTTGACTTTAAACGCCCTATTGAGGAAAGAGCAGAATTATTAAACTTGAGAGAAGAGATAATTGCTTTATTATCCCGTCGCCCTTGTATTTTAGAAGACATAGCCCATGCTTTAGGTGCTCACATTAATACGGTAGTTAAAATGATGGATGGTTTACAAAAAGAAAATTTAGTTGATACCTATTTACATAATGGAAAAAGGTATTATTTAATAAGAAAAGGTGAAAGATAAACTCTATTTAGGGATAGATGTTGGTTCAACCAGTGTCTGCACAATCCTTTTGGATGGGCAAGGACATATTTTATGTGAAGATTATCGCCGCACCTATGGTCAACCACTAAGGGTAGTTTTAGACATCCTGGAAGAAATTAATACCCAAATTGCTCTGACAGAAATTTTTTCTCTTTCTTTTACTGGCTCTGGAGGAAAGAGCTTCCTGCCTTTTTTAGGTGGAGAATTCATTAATGAAATTATTGCCCATGGCAAGGCTGTAGCCCATTTTCATCCTGAAGTAAGGACTGTCATTGAAATTGGCGGTGAAGATAGCAAACTCATCTTTCTTATCCCTAAGCCAGGAGGGGGTTCTCGCATCTTGGACTTTGCTATGAATACCCTCTGTGCAGCAGGCACAGGTGCTTTTTTAGACCAACAAGCCCATCGTTTGGGATTAAAGATAGAAGAATTCAGTCGCCTGGCTTTAGAGGCCAAAAATGTACCTCGCATTGCTGGACGTTGTGCAGTGTTTGCTAAATCAGATATGATTCACCTTCAGCAAGAAGGCACACCTTTATCAGAAATTGTAGCAGGACTTTGTTATGCTCTAGCTCGCAATCTCCGGGGTAATATTGGTCGGGGCAAGCCTTTTCATAAACCTATTGCCTTTCAAGGTGGGGTAGCAGCTAATTTAGGGATGCGTCGGGCTTTTTGTGACATTTTGAAGTTAAAGCCAGAAGAATTAATTATACCCAAACATTACTTAACCATGGGAGCCATTGGGGCAGCCTTGGATGCCAAAGAAAGACAAATAAATAACTATCACTTTTCAGGCCTGGAAAAACTAAAACAAGCCATTGTTGAAGAAAAAGAGGTAAAGCACTTTTACCCTCCTTTGAGGTTATTGAAATCCCGTTTTGAAATGTCCACTTTATCTGAGCATAAGCATAAAAAAATCCCTGTGTATCTAGGCATTGATGTAGGATCAGTGAGCACAAATCTGGTGTTGATAGATGAGCAGGGGAAATTACTTGCCAAGCAATATTTAATGACTGCTGGCAGACCATTAGAAGCAGTAAAACAAGGGTTGAAGGCGCTGGAAACAGAATGGGGGAATAGAGTAGAAATTTTGGGTGCTGCCACTACAGGTTCAGGCCGCTTTTTAGTAGGAGACTTTGTTGGAGCTGATGTCATTAAAAATGAAATTACTGCCCAGGCAAAGGCGGCGGCAGCCATAGACCCAGAAGTAGATACTATTATTGAAATTGGAGGGCAGGATTCCAAATTTATTCGTTTAGAGAATGGAGCCATTATAGATTTTGAGATGAACAAGGTCTGTGCTGCAGGCACAGGGTCTTTTTTGGAGGAACAGGCAGATAGTTTAGGTATTTCCATTTATGAACAATTTGCCAATTTGGCTCTGTCTGCTCAGCATCCAGCTCCTTTGGGGGAACGTTGTACTGTATTTATGAAATCTGATTTGGTCCATTATCAGCAAAAAGGCCTATCCAAACCAGATTTAGTGGCCGGTCTTTGCTATGCCATTGCTTATAACTTTCTCAATAAAGTAGTGGCAGGGCGTTCTATAGGCCAACGCATATTTTTTCAGGGAGGAGTGGCTGCCAATAAAGGCGTAGTGGCTGCCTTTGAGCAATTGCTGGGAAAACCCATTACTGTACCCTCCCATCATGAAGTTACCGGAGCAATTGGGGCAGCTTTGTTAGCAAAGGATGAAAGAAACTGGGACAGGAGCCAATTTAAGGGTTTTGATTTAGCACATATTAATTATGAAATAAGCAGTTTTATTTGTAAGGCCTGCCCTAATCAATGTGAGATTAAAAAGATTACTATAGGGGGTAAAAAAGGTGCATTTTACTATGGGGGCCGCTGTGAAAAATATGAGATTTCCATTCAAAGAAAAACACCTGGGGTGGACTTGGTTAAAGAAAGAGAGAGATTTCTTTTAAAATATAGAGAAGGGAAAACCTGCCTGCCCAACAGGCAGAGAGGCGAAATTGCTATTCCTTATGCCTTTTTTATGCAAGATTACTTTCCATTTTTTGCCACTTTATTACAGGAATTGGGCTTTAAGGTAATACTTTCTTTTCCCACAACCAAAGAGATTATTCAGGCAGGTGTGGAGACTGTTTTAGCAGAGAGTTGTTATCCGGTTAAGGTTGCTCATGGTCACACCGCCTTTTTGTTTAATAATGGGCATAAACGCATTTTTTTCCCTAATGTGATAGACCTTCCTTCTCGTCATCCTTCATGTCAGTGGGGAATGGTATGTCCTTATGTCCAAGGATTGCCATATATGTTAGCATCAGCCTTTGACTTTAAAAAGAGAGGGATAGATTTTATCCATCCTGTAATTTATCTGGGACGAGGTGATTGGTATTATCGGCAAAGTATTAAGAATCTGAGTAAAAGTCTCAAGGTTTCCAAATATGCTGTAGAAAAAGCATGGAAAAAGGCAAAGGCGGCTCAAGAAGAATTCGAATCTAGCCTTCAACAAAGGGCAAAAGAGATATTAGCTGCTCTCAAACCTAATGAAATAGCTATAGTCATTGTAGGACGGGCATATAATAGTTTTGATAGTGGTGTTAATTTACGCATTCCCCAAAAACTAGCCCAACGGGGAGTAAGTGTTATTCCTTTAGATGCACTACCTTTAAAAACAGCCAAGCTTTCTGATATTTGGCAAAATATGTATTGGCGTTATGGACAGCACATCCTCTGTGCGGCTGCTCTGGTGCGTGAACACCCCCAGCTTTATCCTGTGTATATTACCAACTTTGCCTGTGGGCCGGATTCTTTTATTTTGCACTTTTTTAAAGAAGAATTAGGGGAAAAACCATTTTTAGAAATAGAAATAGATGAACACAGTGCAGATGCTGGAATAATCACTCGTCTTGAGGCCTTTTTAGATAGTATTAAAGGCAAAAAAATAACTGCTATACCACCAAAGCGCTATTTTGTATTTAAAAAACACTACCGGGATTCTTGCGTTTACATTCCTTATATGTGCGACCATTGTTATGCCCTGGCCGCTGTATTTGAAGGATGTGGAGTGAGAGCAAAGGTAATGCCACCTTCAGATAAAGAAAGTTTTATCTTGGGCAGACAGGCTGTTTCAGGTAAGGAATGTTATCCTTGTCTTCTTACTGCAGGTGATATGCTGAGGACCTTGAAACTCCCAGAATTTGACCCCAAATATGCAGCCTTTTTTATGCCTACAGGAAGCGGTCCTTGTCGGTTTGGTCAATATGCCCATTTCCATCGTCGGGTATTAGATGAATGGGGATATCCAGAAATTCCTATTTTTTCACCTAATCAAGACGGAGAACACTATGAAAAACTAGGGATGGTGGCTAATGACTTTATCCTCTGGGCTTGGCGTGGTTTGGTAGCGGTGGATATTTTGGAAAAATTATTGAGGCAGACTAGACCTTATGAAGTGATTTCTGGAGAAACTAATAAGCTTTATCAGAAATACTTAGAAAAAATTTGTATGTATTTGCGAAATAAACAGGAACCTTTGCCTTTATTGGTTAAGGCAGTGAAGGATTTTGAAAAAATCAAAAAGAAAGAGTTGTCCAAACCTATGGTAGGGATAGTAGGTGAAATTTATCTTCGTAGCAACCCCTTTGCCAATGAATATCTAGTGCAACGATTAGAATCTATGGGGGCAGAAGTTTTGCTTCCACCTATGGGGGAATGGATTTTTTATACTAACCATACTGCCCTTTTACGAAACTGGCGCCAGCTTTATTTGAGGCGGGCTTTAAGGTTACTCATTGCAACCCTCATTCAATATAAAGAAGAATGGCGTTTTGTAAAGCGAGTTAAGTCTGTATTAAAATACGCTCATGAGCCCCTGATTTTACAACTGCTTCATTGGGCAAAACCCTATTTACATCCTGCCTTTGAAGGAGAAGCTGTGCTTACTATTGGTAAGGCCATTGATTTTCTAAAGAAAGGCACTAAAGGCATTATTAATGTCATGCCCTTTACTTGCATGCCAGGGACCATTGCTCAAGCCGTGTTTGCCAGGCTGCAAAGAGAAAAAAGGAACTTTCCTTGTTTACACCTGGCCTTTGATGGACAGGAACAGACCAATACCCAAACCAGATTAGAAGCCTTTATGCATCAGGTGAAAGAGCTTCATAATTATACCTAAATTCTTTAACACTATAACCTGTCATAAATTGGACAATAAGACAAAGTTAAATCCAAAAATCCGTGATAACTTCAAAAGGAAACGGTCAAATATAGTAACTGACCTTACGCACAGTAAAAAAAATGTTTTTAATTTTAAGCCACAACATTATAAAAAATCATTTTTTAAGGGTTGCAGTCAAAAAACTGACCGCAACCATACAAATATTTTATTTAGGGTTTGGGCTGACAAGGAGTGCTCGCCCGCCTGCATTCCGCCGCTCGCTGCGCTCCTCCTTGACAGAAAAGCATGGCCAGCCTAAATTAAAATAATTAAGCCGTTAGAATAAAAAATCAAGCACGGATTTTGGGAATTGCACTCCATTAGGTTGTGTGGTATAAAATATTAGGGCTTTATAAAAAGCCCTTTAATTTTATTAAAGAGGTTTAAAAATTGGGATTAGCAGTAAAAGTAAGAGAAAAATATATGGTTAAACGCTTATTTGAAAACATTAATATTATGCGCAGATTGCTAAGTAGTGCCCATATTTCAGCTATTGAGCAAAATATACAGGTCAAACTTAATTTACGTGGCAACCAAGCGATGATAGAAGGAGATAAATTAGATGTAGATTTGGTAGACAATCTTTTGGGTCAATTTTATGAGTTGATACGTCAGGGATATCCTGTTTATCCTAGCGATATAGAATATGGTATCAAATTGCTTCAGGAGGATGCCCATATAAATTTGAAAAACATTTTTTTGGATACTGTCTATATTGTTTCCAAAAAAAGAGTTATTACTCCTAAGACCAAAACTCAAAAGGAGTATATTGAGGCTATCAGGCATTATGATATTGTATTTGGAATTGGCCCTGCCGGGACAGGTAAAACTTATCTTGCTATGGCCATGGCACTCTCTAGTCTTATGCGGGGGGATGTTATTCGTATTACTTTAGTGCGGCCAGCAGTTGAGGCAGGAGAAAAGTTAGGTTTCCTCCCAGGGGATATGTATGAAAAGGTTAATCCTTATCTCAGACCCCTTTATGATGCTTTACACGACATGCTTGATTTTGATCGCGCCGCGAAATTTCTTCAAAAAGGTGTAATTGAAGTTGCTCCTTTAGCCTTTATGCGAGGGCGGACCTTAAACGATGCCTTTGTCATTCTGGATGAGGCCCAAAATACTACTTCAGAACAGATGAAGATGTTTCTTACCAGGTTGGGATATAATTCCAAGGCAGTAGTTACAGGCGATATTACTCAAATAGATTTACCTTCTGGTGTTACTTCAGGTTTAATAGAAACAAGGGAGATTTTAAAACATATTAGAGGAATTAAATTTGTTTACTTTAATGAAACTGATGTTATCAGGCATAGATTGGTAAAAGAGATTATTCGTGCCTATGAAAAGGTAGAAAAAGAGAAGTTAAAGGTATTTAGAAAATAAATGAAAAAAAACGCGGGCCTTATTAAGAGGCTATTGCCTTTTTATAAAAAATATAAAAAAGATCTAGGTTCTCGACTGAAACCTCCTAAGTTGCTTTTTTCTTTGGGGTGTTTTTTTCTTTCCAGTTTATGTATTGCTTTTGTTCTTTATCCTCATTTAATCCTTCCTCTAAAATCTTATCATTTGGGAGACATAGCTCAGACTGATATTAGAGCTAAACATGATTTTTTAGTAGAAGATAGCTTTACCACTGAGAAATACCGCCAACAAGCAAGAGAAAAGATTGCTCCTGTATATAAATTCAATGAGAAACTATGGCCTGAATTAAAAACAAAAATTCACATGACCTTCAAAAGTATGCGAGAAGTTATGGAACAAAACAGAATAAAACAATTAGCTAAAAATGCTGTTCAAACAGCAGAAAAAAAGAGGAGCTCTTTTAAAATCATAACAGATGGAGAAATGAAGAAAAGATTTGAGTCCATGTTAGGAGTAAATTTGACCCTCAAGGAGTTTAAAATCCTAAAACAACAAAAATTTTCTCCTGTTCTGGAACAAATACTTTTTGAATTATTAGAACCTTTATATTTACGGGGTATTGTTAAAAATAAGATGGCTTTACCAAACACTCAATATGGAATTGTGCTTATTTTTAACTCCTCCGGAAGACAAGAAAAGATTTATAATCCAGAAAAATTCCTTGGATTAAAGGAAGTAAAACATGAAATAAATTTGAGAAGATACGATTTTTACCGGGAAGTTGGACAGGATACAACAAATGCTATTGTTAAAGTTGCCCTCAATCTTATTCAACCTAATATTTACTATAGCGCTGCAGAAACTGAAATCAGAAAGCAAAATGCAGCTAAGGCGGTAAAACCTGTATTCTATCAAGTGAAAAAAGGAGAGATGATTGTCCGGGAAGGAGAAAAAATTGATCAGAAGCAACTTCTCAAGATTCAGGCACAACAAGAGGCCATTTCTCAAAAACAATCACGGCTTTTATTTGTAGGTATAACTGCCCTTATTTTTGTCCTTCTTTGGACCAATAAAATAGTATTGAAAAACGTTAAAAAGAATTTTCTAGAAAAAAAATCCGATTTATTTTTCTGGTTAAGTAATATTTTATTATTTCTTATTTTAAGTCGAATTTCCTTGGAAATAGGAAATCTACTTTCCCAAAGGATTTCTTCTCTTTCCTCTCAATTTTTTATTTATGCCCTACCTCCAGTGGGGGCGACTTTATTGATAGTTCTATTTACCGAACCCAAAATAGGGATTGTGCTTGGCAGTTTAATGGCTGCTTTAATGGGTCTTATGTTAAATTCTCCTGTGTTTTTCTTGTATTTTTTAGTAGGTAGTTGGTGGGTGGCTTTTAGATTAAGACCGTGTCGGCATCGGAGTAAACTCATAAAAGTGGGTGTAGAGTTAGGTCTAATCCAGATGGCATTAACCTTTGGTATCCTGGCTTTAGAAAGTCCTTTAAACCTTTGGCAAATGGGAGCTAGTTTTGCTTTTGCTGGTTTAGGGGGAGTAACCACGGGCATTGTTGTTTTAGGATTAACACCTATTATAGAAATTATTTTTGGCTATACCAGTGAAATTCGACTTTTAGAATTAGCCAGTCTTGACCAGCCTCTTTTAAAAGAACTTATGGTCAAAGCCCCAGGGACTTATCTTCATAGTGTGATTACCAGTCAGATGGCAGAAGCAGCAGCTGAAGAAATTGGGGCAAATTCCCTGTTGGCAAAAGTGGCTGCCTATTATCATGATATTGGCAAGATAAAAAAACCTCTTTATTTTGTGGAAAATCAGATTGGGATAGAAAATAAACATGATAAATTAACGCCTTCTATGAGTGCACTCATTATTATTTCTCATGTCAAAGAGGGAGTGGAGTTGGCGAAACATTATCATTTGGGCCCCGAAATTATTGATATTATTAAACAACATCATGGCACCCGGTTGATTACTTACTTTTATCAAAGGGCCAAAGAGCAAAATCGGGATGTGAAGGAAGAAGATTTCCGATATCCTGGTCCCAAGCCTCAAACCAAAGAAGCAGGGTTAGTTATGTTGGCAGATGGAGTGGAGGCCGCCTGTCGTTCTCTTACCAATCCTGTTCCATCTCGGATTGAAACTACAGTGCAAAAGGTCATTTCAGATGTCTTTTTAGATGGCCAATTAGATGGATGTGAGCTCACCCTTAAAGACATGCATAAAATTGCTGAAAGATTTAGTAAAGTTCTTATCAGCATCTTCCATCCTAGGATTGAGTATCCAGAATCTCCTGCAAAGAAGGGAAACGGACATGAAAGTAAGAATAAAATGTTCTTTGCCACATCCCATACTTACAAAGAACATGGCTCAAAAGGCGAAGTTGCTTCTCACCGCCTTGGATCTGGCAAACACTGAACTGAGTATTGTTTTGGTAAATGATGAAGAAATGAAACGTCTTAATCAACAATATCGCCACAAAGATGTGTCAACCAATGTGCTTTCTTTTAGTATGCATGAAGGGAATGCTCAAGGGATTAATCCTGATTTATTGGGAGATATTGTTATCTCTTTAGAAACAGCCCAAAGGGAAGCAGTAGAATGTGGTTTTACTTTAGAAGAAATGATAGACTTTTATCTTATTCACGGTTTATTAAATCTTTTGAAGTGTTACTCTGATGATCCAGAACATGAAAAAAAAATGCGCCAGTTATGGCGTGTATTAAAACACCAACCCTACTGGGAGGAGGAGCAAAATGGCAAAGTTGGCAGTTAATGTTGACCATGTAGCTACCATCAGAGAGGCAAGGAAAATAAATGAACCTGATCCAGTAACTGCCGCTGCCTTAGCAGAACTGGCTGGAGCAGAAGGAATTGTTGCTCATCTGAGGGAAGATAGCCGTCATATAAAAGAAAGAGATGTTTATATCTTGCGCCAAACTGTAAAAACAAGTTTAAACTTAGAGATGGCTGCTACGGAAAGAATGATTCAATTTGCCCTTAAAGTAAAACCAGATATTGCTACTTTAGTACCTGAAAGACGGCAAGAATTGACCACAGAAGGGGGACTTGATGTTATTACTCAAAAAGAAAAAATTGCCCAAGTTGTGAAACAATTGCAGACAGAGGATATTAAAGTCAGTCTTTTTATCGATCCTGAACCTGCCCAAATAGAGGCATCTAACAGAGTGGGAGCAGATATGATAGAGCTTCACACGGGGCGATATTGTGATGCAAGGGGAGATGCACAAAAAGAAGAATTAAAGCGTTTGTTATATGGAATAAAATATGCCCA
>Ga0190352_1000212_pt1 | contig 14496 bp, 15 predicted proteins | sample 4872131011_MG_FD_161682 | JGI IMG/M metagenome (GOLD analysis project Ga0190352, IMG submission 161682) | Hydrothermal vent microbial mat bacterial communities from Southern Trench, Guaymas Basin, Mexico - 4872-13-10-11_MG | ecosystem: Environmental > Aquatic > Marine > Hydrothermal vents >...
TTGATGCCAGATATCTCTGTCTTTTCCTGTTCGCCCTAAATGGAGGTCAGCTGTATGCAGAATTCGCATATTTCAAATTTAACAAACCCATTCTCATCTGGCAAGGAAAGACAAAATCTGCGACCTCCTTTGGGATAAAATTCCAGCCTGCCTGCCCGACGGCAGGCAGGCAGGTTTTCTTTTAAAGTTATTACGGATCTGGAGTAGGAAGAAAAAGGGAATGTTTAACTTTCTTGGTTCAAGGGCTTCAATTTGAATTTTAAAATTTTTGTTTTTTTAAGTTGTTTTTTTACCCCTTTACGGTCTAAAATAGGAGATGCTGTAATTACCTTTATGGCTGCATAAGCAGTGGTAGCTATCCAATTAGGGGTGACATAATAATGGGTTAAAAATTGCCTATTAAAATCTTCTTGTAATTTAGGAAGTAAAGTAGGTGTGAGTATGAGTATTTTTTTACTTGTCCCGTGGGCAACTTTTTTAAATTCTGGGTCTAAAAAATAAAAAGGACTTAAAAAATAAGGGTCAAGGCCGGTGTCTTTGATTTGGGAAATAATAAATGCCCCTGTAACCGGAGTAGTAATACACACAATGGCTTTGGGTTTCTTTCTCTTCAAAGTAGGCAATATAGAAGAAATGTCATAGCTATTTAAGGAATAACTAAATTCAGGTTTAATATGGACTGTTTCTCTTAAATATTGACTTAGTGCTTCTGACCAAGGAGTATTTTCCCAAAAAATTGCCCAACTAAAATAATTTTTGTTTAAAAATAGAGCCATTTCTTTTGCCTGGTCTTCTGTTTTTAAAATAGGCACCATCCAGCCATCAGACTGAGGAAATTCCTGAAAACAACCAGGGCTAATTATAGGAATATGGTTTTTTTTAATAAGAGAAAGTATACTTTCTAAACAACTACACTTTAAAGGGCCAATAACGGCCAAAATCTGTTTATCATTGATTAAACCTTCAAAAATCTGTTTTGTTTTAGTGAGAGCACCTTGATTGTCAAACACTACTAACTGCAGCGCTCTATTCTTTTCCTTTAATCCCAATGTTACTGCCTGTTTGCAAGCCTCACCCCATGGAGCAAGAGGACCACTTAAAGGGATTACTAAGGCTAATTTGTTCTCTGAAGGAATTTTTTCTTTACACCCTAACCCAATCACACAAATTAAAAAAAATATCACAATATATATTTTCAGCTTCTTCTCCTTTCCCTAAATAGTAATTTCAAAGGAATGTATTTAAAACCCAATTGGTGTAATTGATTTACTAAAAAACGCTTGTAATTTTCAGGTATTGCTTGAGGATAATTGGTAAAGATTACAAAAGTAGGAGGCTTGATATCTACCTGAGTAATATAATATAATTTTATAGGCCGATTTTGATAAAGTGGTGGTTGATACTTACCCCAGATTTCCTCCACGAAACGATTGAGGTGGCCAGTAGATATTCGCAAAGTATATTCTTGATAAAGTGTATTCAACATTGCAAAAATCTGTTTCAATCCCTCACCTTTTAAGGCAGAAACAGTGATCACTGGCAAAAAAGAGGCAAATCTTAACCTTTGTCTAATATTTTCTATGTATTCCCTTTTAAATTTAGATGTAGTAGGCATGAGGTCCCATTTGTTGACTACAATTAGAATACATTTCCCACATGCTATAGCATAGTTGATAATCTTTATATCTTGGTCAGTTATCCCCTCAGGGGCTTCTAGCAATAATAAGGTAATGTCTGTATGCTTAATAGCCCTTAAGGCCCTTTTTACACTATACCTTTCCAATCGGGTTTTAATACGAGTTTTACGCCTTAATCCAGCAGTATCCATAAATAAATAGGTTTTATCATCATATTTTAAAATGGTGTCAATAGTGTCTCTAGTAGTTCCTGGGATATCGCTTACTACGCTACGTTCATCCCCTACTAACCGATTAAACAAAGACGACTTACCTACATTGGGACGGCCCACTAGAGCCACTTTGATTGCCATAGAAGGGATTTTTTCTTCTTTTGTCTCTTCTGCTGAGACAAGCGTTAAGGCTTCATCTATTAATTCATATATCCCATGTCCGTGTATGGCTGAAATAGGCCAAATCTTCTCCACACCCAAGGCATAAAATTCAGATAAATCCTGTAACTGTTTTTCCCCATCTACTTTATTTACTGCACATAATACCGGTTTTTGGGTTTTTCTCAAATACTTCATAATTTCCACATCTATAGGGGTTAGCCCTGTCCTAACATCTGTCATAAAAATAATCACATCTGCTTCAACAATTGCTTTTTGGCATTGAATAATCACTTGGGGCAAAATAGGTGTTGCTTCATCTGGAGGTAAAAACCCACCAGTGTCTACTATAGCGATTGCCCTTCCTTCCCACTCCATTTCTCCATAAAGTCTATCCCTAGTCACTCCAGGAGTGGCATCTACAATGGCCTTACGCTTTTTTATTAAACGATTAAATAGGGAAGATTTACCTACATTAGGACGACCCACTAAAGCAATAGTTATCTTTTTTGCCATAATAAATAAGCCTTTTTAATTACCTTTTTTAATTCTGCATTAATGTTTAAGTCATCTAATGTTTCTATTGGCTGCCATTGCACCGCTAAGGCGTCAGATTGAGGTTGGGCCTTTCCTTTTAAAAAATGGCACAAAAAATCTATGATTACATAATGATACCTTATCTTACCTGCATTATCAGGAAAGATGCGTTCTACCACCTCTACTAAACCTTCCTTAGAGATTTTAATCCCTGTCTCTTCTTCTACTTCCCGCACTATTGCTTGCTCTAAAGTTTCCCCTACTTTTACTAACCCCCCAGGGATGTTCCACTCTCCTTCTCCAGGGGGATTTTTCCGTTTAATAAGCAACACCTTATCTTCTAAAAATACTATCCCACCCACTCCCACCAATGGTTGTTCTGGATATTTTCTCTTCATGGCCTACATTTACGACAAGGACTATAACCCTGATAAAAGGCATCCCATTTTCTGTTAAAAATTATGCGGTAGGCAGGTGAGATGCGCTTTCCATACTTACAATAAGGACGATGAAATTTGTGTGAACGGCGATTGCCTATATAATAATCACAACTCTCTTTAAGAAGTATTTGCCAAATATTCTTTTTGGCCTGCATAGCTTCCTGCTGGGCAGCTAATAATTTTTTGGCATATCTCAAATGTGGTTTTAAGAAAAGCACATGGGCATAGCCTGCCTTGACCATCTCTAAATTGATAAATGTCCCATCTTTTAAGAACACATATCCCAAAAGACGCCCATAACGGTCATAGGGTTCAATATCTGTTTCTATCCGCACCTGTTTACCTTTAACCAAATGGATATTATAATGGAGTGCTTCTTTTCCAAAAGGCTCTCCTGGCTTTTGTTCATGAGCAATTTCTGGAGCATTTATTCCAAGGTATCTCACTTTTTGTCCATTCTCTAATACAATGCTATCTCCATCTATTACCCAACGCACATAATGCCATTGGGCATCACAGGCAGAACATAGGATTAATACAAAAAAAATGGCCAGGCGTAGGTATTTTAACATAATAGCTAGCTTAACTTAGTTTAAATAGGGTTTCAAGCCTGCTCCTTGATCTCAAAAGAAAGAAAGGGGTCAAACCTACTACAATATACATTTAACATCCCGCCCTTCCATATTTATCCTCAAATCTTTCGGTGTCTTGTGCCAAAATTGCAAATAATCATCTATTTCCAGGCATAAAATTATAAACTCGGGATGTTAATAAAAGCTATTCAGCCTCTAAACTTCCTTTTGCCAAGGCCTGTTTAATTTCTTTAATAGTCTTATATTGAGTAGGGATAATCTCAATATCTGCATCAGAAAGGACATAAAATGGCCCCCGACCTTCTAATCTTTGTCTAGTTATTACTACATCCACGCCGTTTTTAATCAACCATTCACTTACTTTTATGCCTCTTCCTTTCTTTTCTTGAGCATATGGGTTAGAAATAATTTTTTCTTCTAATATACGATTATCTTTTTTCCTTAAGGTAATAAAATAAAAGTATGGCACATCTCCAAAATGGTCTGAAATATCAATCTGGTTTTCGTCTATAGGAACAGTGTAAATCAAGACATCTTTAGATATAGGCTCATAGTGGATTAAGATATGGTCTACATGGGGAATTTGCTGTTTGATTTTTTGTTCAATTTGCTCACTAATTGAATGGGCTGTTTTTAAGTCGTGAACTTTAAGTGCTATTACTAATTCAATAAACTTATACTTTCCTGAACTCCTTCCTAAAATATTTTTTACCTCAGCCACCCGGGGCTCGGATAAAGCAATACTTTTTACTTTATCTAAAGTAGCAAAATCCACAGATGCTTCTAAAAGCACTTTAATACTATCTATCAAGATTTCTAAAGCCACTTTGCCAATAAAGAGCACTATAATTAAAGCCACAAATTTATCCAAACCAATCCCTAGGCTTTCTGTGAACAGTCCAATTAAAATAGCCAAAGAGGATAACATGTCTGTCTTAATATGTTGGGCATCGGCTATAATACTGGGAGAGCCTATTTGTTTTCCTTTTTTGTATTCATATCTAGAAAATAAATAGGTAATAATTATAGTTACGCACACCCCAATTATAGCTATAGGTATTTGGCGAAGATATGTTACCCCTCCTTTACTAAAAGTCTGTTTCACAATTTCAAAACCAGCGCCAAGGATTAAGAAGGCCACCACCAAAGAAATGAGATTTTCAACTTTGTATAACCCATAGGGAAAAGAAGATGACCGCCGTTTAGAAATTTTTATGCCTATAAGAATAGCCCCAGAAGAAATTACATCAGAAAGAGAATGAACAGCATCAGCTACTAAGGCTAGACTTCCTGAAATCTTAGCCAATACATATTTAAAAATTACTAAAAACACATTAACCAGAATAGAAAACAAGGCTACCTTTTCGCTAGTTTCCATGTCATTCCCTGGCGTAATTATTAGGAAGGTTCAGGTAATAAAGACCTTCTTTTATTTTACCCCGTTTTAAACAACCTTTAGCATAAATTTCACACTTATAACGCAACTCCTTTATGGCTAAAGCATACTGCTTTGGAGTAAGTGCACCACTAACTAACATTTTCTCAATGGCCTTGATCCGCCACTTATCTAAGGCCTCTACCTTTCGAGAAAGCTGGTCACTATGCCCACCCCTTTTTATTACCAAAGGCAGTGATAAAAGATAAACAGGATACCTTGCGGTCACTCTAAGCCATAAATCATAATCTTCACATGCCAAAAAAGATTCATCAAATAATCCTACTAGGTCAAATAACCTTCTGTGCATCATTACTGCTGAAGGGCTAATTAGACATCTCCTTAGACTTTGGGCAAACATCATACCTGAAGGTTTAAGACAGTGTTTTTTAGGATTGACCCTTATTCCATTTCTGACCCATATTTCTTCTGTCTGACAAATTAAGGCATCAGGGTGAGAATCAAAAAAGGCCATCTGGAATTCTAATTTTTTAGGTAACCATAAGTCATCTGAGTCTAAAAAGCAAATAAATTCTCCTTTAGCTAAATTAACACCTGTATTACGTGCTTTACTTACCCCCTGGTGGGGAATATCAGTATAGGTTAATCTATCTTTATACCGAGCTATAATCTGTTTGGTATTATCCTCTGAACCATCATCTACCACAATTAGTTCATAATTTTGATAAGTCTGGTTAAATACTGATTCTATTGCTTCTTTTAAGAATTGAGCTCGGTTATAAGTAGGGATTATAATGCTAACCTTGGGCATGCTCTATTAAATTCTTGGCTATTTTAGACCAATCTGAAGGCACCAAGATAATATAACCACCCAACTGTCCTAAATTTACGGGATGAGGGATATGTTTTAGACATTGAAGACGATAAGGAATATGACGACTCTCTAAAAGCCCACATATTAAATGAGCCTCATATTCTATTGGGGTATTTACAACTATTACCCATTCTTTCTCCTCTTTTTCTTTTTTCTGTTTAGGAAAGGGAATTACCTTATCCATAAAAACTTCCTAAAGCCATAAGCATAAATTGACCATCTATAAGTGCATCTGGCAAAACACCAGGACGAAGGTATTTTTTCTCTATTTGATATAAATATAACCCAAAAAAACTTAAAATTACACTATAAAAAAGGGTATATTTAGGAAAATACCCTGTGAATGCCAATAAGATTGTAAAAATTATCAAGGCAGCAGTCATTATATAAAGCAATTTAAAGCTGTTTTTTTCGCCCAAAATAATAGGTAAGGTTTCTCGCCCTACCATTTGGTCACCTTGAATATCTAACAGGTCAAAACAACAAGTGCGGATAAAGGCTAAGGCAGAAAGATAAACAAATACCAAAAAGGGCCAAAAAGACAAAGTGATAGGGGTCTTTAAAAATAAAGGAAATATGCCGGAAATAAAACCCCAGGCTAAAGGGACAAAGATGGTTTTTGAGGCAGGTAAATCCTTAAGCTTACATTTTAAAATGGGGATTTCTATATTATAGATTAATCCACTAGTTATAAGAAAAATCATAGTAAAAAAAGCTAGTGGCCAGGGTTTACTAAGTTTTAGGGAAATCAAAATGCAGATTACACCTAGAGTAGAAAACAAAATCCGATTTTTTTCATAAAATCTTACTCTAGCCGGGTCGGTGAGACGGGTCGTTTCTAAACTGGTTAAATGGTTTAAGACATGCATAGCCCATAGATAAGTAAAGGCTATTAATCCTGCCCTGCTGGGGTTTAAACCGTTCAATCTACTTCCTATAATGGCTAAAGATGCACCACCCAAGGCAGCCCAAAAATTAGTCAATAAAAACAACTTGGTTAACTTATAAGGAATACGCCACCATAAAGGAATATTTCGGGATAAAATATCTTCTAACCGAAAAATAACACGTCTGATTAACCAGTAAGGAGTGGAAGCACCTGCTGTGACACCTATAGTTTTAAACTTTGTTATTTCCTCTGGATTAAGTTCATCTTCTGTTTCAATATGATAGGTGTTTAATCCTGCCTCATTCCCTATCTGGGCCAATCTTCTGGTATTACCACTCATTTTCCCACCCACCACTACAACCGCTTCTACCTTTTTAGCCATATCCCTTACTTCTTCTTGACGCTCATGCGTAGAATTACATACCGTATTAAAGACTTTTACTTCAGGATAACGTTTTTTTATAAGTTCAGCCAGCCTTTTAAATAACCTCTCATTTTGAGTTGTCTGAGCTACCACTAATACTTTTTGGGCCTGAGGTAATTTTTTTATATCTTCTTCACTCCCTATTGTCCATGCTTTATTCTGGGCATAACTACAAAGGCCTTTTACTTCAGGATGTTCTCTCTCACCAACAATAATAGGTTGATAACCCCTTTGGCAATATTGCTTAATGAGTTGCTGCACCTTGAGCACTCGAGGACAGGTTGCATCTATAACAACCACTTTTTGCTGAGAGAGTTTGTTTTTCACTCCTAGAGGCACACCATGAGCTCGAATTATCACTATACTTCCTGGTGGAACTTGCTCTGGGGCATCAATGGTTCTTACTCCCTGTTTTTCTAATAAATGTAGCACTTGGGGATTATGAATAATGGGTCCTAAAGTAAATACAGGATGATTTTTGTGCTGCCTGGCTGTTTTAAACACTAAATCTACCGCCCTTTTCACCCCCATGCAAAAACCTGCCTTTTTAGCTAAAAATATTTTCATGATTGACAATCTTACCAAGTCATAATATCATCTTTTTTGGAAGCGGACGGCTCCTGGTGGGGCCCCTGGACTTCAAATCCAGTGACCGGCACGGAAAGGTGTCGGTGGTGGGTTCGATTCCCATGCGCTTCCGCCATAAAAGGTAGATATAAGTATGGCATAGAGCCATTTTCCTGTCAATAAAACCACCTTCCCAAACAGACCTTCGTCAAAGTAATTTTAACGGAGATCCAAATGATGGACAGAATACCAAATCTTAAAATGACAAATGACAAAGTTCAAATGTCAAATCAAGCCCAAAATCCCAATGACAAAATTAGTAAATAGTGAGGGAGTAAGGAGTGAGTGAGACAAAAAACTTATTTGACTATTTCATTCCATCACTATTTCACTACCCACTGATTTAATGTTTTGGCATTTAGAGATTTGGATTTCATTTGGCCTTTGGATTTTGAAATTTGGATTTTTTAGACCATATTTAAACGTTTGTTCTTTTTGTTAAATTACTTATGGCCTGACTTTGACGTAGCCCTGGGTATTGTTTCCTTACCTGGCAAGCTCTTCTAATGCTTTTTGGGCAAAATCTAAAGAAGGGTCTAACGATAACGCCTTTTGGCAGTAAAACTTGGCCTGCTCTTTTTTACCTAAAGCCTTTAAGCACAAGCCTAAATTGGCATAATCGATGGCAGAATCAGGGGCCAGATTAATTGCCTTTTGAAAACACTCCGATGCCTCTTGGTAATCCTTCTCCTTAAAATAACAAATTCCCATCAAATTGTGTATTTCTCTCACTTCTGGAGCTACTTTTACTAATTCCTGAAGCAAGATTATGGCTTTTTCAAACCTCTGTAATTCTCTATAAGTAGTAGCTAAATAAAGGGCGATAGAGAGTTTATCTTCTAAAGGTGGATTTAAAGACAGTGCCTTTTCTAAGGCATCTTGTGCCTTTAAATATTCCTTTTGTTGGAAATAGGAAAATCCAAGGTAAAAATAGGCATTGTAATTCCAAATATTGGCCTTTTTTAAGTAATCAATAGCCAAGGCATATTCACCCAAATTGGCCTTACATAGACCAAGATAGAGATATACATCACCATGTTCTTCTTCTGGACTAAATTCTAGGGCTTTAAAAAAGTGGCTTAAGGCCAACTCTATTTTCTGCAAGCCAAAATAGCTAAGACCAAAACGAAAATGGAGGTTGCTCAATTCACTCTTACTAACCAAAGGGGTGTTTTCCAAAGTAGAAATGAGTTGATATTTACATTGAGGACATAATTCCTTTATTGATTGCCGCTCATATGCATTTTTTAACAAATTACCTGAAACAATATGATTTTGGTAAGCAGCAAGGCAGGAAAAGAAATTTCCCTTTTCATCTATAATAAGGGTTGAAGTGCAAGGATTCAATATGTCTTCATTTTGTTCCCGCATCTTTTCTAAAAGCACAGAAAGCAATTCCTGGTAACCCAATGAAAGCAGATGGTCTTTGTGTGAAGCCAAAAATATCCTTTCTATTTTCTCAGAGGCCAAACTATAATGTTCTTCTCTTATCAATACCCCAGGAGGCATAAATTTTTGCTCTAAAAATCCCAAAAACTCTGCACTCTCTGGAAAAGGTGGGAAGCAAAGAACAGGAAAAATGATTAACCTGGGAGTGACTTGATAGGTATAACCTTCTAGATTAAAGGGGTTTACCAACTCTGAGAACATAACATAAAATGGTCTTAATTCTGCATCAAAGGGATGCACCAAATTTAAATGGACTTTACAAAAGGGATATTTTTGTAAGAAATTCTTGAGCAATTTGGCAAATTCAAAAACATAAGAAAAACAGGATTTAAAATCCTCTATAAACAGATAAATTTCGCTAAAAATACTTAGTTGAGGGAAAAGGGAAGAAAATTTTTCTAAAGGGATTTCTGGATTTGGTTTTAAATAGAGCTTTTGAATCATGACACCACTCGCTTACCTTTATCCAAAGAATACCTTCTCCAAAGGGCTCTAATGGTTTCTATTTCTTTAACACTCATAGTTTCTGTTTCATATCTATCCCCAATAGAGAGATAAAGAGGTCTTTTTTCTGGAAAGGGTTTAATCCCATAGGCCTTATAATTTTGGGTGAGAGGAGAGCCAAAATAAAGCTGCATTTGTTGGGCGTTGGAATTACCCTGAATCTTTATGCCATGTGAACGGACAAATTCTAATGTCTTTAAAGCATCTGAAAGGGTCTCTCCAGGAAGGCCATACAGAGAAAAAACCTCTATTTCTACCTCATACTTTTGAGCCAAAGAGATGGCCTTTTCTAGCTGAGAAAGAGAAGTCTTCTTTTTAATAATCTTTAATACCTTTTCTGAGGCAGATTCCAGACCATAGGCAATAGTGTGCACCCCTGCTCTTTTCATCTTTTTTATCATTTCCTCATTGACCAAATCTACCCTGGTTTCTAACCACATCTTTATAGGAAGTTCATGGCGAATTATTTCTTCTAGTAATTGATGCACCCTGTCAGCCCGAAAGGAAAAATTGGGGTCAGCAAACCAGAATTGGTTTTTCCCCTTCTTAACCACATACTTTATTTCTTCTATCACCCGTTCAATAGAATGAAATCTTATCTTATGTTTAAAGGCTTGAGGGGTGTAACAAAAAATGCAGTTATATGGACATCCTCTAGAAGCAAGCATAATCACCTCTTCTACTGGCGTATAATCAAAAAGCCCCATTAAATGGGGAGAGGGATATTCATCTAAATCTTCATATCCATCAATAGGCTCTCCATCTATAAACTCATCCTCCTGGCGATAAGTAGCGCCCTTAATACCGTTAAAGGGATTTCCTCCAGCAATGGCTTGGGCAATGCTTAAAAGGGTAAACTCTCCCTCATTCCGACAGAGATAATCTATCATAGGCATCTCTCTTAAGGCCTCTTTTGGCATAAATGTAATCTGAGGGCCACCCAAGGCAATTTTTATTTCTTTATTCAACCCTTTGATAAAACGGGCCAGCCCTAATACAAATAAAATATTTCTTTGATAAGTGCTAAAACCCACTAATTGGGGATTAAATGTTTTTATTATATCAGTTAGTTCTTTTATAGAATAATCACCCTGGTCAGAAATACAAATAATTTTAGTTTTAAAACCATTTTTTTCTAAAAAAGCGGCAATATACCCCAAAGAAATGGGGATTGTGGGTGGAGAGAAGGGATTTACCTCTATTAAAAGCACATGCATAACAAATTTTTAGCCTTTTGGGAAAATAAGTCAATGCTTTCTGCCCTTGACAAGTATGTTATAATCCATCAGAGGACATTTATGATTGCAGAAAATGTGAAGAAAATTTTAAGGGAATTACCACCAGGGGTGGAGTTAGAGGCAGCAGCCAAGGGACATACCCCAGAGGAAATAGAAGAAGCTATCAGAGCAGGTATAAAAATTATTGGTGAAAATTATCTCCAAGAGGCCTTAGAGGCAAAAGAAAAAATAAGCCTTCCTGCTAGATGGCATTTTATAGGTCATCTCCAAAAAAATAAGGTCAAAAAGGTGGTCCAAATATTTGATATGATTGAAACCATAGATAGTTATGATTTGGCTATAGAAGTGAATAAAAGGGCCAAGAACATAGGAAAGATAATGCCTGTGCTTATAGAAATTAATAGCGGAAAAGAGCCACAAAAGGCAGGCATCATGCCAGAAGAAACCATAGATTTAATTAAAAAAATTGGACCATTGAAAAATATTAAAATATTGGGTTTGATGACCATGGGACCCTGGTTGGACAATCCAGAGGAGTTAAGGCCTTATTTTGCCTTAACCAGAAGGCTTTTTGAGGAAATAACTGCCCTAAATATCCCCAATGTAGAAATGCGATATCTTTCCATGGGTATGAGTGATTCTTATCACATTGCTATTGAAGAAGGAGCCAATCTAATCCGCATTGGCACTAAAATTTTTGGTCCAAGAAAAAGATAATGTTTGGTTGGAGAAGAAAAAGAGGAAGAATGGGAAGAGGGCGGGGTTGGAGGAGAGCTCGAAGGATAACTTATTTAGGACCTCAGCCCATCCCTAGACGTCGATTCCCTAAACAGCTTCCTATAGTTAATGAGGAAAAATGTATTGGTTGTGGTGAATGTGCCAAAAATTGTCCAGCAGGAGCTATAACTATAGTGAACAAAAAGGCTCACATTGACCCAACATTATGTCTAAGATGTGGTCTCTGTGTAAGAATATGTCCTAAAGGGGCTTTAATTCTTTTACCCTGAAATTATCATGTGGAATGAAGTCTTTAGAGAATCTCTAACAATTACTTATTTTGTCTTTATCATCATGGTAATTGTGGATTTTGTGGATGTTATTTCTCAGCAAAAAGCAACCAGTGTTCTTAAAGGTAGTCGTTGGCGTCAGTATCTTTTGGCTTCTTTTTTAGGAGCCACTCCGGGTTGTCTGGGGGCCTTTATGATAGTTAGCCTCTATATCCATGGTCATATCTCTTTAGGTGCAATTGTGGGCTGTATGATAGCTACTTCAGGGGATGAAGCATTTGTAATGTTAGCTAAGATACCACAGACTGCCATCTGGCTGACCATCATTCTCTTTCTCCTAGGCATCTTTGCTGCCTGGATAGCTGATTCACTCTTAAATATATTTCACATTGTCCCTAGCATAAGCTGCTGTCCAGTGCAAACATTCCATCCTGAAGAAAACAAATTCATGTTTACTTATAACAACCTTAAAACTAACTTCACTCCTGTTTCTTTTCACCGCTTTTTACTTCTGTTATTAATTACCTCTGCCCTGTTTTTATTTCTCACTGCTAAGATCGGCCCCCCTCATTGGAATTGGGTGCGGGTTACCTTTGCTATTCTTTTGTTTATTAGTTTAGGTATTGCTATCTTTGCCTCTGAACACTATCTGGAAGTGCATCTATGGCAACATATTATCCAAAAACACCTTTGGCGCATTTTTCTCTGGACATTTTTGGCCCTGGTCTTAATCAAATTTGGCCTTACCCATTGGCATCTAGCAGCCTTCATTAAGACCCATCTCTCTTGGGTCCTCATTTTATCTGCCCTTATTGGCATCATTCCTGAATCGGGCCCACATTTTGTTTTTGTGTTTCTTTATGCTCAAGGTTTTATCCCTTTTTCTGTACTCCTTACCTCATCTATTGTTCAAGATGGACATGGGATGTTACCCATGCTTTCCGCCAGCCTCAAAGACAGTTTCTGGATAAAGCTGTTTAACTTCTCTCTGGGACTCTTTATAGGTGGAATACTCTATCTTTTGGGCTACTAATATTTTGCAACAAATTCTTGACATAAATATCATCATTTTGTAACAAATTGTTGTTATGAGTTGGAATAAATTTTTAAAGGAGAGGAGAAAAAGATGAAAAAACTTTGGGTCATTGTTTTTAGTTTAATTTTACTCTTTGCTCAAAATAGTCTTGCAGGTAAAATAGTGATAAAAGGCTCTACCACGGTATTACCCATTGTGCAGGCAATAGGTGAGGTTTTTGGAGAACAACATCCAGAAATAAAGATTTCTATTTCTGGCGGTGGTTCGGGAAACGGAATTAAGGCATTAATAGATGGCACTTGCAATATTGCCACCTCTTCTAGATTTATCAAAGAGAAAGAAGTAAAGATGGCTATTGCTGAAGGCATTTATCCTGTCCCACATAAAATTGCCTTAGATGGAATAGTGCCTATAGTTCACCCATCAAATCCTATAGAAGACCTTACTTTAAATCAGTTAAGAAATATCTATATAGGCAAGATCAGGAATTGGAAAGAAGTAGGAGGGTTTGATCACAGTATTGTTGTAGTATCTAGAGATACTAGCTCTGGCACTTATGAAGTATGGGAAGAAAAAGTCATGCACAAAAAAAGGGTAACCCCACGGGCCTTGTTACAGACCTCTAATGGAACAGTGCTTCAAACAGTCGCCCATAACAAATGGGCTATTGGTTATGTTGGCATTGGTTATTTAAATAAACAAGTAAAGGCAATTAAAATAAATGGAGTGATTGCTACAAAAGACACAGTTAGGATAGGGAAATTCCCAATAACCCGGCCTTTATTTATATTTACCAATGGCTGGCCTAAAGGTGAAATAAATAGTTTTATTAATTTTGTCCTGTCCCCCATTGGACAAAAGATTGTAGAAAAATCAGGCTATGTGGCTATTTATCCAATAAAATAGCGGAATGAGGTTAAAGATGAAAAAAATCCAAGAAATTATGGTGAGGGAAATTGAGGAAATTTCACCAAATGCTAAGGTCTCCGAGGCCATTGCTTTGATGCTTAAAGAAGGTATTCGAAGTCTAGTAGTAACACCAGAGACGGGAGAAGATGTCTATGGAATTGTTACTGTGAGAAATGTGGTTTTTAAGGTCTTGGCCAAAGGACTAGATCCTAAAAATATAGAAGTAAGAGAAATCGCCACTAAGCCTTTGGTTTGTATTGATGCTCATTATGATGTTAGTCATGCTGTTCGCCTTATGGCAAACCTAAATCTTGCTAGATTGGTTGTTACTGAGCTTGGAAAGATTGTTGGAATAGTAACACTTATGGACATTTTAAGAAGTTCACAGGGCGAAAAAATCTGTTAGATATAAATGCCCTGAAAGTTTAGACCAAAATCATTGCGTTTTCAGTTATTCCCAAGTTAGGCGCACCTGTCTGCCGACAGGCAGGATGGCTCAATGCAGAATGCAAATTGAAAAATGCAAAATCGCCTTCTGTTAAATTGGAACGTTTGCACGTTTACA
>Ga0190352_1000213_pt1 | contig 14488 bp, 15 predicted proteins | sample 4872131011_MG_FD_161682 | JGI IMG/M metagenome (GOLD analysis project Ga0190352, IMG submission 161682) | Hydrothermal vent microbial mat bacterial communities from Southern Trench, Guaymas Basin, Mexico - 4872-13-10-11_MG | ecosystem: Environmental > Aquatic > Marine > Hydrothermal vents >...
TTCTTTTAAAGTTATTAGTGATTTGGGGATATTATACAAACTTGAAAAATCTTCACGATTTTTTCACGATAAATATAGTAAAAAAAGAATGGTGAGAGTAATGTTGGTTTCTCAATCAAAAGGGATGACTTTAACAGAAATGATGGTAGTTTTGGGTATTATTGCTACTTTATTGGGTATAGGCAGTGTGGGTTTAAAGGCCTTAAAAGCCAATTATGATTTGGTCAATGCCACCAACCAGTTATATGCTGATCTGGAATGGGTAAGACAGCAGTCTATGGGAGGTAGTCATCAGTTTGGGATACAGTTTCAGCCCTGGTATGATGACAATGGAGTAGCTCACAATACCCCGGATGGTTATAATGTAATCGTTGATAGAAATAATAATGGAGTATATGACCCTGGTCAGGCACCACCAAATAGAGAAGAAATCAGGACAGTTGACCTCAGGGGGAAAAATGTTACTCTTGCTGTTTCTCCTAATACTAATACACTGTGGTATACTCGTAGGGGAACTCCAGATTCGTTATTCACCATTACCCTGACCACTCCATATAGTAATCCAACACAGAATATTAATACCAAACGAATTACCGTAAGCATGTTTAAAATCAGGATACAGTGATGAAAAAAGGCTTTACATTAATAGAATTATTGGTGAGCCTGGCCATGCTGGGTTTTATCTTGCTGGCCCTCACTCATGCCACTATTGTGGTCATGAAGCACAATTCTTATATAGAACATAAAAAGATAGCCATGGAGCTAGGTCAGGGGGCAATTGATTATTTAGCCAGTTTACCTTTTGACCATGTGCTTTTAAGAGACATACACTCTGATAACACTTTTATAAATGTTTTCCCTAATACACCCTGTCCTCCTTCTACACCTTATGGCATTACTGACCTTGATAATGATCAAAAAGTCTATTTAGTAGATAATGGAAATGGACAATATAATGGAAATGCCGATGTATTGGACATAGATGAAGCAAATAAAGGTGTAGACCATCCAGAAACCACTATAGCTGTTCCCAGTTATAATAATATTGCCCCCATACAAATGGTGCGTAATCTCACTTATTATAAAATCTGGGGTATCAGAGATTTGACAGATGCTAAAGAAATTGTTTTGGTGGTTTATTGGTTTGAATTAAATAACCCTAATAATATTCCTTATCATATTACTTTAAGGACCATAAAGAGGCGAAGATAATGGATAAAAAAGGCATGACTTTGTTAGAGCTTTTAGTGGTGATGGCCATCTTGGTGGTGGTAGTCACCGGTGCCTTAACATTTTTATCCAGTCTTACTAAAAGAAGTTCTCAAGAAACTGCCAGGAGCAGGACCCGCCAGACAGGATTAATTTCTGATTTGATTTTAATCAGGGATATTGCTATGGCCGGGATGGGAGTGCCGATAGAGGATGTGATAACTGGATGGTTTGTGCCTATTGGTGGGGTATTACCTGGAGGTACTAATCCCAATAATACAGGACAAAATGGTTCTGACCAGTTAATGATCAAAGGAGCAGTGATTTCTTCTGGGGCCAATGATTATTTTAAATGGGGATATAATACAAATTATATCACTCCTGGTATGAATAATATAATGGTGAGTGCCTTGCCTCAACCAGGTAATCCTCCATATTCAGTTGATGTGCAAAATTTATTCACCCTCAGCCGTGCTGGTTACCGACATCCCTTTGAAAAGGAAGACAGGGTGGTTTTTCTGGATGCAGAGACAAAACAACTTTTAGGTAGTAAGGTTTATACCATAGGTGGTGCAGGAACTACGGGTTTTAATGTTACTTCTAATACAGATTTTACCATTATGGAGTATGGGAGTCTGATATTCAGTCTGGGAGGGATAAATGTAAATAATTTTAATGATTATCTGACCAACACATTTACTGGTTACAGGTTAAGTGCAGGCACTCAACCTCAATGTGCCCCTAATACCCATTCTTTATTACGAGTTTATGGTGGTGCAATGGATCCTATCCTGGATTGTGTCCTGGACTTTCAGGTGCAGTTTGGTCTGATTGATGCAACCACGGGGAATGTTACCTGGTTAAATTTAAATGATATTCCTGCCACTCCTGCTGCTGTTCTTAAAGACCAACTCAAAATTGTCCGCATCTTTATTGTTAAACAAGTGGGAAAAAGAGACCCTAAATACTTTTACCCCTTTAACACTATACCCAATGCCTCTATACCTTTATTTTCAGTAAATTCAGATGGTAATGTGGTAAATGCCCGTCCTGATATTGGTCCTCCTGCCAATGCTATTATTAATCTTACAAATGACCAAAGGCAGTATCACTGGCGTCTCATTACTTTGGACATACCTTTGAGGGAGTTAAATGAATAATAAAGGTGTAGCCCTTTTAACTGTCTTGTTGGTGATGATTATCGGTCTGGGGCTTACAGCCATTACTACCCTTTTGATAGTAAGAGGGTATCAAACCAGCAGGGCAGCTAAAAATTATCAAATTGCCTTGCAAATGGCTCAAGGGGGTATAGAGGAGGCTATTAAAGATTTAGAATATAATTTAAATTATGATAGCGCACAAAATTTTAAAAATTATAATCCCCAAACTGAAGACCCTGGAGACCCTAATGATTTCTATGAGATTAACGAGGTATTCTGGAAACCATTGGCGGGATTTGGCGGTGCCCCTGTGTTTCCACCAGCGTCTGCAGCATCTGGTGGCAATTTCAGTATTGGAGTTTATTATCTAATCCATGCTAGGGCCACTAAAGGTGATAGCCAGGCAGATTTATATGTCTTGTATGTTAAAGGATATTAAAACCAAATTTCCATAATCTGAATAATCTCCCCTTGCATTTCTCCTCAGTTTAATTCATTCTTTATAAAATTAGTGAAGCAGGAGGTATAGATGGGCATTGAACTTAATCCACTTATTTTTAGAGAATATGATATCAGGGGAAAGGTAAATGAAGATTTGACTGAAGAAATAGTAGGACATCTAGGTAAGGCCTATGGGAGTTATGTGCGGCGCAAGGGATATAAGAAGCTGGTCGTAGGCCGGGATGGAAGACTTAGCTCACCCTTGCTAAAAGAAGCCTTGGTTAAGGGTATCCTAAGCACAGGGTGTGATGTTACAGACCTGGGCATCTGTCCTACTCCTGTAGTCTATTTTAGTATATTTCATTTAGATAAAGAGGGAGGAATTGCCGTCACTGGCAGTCATAACCCACCTGAATATAATGGGTTTAAGATTTGTGTGGGTAAAGAGACCATTTTTGGAGACCAAATTCAAGCCCTGCGCAAAATTATAGAAGCCCAGAATTATGAAACCGGACAAGGGAAATATGATACTTATGAAATCATACCTGAATATACGGATTTTATACAAAAAAACATTCAAATTAAAGGTAAACATAAAATAGCCATAGATGCTGGAAATGGTGTAGCTGGCTTAATCGCCCCCAAGCTATTTGAATCTATGAATTGTGAGGTGGTTCCTCTTTACTGTGAGGTAGACGGTCGTTTTCCTCACCATTTTGCCGACCCTACAGTGATTGACAATTTACAGGATTTGATTTCTATAGTGAAAAAACAAAAGCTAGAAGTGGGTTTTGCCTACGATGGTGATGGCGATAGATTAGGGGTAATAGATGAGAATGGTAATATTCTCTGGGGAGACCAGTTATTAATAATCTTTTCCAGAGATATTTTAAAAACTCACCCTGGGGCAAAAATTATTGGAGAAGTTAAGTGTTCTCAACTGCTATTTGATGACATTGCCAAACATGGTGGTCAACCTATCATGTGGAAGGTGGGTCATTCCCTTATTAAAAACAAACTAAGAGAAGAAAAGGCCATTTTAGCTGGGGAAATGAGTGGACATCTGTTTTTTGCAGATAGATACTTTGGTTTTGATGATGGTATTTATGTTTCACTTCGTTTTTTAGAAATTATGGACAAAACAGGTAAAAAGCCTAGTGAACTCATTGCTGATTTACCCAAAACTTATTCTACGCCTGAAATCAGGGTTTCTTGCTCTGATGAATTGAAGTTTAAGGTAGTCAAAAAAGCTCAAGCCTATTTTTCTGAACACTTTAAGACAGTTACCATAGATGGTGTGCGTATTATTTTTGATGACGGTTGGGCACTGCTAAGGGCCTCTAATACCCAACCTGTTTTAGTATTGCGCTTTGAGGCAAATAGTTCAAAACGATTGCAAGAGATAAGAAATTTGGTAGAAGAGAAATTAAAAGAGTTTAAGACTAAAACGAGGTGATAATCTATTTTTGAAGGTTTAGATTTAGAAAAACTTAAGGAGATACTCACTACCCAAAGGCGTTTAATTCAATTACCCAAAGAGGGTAAGGCAGTCTTTGTAGGTGACACTCATGGTGATTTTGAGGCCACAGAAAGGGTTTTTCAGTTTTATTTTAAACCCGGTTATACCTTGGTTTTTTTGGGAGACTATGTGGATAGAGGAAAGCATTCTAGAGAAAATATAGAATTTTTACTCCAAAAGAAATTAGAAGCACCCAAACAGGTTTTTCTCTTAATGGGCAATCATGAAGGATATCCTATTTTACCTTTTTCTCCTGCCGATTTTTGGGAAAGTTTATCTCCTCAAGAGAATGTAACCTTTTCAGAAATTTGCTGCTTGTTACCTTTTATGGCAGTTACTGAAAATGGCTTAATGGCTGTACATGGGGTGCCTCCAGATATTAAAGAGTTAGAAAAGGTAAATGAGATTCCATTAGGCAGCGAATTCTGGCAACAGGCCACCTGGGGTGATTTTACAGAAAGAAGTGGAGAATTTCTGGGTAATATTTGGGGGAGGCCGCTTTTTGGGAAAGATTACTTTAAAAGGACTATGAAGCAACTAAAAATGAATGTTTTGATTAGGGCTCATCAGCCTCATATTGAACTCATTATTTTTGAAAAGCATTGTCTTACTTTAATCACCTCACATGCGTATAAACCCGTGCGAAATATTGCCATTATAGATTTAGAAAAGCCTGTAATTAAAACCACAGATGACCTGGAAGTTTTGGAGATTTAGCTATTCTTGTCTGATCAAGGGTTTTAATGTATGATTTCTACTAGAAAGGAGGCGATAATGTCTAAATCAGAAGCATTATGGCAAAGGGCTCAAACATTTCTTCCAGGGGGAGTGAATAGTCCCGTTAGGGCTTGGCGGTCAGTTAAGGGTAAACCCTTGTTTATTGAAAGGGCAAAGGGGGCAAAAATTTATGATGTAGATGATCATGAATATATTGATTACGTGTGCTCTTGGGGTCCTATGATTGTGGGACATGCCCATGAGGAAGTGATAGAAGCCATCAAACGTACTGCATCAAAGGGGACGAGTTTTGGGGCACCAACTGAAGTAGAGGTAGAGCTGGCAGAGATGATTGTTAAAGCCTTTCCTTCTATAGAAAAAGTAAGAATGGTCAATTCTGGTACCGAGGCCACCATGAGTGCTTTGCGCCTGGCTAGGGCCTATACAGGTAGAGATAAAGTAATTAAATTCGATGGTTGCTATCACGGTCATGCCGATAGTTTTTTGGTAAAGGCAGGCTCTGGTTTAGCCACATTGGGTATACCTGCTTCACCAGGTGTACCTGAGGATTTGACCAAACATACTATTTCCTTGCCTTATAATGATCTTTCTGCTGTAGAAAAGACATTCGAGCAAATAGGAAAGGAAATTGCCTGTATTATTGTGGAACCTGTAGCTGGAAATATGGGCGTGGTCTTACCTGAAGAAGGTTTTTTAAAAGGATTACGCAGAGTTACTCAAAGATATGGGAGTTTATTAATCTTTGATGAAGTTATTACCGGTTTTCGTGTAAGCTGGGGTGGTGCCCAGCTACATTATGGTATTGATCCTGATTTGACCTGCCTGGGTAAAATAATAGGTGGGGGTATGCCGGTAGGGGCTTATGGTGGAAAAAAAGAAATTATGTCTCTGATTGCCCCACAAGGCCAGGTTTATCAAGCAGGGACCCTTTCTGGCAATCCATTGGCCATGAGTGCGGGATTAGCCACTTTAAAAATTTTACAAAGACCTGAAGTGTATGGGGAATTGGAGAGAAAAACAAAGCAATTGACAGAAGGTATTAAACAAGCCGCTAATGAAATAGGTATTTCTTTACAAATTAATCAAATTGCCTCTATGTTTTCCCTTTTCTTTAACAAAGAACCTGTAACAGACTATGAAGGTGTTTTAAAAAGCGATAGTGGTATGTTTATTAAATATTTCTATGGGATGTTAAAGCGGGGTATTTATCTTGCTCCTTCGGCCTATGAAGCTAGCTTTGTCTCGCTTGCCCATACCGATGGGGATATTAAAAAGACCATAGAGGCAGTTTATGAAACCTTTGAAGAGATAAAGGAAGGCTGAGATGCCTATTTATGAATTTTGTTGTAAAAAATGTGGGCATGTATTTGAAACTATTCAGGCAATAAATGACCCTATACCTTCTTGCCCTGTCTGTAGGGGAGAGGTGAAAAGGCTGGTTTCAATGGTGGCTTTTAAGGTATCTAATGATGCAGACATTCAACGGGTGGAGAAACGGTTTAAGGACTATCTTAGATGGGGAAAGTATAAAGATGCTGCTAAATTTGCTGATAAGGCCGCTCAATATTTAAAACACGACAAGATTAAAAGAATGCAGGAAAGCATTCAGAAAAAGCAGAGTTAGAAATTAAAAAATGTCCACATTAAAATATGGCGAAAAGGCCATTGCTGAAGCTCAATTGGAGACTTGGCCAAATCCCTGTCCTGAGAGAAATTATACTATTGAAATTACCTTTCCTGAATTTACTTGTCTTTGTCCTCGTTCAGGTTATCCTGATTTTGCTGTTATCAGAATTAAATATATTCCGGATAAATACATTGTAGAGTTGAAATCACTTAAGCTATATTTAAATAAATATCGGAGTGTATATATCTCACACGAAGAGGCTACAAATAAGATTTATGCAGAACTTTATGCACTTTTAAAACCACGATTTTTAGAAGTAATAGGGGATTTTAATCCCAGGGGTAATGTAAAAACAATCATCAAGGTTTCTTCAGAAGGAAGTTGATGTGGGCTTGGGTTTCAAGTTTTACATTTCTGATATAGTTTAACATAGTGTAGTGGAGAAATCTGCTCAGGTCTTGTTTTGGTATCTATTTCCAGGCAAGAAAGGATTTGCTTTATTTTTTCTGTTTTGATGCCCATTCTTTTCAAGGCATTTAAAACAGTTTTTCGCCTTTGAGAAAAAATATGTTTTAAAAAAACAATAAAATTATGTTCTAAAAAAAATCCCTCTTTCCAGTCTATTTTAATAAGCCGGGAATCTACCTCAGGAGGGGGATAAAAACTGCCTGGTGCAAGACTCATAAGAAAAACAACATTTGCTACTAATTGGTATAATACACTTAAAATACCAAAATCCTTGGTGCCTGGTTTAGCTAAAAGACGGTCAGCTACTTCTTTTTGTAACATCAAAATGGCATGGTCAATGACTGTCCTTTTTTCCAGAAAAAGAAACAACAGAGGTGAACTAATATAATAGGGAAGATTGCCTATGATTTTTATTTTAGTTTTATGTAAATGAGCTGTTTTTTCATAATTATATTTTAGGGCATCTCCTTGCCAAATTTCAATATTTTTTAACTGATGATTAGCTAAGATTTCTTTTAATACAGAAACTAGTTTTTTATCATATTCTATGGCAATCACTTTTTTAGCCTGTTGGGCTAAAGGAATAGTTAATGCCCCTAAGCCTGCTCCAATTTCAATAACTATATCTTCAGGTTCAATTGCTGCTTTTTCTACTATTCGCTTAGAGGTAAAGGGATTAATAAGGAAATGTTGCCCTAATTTTTTTTGGGCCTTTAATCCATACCTTTCTAGGACTTTTTTTGGTGAAAGGAGCATACTGGATACCTAGAGATAGCATCAAAGTCAAAATCGGCTATTTTATGAGCCTTAAAATGGTGATAACCAAGAGCTGCTACCATAGCAGCATTATCTGTGCAAAGGGTAGGGGAGGGGAAATAGATATCAACTTTTTCTCTCTGGCCAGCGGCCAATAGTTTTTTTCGCAAACACCCATTAGCGGCTACTCCACCCGCTACTACCAGGCGAGGAATACAGAAGGCTTTAACTGCTTGCACAGCCTTTGTTACCAAGGTGTCTACAACTGCCTGTTGGAAAGAAGCCGCTACATCGGCCTTACAGGAAGCAGGGTGATGGCGTAAATAATTGGCTACTGCTGTTTTAAGCCCACTAAAGCTAAAATGGTAATTATTTTTGTTTAAAAGCGGACGGGGGAATTTTATATTTGGACTGCCTTCTTTGGCCAGTTTTTCAATAGAGATTCCCCCAGGATATGGCAAGCCTAACATATGGGCTACTTTATCAAAGGCCTCACCAGCAGCATCGTCTAGAGTTTGCCCCAACTGGTTTATTTTCAAAAAATCTTTTACTAAATATAGATTAGTATGCCCACCAGATACTACCAGACCAATGAAGGGAAAGAGGGGTGTTTGTTCTAGGAATATAGCAGTAAGATGGGCTTCTAAGTGATTAACAGCCACCAGAGGTTTATTTAGGGCAAAGGCCAGAGCCTTAGCTATACAAATGCCCACTAAAAGTGCGCCTACTAATCCTGGACCTTGAGTGACAGCTATTATATCTATATCAGATAATTTTATATTTTTTTGATGTAAGGCTTGTTCTAAGAGAAGAAGGATTGTTTCTATATGTTTTCTGGAGGCAATTTCAGGCACTACTCCTCCATACGGACGGTGAATAGCTACTTGGGAATAAACCACATTGGTAATAATTTTGGTTCCATTTTCCACTATAGCCACTGCGGTTTCATCACAGGAAGTTTCAATCCCCAAAACTAACATAAAACCATCATAACTCAAACCAGTTGAGTAAACAACATTGCAGGTTTGTTTTAACTATGTTAAACCAATTGGGGGTGGATGGATGAGAAAAGACGGGCGTAAGTTTGACGAAATCAGGTCTTTTTCGGTAATACGGCCTTTTAACAAATATGCAGAGGGCTCAGTACTTGTTACCCTGGGAGAAACAAAGGTTATTGTTACCGCCTCAGTGGAAGAAAGCGTGCCCCCTTTTTTAAGGGGAAGTAATAAAGGATGGGTTACGGCTGAATATAGCATGTTACCCAGGGCCACTCATACCCGCAATTTGAGACCAGAAGTAGGTAGAATAAAGGGTAGAACCTATGAAATTCAGCGCATGATTGGCCGTTCTTTACGGGCAATAGTGGATTTGGAAAGTTTAGGTGAGCGCACTATCTGGATAGATTGTGATGTGATTCAGGCAGATGGAGGTACTCGTACGGCGGCTATCACAGGAGCTTTTATAGCCTTATGTGATGCTTTCCATTGGTTGATAAAGGAAAATAAGATAGAGCAATTTCCCATAATAGATTATTTAGCTGCTATTAGTGTAGGTTTGGTGAAAAAGGAAGTTATTTTGGATTTAAGTTCCCAAGAAGATATGATAGCTGCCGTAGATGCCAATATAGTGATGACCGGAAAGGGGGAGTTTGTAGAAATCCAGGCTACAGGTGAGCAAGGACCATTTTCTGAAATTATCTTAGATAAAATATTGGCCTTAGCTAAAAAAGGCATTAAGGAACTGATCAAAGAACAAAAGAAGATTTTGAGGGATTTACCCTATGAAATTGGTAGTAGCTACTAGGAATAAAGGAAAGATAGCTGAAATAAAAAAATTACTCTCTGATCTCCCAGAAGTAAAACTATTGTCTCTTTTTGATCTTAAAGGTTTATCAGAAATAGCTGAGACCGGAAAAACATTTACTGAAAATGCTATTATTAAGGCCAAGGAAATAGCATCTCTTACTGGCTATTGGACATTGGCAGATGATTCTGGTTTAGAAGTGGATTATCTTCAGGGTGCTCCTGGTGTATATTCAGCTCGTTTTTCAGGAGAAAAAGCCACTGATGAGCAAAACAATGCCAAATTATTATCTTTGTTAAAAAATGTGCCCTGGGAAAAAAGACAAGCAAAGTTTGTCTGTGTAATAGCTATTTGTAACCCTCAAGGTCAGTGTTATACCCTTGAAGGAGAATATAAAGGCTACATTGCTTTAGAACCCAAAGGGACACATGGTTTTGGTTATGACCCTGTATTTTTTGTTCCTGCTTATGGGAAAACCATGGCTGAACTAGAACCAGAAATTAAAAACCAGATTAGCCATCGGGCCATGGCCTTAAAGCAATTAAAATTACTTTTAAAACAAATGTTAAAGAAATCTAGTAATTTAGATCTATAGCCAATGCAGGCTATGTTATAAAATCCAACCAATAGTGATATTTTTCTATTTTGCCCTTTACCACATCAAAATATAACTTTTGAATTTTTTGAGTAATAGGGCCTGGTTTTCCTTCTCCAATTTGTCTATCATCTACTTCCCGAATAGGGGTAACTTCTGCTGCTGTACCAGAGAAAAACGCCTCATCGGCAATATAGAGTTCGTCTCTGGTAAAACGTTTCTCTTCTACTTTATAGCCTAAATCTTGAGCTAAAGTAATAATGGAATCTCGGGTAATACCTGGTAAAACAGAAGTTAAGGGTGGTGTTTTTAATACTTTATCCCGAATAATAAAGATATTTTCTCCAGTGGCCTCACAGACGTAACCTTCTGTGTCTAACATGATAGCCTCATCATAGCCTGCCTTAACTACTTCTAATTTTGCCAAGATAGAATTCACATAATTGCCACAGGTTTTTGTTTTGGTCATCATAATATTTACATGATGTCGGGTAAAAGAGGAAATTTTCGCCCTAATGCCTTGTTTTAACCCTTCTTTTCCTAAATAACTCCCCCATCCCCAAGTAATGATAGATACTCTGATGGGATTCTCCCCAGGATAAAGACCCATTGTCCCATCACCAATAAAGACAATAGGGCGTATATAGGCTTCTTTTTGTCCATTGGTTTTTAAAGTTTCTATGACTGCTTGGTAAATTTCGTCTTTGCTAAAGGGGATTTCAAGCATCATGGCCTGAGCAGAATCAAAAAGCCGCCGAATGTGGTCTTTTAAACGAAATACGGCTGAACGCTTATCTTGGCATTTATAACAGCGAATGCCTTCAAATACTCCTAATCCATAATGGAGAGTATGAGTGAGGACATGAATTTGAGCCTGGTCCCAATCTATCAATTTGCCATCCAACCATATGAATTTGGCTTTTTCATCCATTTTGTCTCCTCCTAGATAGTCTGTTTATAGCTTTTTTAAAAGGTGGCTCTATAACTCCTTTTTCTGTAATAATTCCAGTGATATATCTAGCAGGGGTCACATCAAAGGCATAGTATAGCGCATTGACCCCCTGAGGGTAAATACATTTTTTACCCAAATAAGCCAGTTCTTTGCCAGGGCGCTTTTCTATTGGAATCTGTTGACCATTAGCAATATTCAAATCAATAGTAGAAAAAGGAGCAGCCACATAGAAAGGGATATTGTGGTGTTTGGCCAAAATCGCTAGGCTATAAGTCCCAATTTTATTAGCAGTGTCTCCGTTAGCGGCAATCCTGTCTGCTCCCACAATGACCAAATTAATCTTTCCTTGAGCCATAAGGTAACCTGCGGTGCTATCAGTAATAATAGTTACAGGAATGCCTTCTTGCTGTAACTCCCAGGCAGTAAGCCGAGCGCCTTGAAGATAAGGCCGGGTTTCATCGGCTATGACTTTAAATCTTACTCCACTTTCCCAGGCTGCTCGCAAGACTCCTAAAGCAGTGCCATAACCACCAGTGGCCAATGCTCCAGCATTACAATGGGTGAGCACAGTTATACCCGCTTTGATTAATCTCTTTCCATTCTCTCCAATTTTTCTATTAGTAGCAATATCTTCTTCCAAGATGTTTTCTGCCTCTTTCTGCAAATATCTTTTTAACTCAGGCAATGAGCTATTTTTATGAGAATAAAAACGCTTTTTCATTCTCTCAATAGCCCAAAAAAGATTATGGGCCGTAGGGCGAGTGTTAGTTAAAGTTTGACAGATTTTTTGAAACCTTTCTTCAAGCCTTCTAGCAGATTTTAATTTCCAAACCCCGAGTGCCACACCCATAGCAGCAGCAATACCAATGGCTGGTGCTCCCCGAATGGCCATATTTTTGATAGTCTGGGCTACTTGTTGATATCTTTTACATCTTATATACACTACCTTTTCAGGTAAAAGACGCTGATCTAAAATGGCTACTTCTCCTTCTACCCAGAAAATAGGTTTTACTTTCAAACAATGCTCCTTTTTGTTATCTCTTGAATAGTCCTTTCAATAGGCTGGCCAGTATCTACAATTATTTTGTTTTCGTCTCGCAATGGTTCAAAGCTCTTTTTAAATGTTTCAAATAAGCCCAGATAGGCATCTGATATATCTTCCCCCTTTTTTTGTCTTTGTTGTAAGCGATTTTTAATTATTTCTTCTTCACATTGACAATAAAGAAACAGATAAGGACAACCCATTTTCTGTGAAAGTGCTCTTACTTTTTCCCGGTATATTTCTTTATTAAAAGAGGCATCTAAAATAACGGGGAAACCATAACCTAAAATTTCCTCTGCTAAAGAAATCAAGCTTTCATAAACACGCTCAGTCATTTCCTTTGTATATACACCTTTGCCAAATGGTGCATAAAGATGGGTATCTGGTTTCGCTCCCACTAAGTGTTTGCGTACGGCGTCAGAACGGATGACAATAGCACCCAGACGAGCAGCCAAGGCCAAAGCTAAAGTGGTCTTACCACTTCCCAAAAGGCCAGTAACCGCCAAAATCCGAGGGCTACAAGGTTTAGATAAATAAGAATAGGCCAATTCAAAATAGACCCTAGCTTGCCTGGTGGCCGCTTCCTTTTGAGCAGTGGAAATACCTGGCATATCGGTTTCAAAACTCTTGATTTTACCACGCACATAGGCCCGATATATCTTATAAAAGGTCAATACTCCTAAAAGAGAGAAGTCATTAGTTTGAGCTAAGAAGGTATTAAGAAAATTATTTCCCCAAAAAGAAGCCTGACGAAAATCCAAATCCATTAATAAAAAAGCTACATCTGCTGCCACATCTGCATATCGAAAACGTTTATTGAATTCAATGCAGTCCAATATATACGCCTTTCCTTGATGCCAATAAATATTGGCACAATGAAAGTCACCATGGCCGTCTTTTATCTGACCAGCAGTGATGCGTTTTAAAAAACGGTCTTTCTCTTTTTCCAAAAAGGAAAAAGAATATTCTTTTAAAGCATTATAGATTTTTTCAGGAATAGTGCGGCTGGTATAAGAAGCAGTTTGGTCAAAATTTTCTTTAATATTTATCTCTATCTTTTCTGGTAGTCCATAAGTGGCAATCTCTCTGTTTGTTTCGGCCTTAAGATAGAAATCCGCCATTTTCTTGGCAATGGCTTGCATGATGGTTGGGGTAATTTTGTCTTTTTCTAATAAATGAGTAACACACGCAGTTTGAGGGAGTTGTTTCATCTTCACAGCATAATCAACGATTTTACCCTCGCCGTCTATAAAAAAGGCATTATTCCTTTTTACTATGGGCACAACGCTCAAATAAATCTCAGGCGAAAACCTGCGGTTGAGTTTTATTTCTTCTTTACAAAAAAAGTGCCTTTTTTCTAAGGTGGTAAAGTCTAAAAAGCCAAAGTCCACCGGTTTTTTAATCTTATATACAAATTCTCCTGTCAAAAATACCCAAGAAATGTGAGTCTGGATGAGTTTTATTTGTTTTACTGGATGGGGATAGGCCTCTGGTTTTGACAGGAAATCTATAACATCCATAAGCACATTATATGACATGTTTTTCTTTAAAAGACAAGATAAAATGAAAATTTGAAAGTTACATCTGGTCGGGGCGAGAGGATTTGAACCTCCGACCCCCTGCTCCCAAGGCAGGTGCGCTAACCAGTCTGCGCCACGCCCCGCTATTGAAATTATTAACACATCCTTTTAAAAGAGGCAATATTTTTAAATGGATTTTTAAATCCGATTATTGACTTTGAAAACAATCCAAGGTAAGAAAAATACCATATATGGGTGTCCTTAGGGGACTTAATAGGGAAGCCGGTGAAAGTCCGGCGCGGTCCCGCCGCTGTGACCGGGGACGAAACCCAAATATAGCCACTGGGTGCTTTTAAGTACCTGGGAAGGTATGGGGAGTAGGAAGAACCGGGAGCCAGAAGACCTGCCCATATAGATAGCTTGCCGTTTGGCGAGGATTCCGGCCGGCAAGAGGAGGAAGGACGAAGAAAACTGGGTGCAGTCCTTAGTCCTTTGGGCTAAGGACTTTTTTATTGCCTTCCTTCTCCCCGGTAAAAAATCTTTTAGGGGAGGAGAGAAATGAAACAGAAATTCATGCTTTGGTTTATGGTTTTATGGTGTTTTTTTTGTTTTTCTGCCTTTGCCCAAGAAGAGCCTGTGAAAATTAAGGAGATCGTAG
>Ga0190352_1000215_pt1 | contig 14459 bp, 12 predicted proteins | sample 4872131011_MG_FD_161682 | JGI IMG/M metagenome (GOLD analysis project Ga0190352, IMG submission 161682) | Hydrothermal vent microbial mat bacterial communities from Southern Trench, Guaymas Basin, Mexico - 4872-13-10-11_MG | ecosystem: Environmental > Aquatic > Marine > Hydrothermal vents >...
ATTATGTTGCCTATTCTGACTATTTTTTGTGATGTCTCTGGAGTATTTATGGGCTATATAGCCTCAGTGAAGATGCTGGGGGTCAATGCTGGAAGCTATATGGCAAATACTGTCCAAACCGTTGATTTTTCTGATATTCTTAGGGGTATATTGAGAGCCATGACCTTTGGTTTCCTTATCCCAGTGATCGCCTGTTATAAAGGTTTTTATGCCCAAGGAGGAGCAGCAGGTGTAGGTAATGCGGTAACAGAAACAGTGGTGATTTGCTTGATTGTGATACTTATAGATAACTATATATTTACTACTATTTTTAATTATTTGATATTTTGGAGTTTTTAAGGAGGATAAAAGATGAAAACCACAGGTTTGGCCTTTAAAGTGGGAATTTTTGTGCTATTAGGATTAATAGCCTTGGGTTATATGACTATCAAGATTACCAAATATAAGAAATTGTTGGTCATGAAGGGTTATGAAATTTATACTGTCTTTGACGATGTAGCAGGATTAAAAAGAAATAATAGTGTTTTAATGGCAGGAGTGGGGATTGGCAGAGTTAAGGAAATTTCCTTGGAAAATGGAAAGGCCAAAGTAACTGCCTTAATTAAACCCCACATAAAGATCACTAAAGATGCTCAGGTAAGAATACGGGGATATGGTATGGTGGGAACAAAATATTTAGAGATTGTTCAGGGTAAGTCTAAAAAATTTATTGAACCCGGAGAGACCCTCACCAATACTACTTCTGTTGCCAATGTGGACTCTATCTTAAATGAAATAGATGATTATTTGAAAACAGAAAAAGAAAGTCTGAAAGAAATTACAGAGAATATAAAAGAAGCCTCAGCTAATTTAGCTGACGTCTCTCAGGATATAAATAGGGGAGAAGGAAGCTTGGGGAAATTGGTCAAAGAGGATAAACTTTATAAAGATTTAGAAGACCTTTCAGACAGAATTGATAATATCGTGGCTAAAATAGAAAGAGGAGAAGGGACATTGGGAAAACTGGTTAATGACGAGGAGTTTTATCAAAAGGCAGAAAATACAATAGATGACTTAAGTGACTTAATAGCTGATATCAAGGCAGGAAAGGGCACTATAGGAAAATTATGGAAGGATGAAAGCCTTTATAACCAAGCTAATGATACTATTAATAGGGTAAACAACATTGTAACCAAAGTAGAAAAAGGTGAAGGGACATTAGGGAAATTTATTAATGACGAAACCCTTTACCAGGAGGCCAGAGACACATTACGTAATGTTAGAGAAACATCTACTACCGTGAGGGAACAAACTCCACTCAGTGTTATAGGCACTGCCGTAGGTATTGCTAAATAATTATGAGATACTTTTTGTTATGTATCCTCTTCTTTTTTCCGCTTAGGGCATTTGCAGAAATATCTCAAGCGCCTTTACTAAGTTATTATGTTTTAGAAGAAAAAAAACAAATTGAGGCATTAGGGCCTTTTTTTTATTATCAAAAAGAGAAATCATCAAAAACTTTTGCCTTCCGTCCCCTTTTTTCTTATGAAAAGACATCAAAGACCATTTCCTGGGATATTCTTTATCCTTTGATAAAATTCAGGAGAGATAATTGGGGAAAAAGATTCCAAATCTTTCCTTTAATAAATCAGGGAGAAAGATACCAAGGAGGGAGTTATAAAGAATATTTTCCTGTATTTTGGGGAAAAACTAAAACTGGTGAAAAGTATGGGGGTTTCTTTCCTATTTATGGTAAATATAAACAACGCTTTGATAGAGATGAAATTAAATTTGTTTTATGGCCTCTTTACATTAGCTCTAAAAAAGCGGATTCACACACATATCGTTTTCTGTGGCCCTTTTTCAGCTACTATAAAGGTGCAGGAAGAAAAGGATTCAAATTTTTGCCCCTTTTTGGTTATGACCGTAAACAGAGAGAATTTTCTAAGTATTTTTTCTTATGGCCTATTTTCCTCTATCAAAAAACAAAATTAAATACCCCAGAGCCACATACCTATTTTTCTGTCTTCCCTCTTTATATTTCTGAAAAATCACCTGTTAGTTATTCCTATACGTTTTTATGGCCATTTTTTAGAGTCCACCATTATAAAGAGTATCGTCACTATGATTTTCCTTGGCCCATACTTGGATGGTCAAAAGGGAAAGATTATTATGCCTTCAGATTACTTCCCTTTTATATGCATGAAAGAGATAAAGACAAGGAAAGCACTTATTGGCTTTATCCCCTTTACAAGCATCAAATAGAGAAGGATAAAAAAGAAACTATTGTGACAGATTTTTTTCTGCTTCTTGACCGCTATGAAAGGCGATATAATAAAGCAGGTAATCAGACTTTAAAGCTAGCCCGATTTTGGCCCTTTTATTATTATAAAGCACAAAAAGGATATGTAAAAACTTATTTTCCTGCCATTTTACCCATTGAACATCCTGGTTTTGAAAGAAACATAGCACCTATTCTAAGAATTTATTTCCATGAAAGGAATGCTCACAAAAGCTATACCAACTGGTTTTGGGGATTATATACCCATAAGAAGGAAAAAGACAGAGAAATATATCATTTATTCCCTTTATTTAACTATGATAAAAAAGGGGAAGAAAAAAAGCTTTCCCTTCTAGCTGGTATTTTGCAAATGGGGAGTTCAGAACAAAAAAATTATATAAAGATTTTCTATTTTTTGAAATTATAGCTCACTTTTCATTAAGAATCGGAGCAGTCATCTTAAAATAAATATGTTATCAACAAATGGTTTAACTTAATGCACATATTTCGAGATTTGATAGGCAAAATCTGAAAATGGGTCTTTTTCTTTAAGACCTTTAAAAAATGTTTTTCTCATATAATCTAGAGCCCCAGAATAAAGTTCAAAATCCTTGGCCAATTCCCAAAAGAGAAAAGATTTATTAAAATCAAAAACAGAAAAATATGCCTTTCTACCTTCTTCTAAATAAAACCCTAAAAACCCTCTTCTCTCTACATATTCCCTGAATATACCAGTCATAAAGAGTGTATAATCACCAATATGCTTTTTTATTTCTCTTTCTCTGTAAGGTATAGATGCTTCAAGCAACATATCAACTATTGTGGTGAGTTTTTCACCCTGAGCGTTTCTGATTTTGTATAAACTATCTGTCTTGGCAAACTCAGTAAGAACCTCTGCTACATAATATGTAATCTCAGGTTCTGTGATACCCAAATCGTAAAAACTACCTTTAACAGCCTGTTGAAAAAACCTATAAAGTTTTTTCAACTCTCTCACTGCCATATTAAAAATATATCACATAATACTCATACCTACAAGACTTTCTGAGATTGGTAATTGTTCAAAAGGAGAATCTGCAGTCATAGTCGGTCGGCTTCAGTTAGCCTTCGGCTGTCTTCCACAACGCCCTTTGTGTGCCTATAAAAGGGAACAGGCTCCTTTAATACATGCAAGTGACGTAAAATAAGACAAATAAAAAGCACACTTGGGAGAGGGATAAAGCAGTTAAGGGAATGATTTTGTCCATAAAGAGATTCAATACCTGTCTGCCGACAGGCAGGTAAGATTTGGATATTTTGCGGACCATCCAATTATCTATATGATGCCCAAATAAAAATTGGGCAGTTCTATCTTTTAAGTAGAAAACCAGAAAAGGCTTTAGAAAAGGCAGAATTTGTCCTAAAAATGTCCTCCACTATTCTTCTCCTTGGTTTGGGATTGCTGGGTTTTGGCTTATTGAGCAGAAGAAAAAAGGTAAATACTTAAATCAAGCCAGACAGCTATCTACAAAGGCAGGGCTTTAGCAGCCCTGCCTTATTACCTTATTATTTGGTATATACAACAGGTATTACATTTTTTAAAAAAATAAGACTCTTGAAATACAACTAGAAATAAGTCTTTCTCTTAATACTCCTTAATCTCTGCTGGTGGGATTGACTCTACCAGCCCTGCATATCTGAGTACTTTTAACCTCACCATGGCTCGCCTTAAGGCCGCTTCAGCCCTGGCTACATTTATATTTTCTCTCTTAGCCAGTCTTTTTAGCGCCCTTTCTCTGGCTTTCATTACCCTTTTAAGATTTATTTCACGTGCTAGTTCAGCCGCTTCGGCTAGAATACTCACTTTATCTTCAAATACCTCAGCAATACCTCCTGCAATAGCCATATAATCTATTTTACCATTTTTTTTATATCTCCCTGGACCAATTTCCAGTAAACAAACCATAGGAGCGTGTCCAGGCAAAACCCCAAACTCACCCTCTACGGCCGTAGCCACTACCATGTCTACCTCTTCCCTCAAGACCAAACGATCTGGGGTAATAACTTCCAAAAGGATTTTTCCTGCCATAATTACTTCCTCTTCATTTTTAAGCTGCTGCCAATTTCTTTGCCTTTTCTACTGCTTCCTCAATTCCCCCTACCATATAAAAGGCCTGTTCGGGTAAATCGTCATGTTTTCCCTCAATGATTTCTTTAAATCCTCTTATGGTATCCTTTAGTTTCACATAAGCACCTGGACGTCCTGTAAACTGCTCAGCTACATGGAAGGGTTGAGAAAGGAATCTCTGAATCCTTCTGGCTCGAGCCACTGTAATTTTATCTTCTTCTGAAAGCTCTTCCATACCTAGAATGGCAATGATGTCTTGTAATTCCTTATATTTTTGCAAAATTCTTTGAACCTCACGCGAAACTCCATAATGTTCCTCACCTAAAATGTTTGGGTCTAAAATTTTAGAAGTAGAGTCAAGAGGGTCAACTGCAGGATAAATACCTAACTCAGCAATTGGCCTTGAGAGCACAATTGTTCCATCTAAATGGGAAAATGTAGTGGCAGGTCCTGGGTCAGTTAAATCATCAGCTGGAACATATACACATTGGACAGAAGTAATAGAACCTTTTTTTGTAGTGGTAATTCGCTCTTCCAGTCTACCCATATCCTCACCTAAGGTTGGCTGATAACCTACTGCCGAAGGCATCCTACCCAACAAGGCAGAAACCTCTGAGTTTGCCTGAACAAACCGATAGATATTGTCAATAAAAATTAAAACATCCTGTCCTTGGTCGCGAAAATACTCGCATACGGTCATGGCTGTATGAGCTACCCTTGCCCTGGCCCCAGGTGGTTCTGTCATTTGTCCATAAATCAAAGCCGCTTTTTCTAAAACTCCTGACTCCTTTACTTCTAGATAAAGGTCATTGCCTTCCCGTGTCCGTTCTCCAACACCAGCAAAAACAGAAAGTCCACCATGCTCTAAAGCAATATTATGCATCATCTCCAACATAACTACTGTTTTACCTACTCCCGCCCCTCCAAACATGGCCATTTTACCACCTCGGGGGAAAGGCACCAATAAATCAACCACTTTTAACCCAGTTTCTAAAAGCTTTACACTAGTTTCTTGATCTACTAATGCTGGAGCCTCTTTGTGAATGGGATAGAATTCTTTGGCCTTGATAGGACCTTTACCATCCACTGGTTTTCCAACCACATTGATTACTCGTCCCAAAACTTCTTTCCCCACCGGACACATAATAGGGTTACCTGTATCTTTAACTTCCATACCTCGCGTTAGACCATCAGTAATATCCATAGCTACAGTACGGACTACATTATCACCCAAATGCTGGAATACTTCTAAAACCAAATTGTCTTCTGTATCGTCAATAGCTGGGTTGGTAACGGTCAAGGCATTATGTAAAGCTGGCACTTCACCTTCTTTAAATCTCACATCCACCACATTCCCAATAACTTGCACTATTTTACCCACATTCATATTTTTAACCCCCTCATTTATATATTTTTATCCTTTTAAAGCTTCTGCACCACCAACAATATCCATTAATTCTCTGGTAATATTTGCCTGCCGTAATTTATTAAAAACCAGAGTTAATTCCCTTACCATCTCTTTACAATTACTGGTGGCATTATCCATGGCCCTCATTCTGGACGCATGCTCAGAAACTTCATTTTCAATAAAATAACTATATAAACGAACATTAATACTTTTGGGAAGAATCTCTTTTAAAATCTCTTGTGCTTTCGGCTCATAAATATATTCTACTTCAGAGGCCTCTTCGCTAACACCCTCTGCACCAATAGGAAGAAGTGTTTCTACCGCAGGCACCTGCCTTACCATACTCAAAAATTGAGTATAAATTATGGCAATCTCATCTGCTTCTCTTGAGAGAAAGGAAGATACCAATTCTTGCGCAAAACGGCTTACAAAAGTATAATCTATTTTTCCTACTATGTCTTGATAGGTATTTTTTATTAGCTCTGAATAATACCTTTTAAAATAAGATACACCACGACGGCCTATAATGGTCAACAAAATGTTCTTCCCTTCTCCCTTGGTAGCTCCAATAAATTTTTCTGCTCTATTAATTAAATTGGCATTAAAGGCACCACAAAGTCCTCTATCTGCACTAAGTAATACCAAATGGATGGTGTTTACCTGTTCTCGCCTTTGCAAGAGAGGAAACTGAGCTACATTAACTCCGCCAACAGCAGATAATCTTCCCATTAACTCTTTATATTTATCTGCATAAACCCGAAACCCCTCCATCTTTGCTTGTGCACTCCGTAATTTGGCTGCTGCTACCATATTCATGGCACGGGTAATTTGTTCTGTCTTTTTAACTGCTTCTATCTTTCTCTTTATATCTCTTAAGGCTGGCATTTATTAATCACCCTCCATTAGGACAACCCTTTTTTAGTCTTAAATTCAGCATTAAATTCTGTCAGAGCCTTGGCCATTAAATCATCTGTCTCTTTATCTATCTCATTTTTCTCCTTTATACTACTAAAAATCTGCGGATATTTGGACTCAATAAATGAATATATCTCTTGTTCATACTCCTTTAACACCTCAATTGGAAGCTCATCTAAGAATCCTCTTACACCTGCATAAATAATAGTCACCTGTTTCTCCAATGGTAATGGTTGATATTGCGGTTGCTTCAAGATTTCAACCAACCTTGCTCCTCTTTCCAGTTGTTTCTGGGTAGCTTTGTCTAATTCTGAACCAAAGGCGGCAAATGCGGCTAATTCTCTATATTGAGCTAAATCCAATCTCAAACTACCTGCCACTTGTTTCATGGCCTTCACCTGGGCAGCACCACCCACACGGGAAACAGAAAGACCAACATTGATGGCAGGACGAACACCTGCAAAGAAAAGCCCTGGTTCTAAATATACCTGCCCATCAGTAATAGAAATAACATTAGTAGGAATATAGGCAGAAACATCTCCTTGTTGGGTTTCAATAATCGGCAATGCAGTTAAAGAACCACCACCTAATTCCTCATTCAATTTGGCTGCCCTTTCTAATAGACGGGAGTGATTATAGAAAATATCTCCTGGATACGCTTCACGACCTGGTGGTCTTCTTAAAAGCAAAGACATTTGACGGTAAGCCCAAGCTTGTTTAGTCAGATCATCATAAAGAATCAAGGCATGCCTCTTAGTATCTCTAAAATATTCTCCGATGGCACATCCAGAATAAGGGGCAATGTATTGTAATGTGGCTGGGTCACTAGCGGTGGCAGAGACTACCGTAGTATACTCCATTGCTCCATACCTCTGCAATGTATCCACAATAGTTGCTACTGTAGATCTCTTTTGGCCGCAAGCTACATAGATACAATAAACATCAGTTTCCTTCTGGGCTAAAATAGCATCAATACATATAGCTGTTTTACCAATCTGACGGTCACCAATAATCAACTCTCGCTGCCCTCGGCCAATAGGAGTCATGGCATCAATGGCCTTAAGCCCTGTATAACAAGGTTCTTTTACTGGCTGTCTCTCAATAACCCCTGGGGCCTTAAATTCAATTCGCCGGTATTCCTTGGTTTCAATAGGACCTTTTCCGTCCAATGGTCTTCCCACGGGGTCAATCACACGCCCAATAACTGCATCTCCTACTGGAATCTGAGCAATTCTACCGGTGCGTTTTACAATATCCCCCTCTTTAATGTGGATGTCTTCACCCATAATAGCAATACCCACATTATCTTCCTCAAGATTTAGAGCAAGACCATAAATTCCTCCAGGAAATTCTATCAGTTCCAAGGCCTCACATTTTTCTAGCCCATAAACACGCGCAATCCCATCACCTACAGAAAGCACTACCCCAGTCTCGCTGACATCAATCTCCTTTTCAAACCCTTTAATTTGTTGCTTAATAATTTCGCTAATTTCTTCTGCTCTAATTTGCATCTTTATACCTCACCTCTTTTTAAATTTTCCTTTAATATATTTAATTGTCTTCTTATACTTCCATCATAAATCATGTCCCCTATTTTGGTAACAATACCACCAATAAGTTGGGGATCTTCTTTTATCTCTAATACTACTTCTTTCTTACCTGTTACTTCTTTCAACTTTGTCTTAATTGCCTCCAAAACATCATCTGGAAGAGAGACAGCCGATATAAGTTCTGCTCTACAGATACCCTTATACTCATCTAGTAAAGAGGCATAATAATCAAAGATGTCTTTAAGATAAAGCAATCTCTTTTTATCAAAAAGCAATGTTAAAAATCTTTTCATTATTTCTGATAGGTTTGCTTTATCTAGAATAGTTTCTAATACTTGCTTCCGCAAGCTCTTTTCAAATAAGGGTGTGATTAAATAAGACTTTAAATCCTTATTGGCCTCCAAAAAATCAGTGATTTCCTTTAATTCCTTCCCATACTCTTCTACCTTATTATCCTCCATCCCTACCTTGAAAAGAGCCGTTGCATACCGACGGGCAATACCTATTCCTATCAACTTATCCTCCCATCTTTGCTAAATATTCTTCAACAATCTTTTTTTGGTCTTCTGTTTTAAAATTTTCTTTTATAATGTCTTCAGCCATTTTAGTAGCCATCTCAGCAATCTCGGCTCTAAGTTCTTCTTTAGCCATCTTGGCCTCTTGCACTGCTGCTCGTTTTGCCCCTTCTTTAATTTGTTCTGCCATCTTATTGGCTTCTTCAATGATTCTCTGCTTCTCTGCCTCTCCTGTAGCGATAAATTCTTTAATAATCTTTTCTTTTTCTTTGTCTAATTGAGCTAGTTTTGCTTCATACTCCAAGAACTTTTGGCGAGCAAGTCGCTTTTCCTTTTCTAATTCTTCTAAAGTTGTTTTAATCTCTTGTTCTTTTTGATTTAAAGCATTACGCGCAGGTTTAGCAGTAAATTTATAGATAATGGCCGCAAAAAGGAAAAAATTAAGAGCCCGCCAAAGAAAGTCAAAATATTGATGTCTGGTAAAATGGTGAGCCTCATGACCTTCATGAGTTACTTCATGTTCTGCAGTTTCATGAGCAACCGGTCCATGATGTTCTTCGATAGCCCTAGCATAATATATTCTCATCACTAAGCTAACACAACATATTAATACTAACATGAAAAAGATTTGTGCCACCCTATGATTTTTATTTCTGTAATTACTATCCATGGCTAAGAGGCCTCCCCAAGATTTTTTCTGCAATATCTGAAGCAAACACCTTTATCTCTCCTTTCAATTTCTCACGTGTTTGTTGCATTTCTTTGGTAATCTCAGACTTTACTTTCTTTAATTCCTCCTCAACTTCACCATGAACCTTTGCTAAAAGACTCCTTTCTTTCTCAGTAGCTGCTTTTCTTAATGCCTCTTTTTTAGCTAATCCTTCTTTTTTAGCATCTTCTATGGCTAACTGAAATTGCTTTAACCTGTCTTCTGCCTCAGCTTGAAGCTTAGCAATTTCATCTTGGTCTGAATGTATCTTTTTCTCCCTTTTTTTAATGGCTTCCCGAATAGGTTTAAAAAGAAGGGCATTTAAAATAAAAACCAATAAAACAAAATTAACTAACTGTATTAAAAGAGCCTTATCAATAGTTATACTAATCACCCTCTTATCCCTCCATTTAGATTAACAACGTCCTTTTACAACATTTTGAAATATTTGTCAAAGGTTTTTTTTAATTTTTTTGTCAAGCTAAATATTATATGTCTAAAACACAAATGTCAATAAGTAAATATTTATTTTTTGTAATTTCCCTTCCTATCGATAGAGAGGCTAAATTTGAAAAAGCTCTAATATAGGCCCATCTTTTTCTAAAATGGGCCTAATAAACTATTCTTCAATCCAGAATTGGACTCTGTTAGGCATAAAAATTCCCTTTTGTGTTACCTCTACTACCTGACCGGTAGAAAGCTGGATATAAGTTACAAGTTTGTCTCCTACCTGTTTAGTAACAATGCTCTCACCAATAGCTGGTGCCCCTTTGCCAATACTCACACTTTTTTGAATTTGATTATTTTTAAACCCGGTAGAAAGCAAGATAGCCGGTTCTTTGTAAGCTATACCTGCCTTATAATAGAGTGAAAATAGGCTACTATCTCCACCAAAACCACAAATATCACAATTTGGTATAAATGTAGTAAACATAGCCAGTTGACCTACTACAGCAGGTTTGGAAATGACCCGTTCTGCCGGACTACCGGTATGAAGTTTTATCTTCCATCCATCAAAATCATTAGCAATATACTCTGCACAATCATCCCAATCACTGTAAGCACCACAACCACTTACACTGACACTATTAAGATCTACTTCTGTTACCACCTTGTCACCACAATTGCAACCTCCGCTACCGTCCTTAGCTGGGGTCTTACAACTTCCATCTGTATTATATTCACAACATTCTATCTCTCCACCTTCACACATGCACATGTAATCAACTGGCGTTGCTGTTACTTTTACATTGGTAGCATCAAAAATATTTGTTATAGCACTTCCGGTGCAGGTAGTATCATAACGCCATTCTTCATCAGTATCATTATATTTCCAACAAGTATCTTTTATACCATAAAGATATTGCTGGCTCGCATCTGTTTTATCTATTTCCCCAAAATATTTGCCTGTGCCAAAAAAGCACCATAAATTGCCTGCTTCATCAAAAGTCAGTTCAGGCGAGGCAGTTATAGGGGCACCTGCATTATAAAGAGTAGTAATACTCCAATTGTTTGGACCTTTCTCATCGGTCAAAATTCTCAGCATATTGCCTGTAACATTACTTCCCTGCCTTTTCACTGTGCCACAATAAATGGCATCTATTGTATAATCATGGTCAGGGTCTACGGCAATGCAATCTCCCATATAGGTGTGATTGCCTACTGATATTTTCCTTATTAAATCACCAGTCTTTAAATCAATCACATAAATGTAACCTGTACTTGGCGGTGTATCTCCTTCATAATCTCTTGGGCCAGAGCCTAAAACCACATACCAGTCTCCATTTTGATTTTTATCTCCAATTCTCACAATAGCAGGATAGGAAGTAGTAAAACCCAAATCATTATCAGTAAATTCCCAGAGTAAATCAGGATTCTCTGGGTCAGTAATATCTAAGGCAAAGATAGAGGATAGACCTACCCTCTTATCATTCACTCAGGGTCCATCACTTGGGGGATTAGGACTACCTCCAAATCTCATTTCACCAATCAGGATAGTAGCCCAATTTTTGGTTACCCCGTTTTCAGAAGTAACCTGCACACTATTATCTGTGTTAATACTGGCATCAAAAAGCATTGCTCTCTGGTCCACATAATAAATGTGACAATAATCAAGATAGGCCAGATATTTTAAATAAGGCAGGGCATTCATGGGGATATATGCCCAGAGTTCTTTAGCTATATCTGTTCCTTCTATTTCTGCCCTTAAACCAGGATTATTTTCATCCCTTTTTTCTCTGACTTTTCCTAGATAAAAACAATGTAGCATCCCATCATTGGCGCCTACGAACAGGTAGTCTTCACGCTTTATGGGGTTATCAGCGCTAGGATTCCACATTTTTTCTTTTATAAACTCTGTATAAGTACCATCCTGATAACGAATATGATAAAGATTTAATGGAAAATGAGATAAAATTCTAGGAGTGGAATAGACAATATCACCTAGTTTCCAGATATGGGTTTCTCCATTCAGGGTCAACTCCCTGCTCCTATGTCCTGTCTGGTCACATGTCCCTGCATCGCTGTCTAAACATATATCGGTATCTATCCCTCTTATGTAATTGATAATATTTGCTGCATCATTGTCATCATAAGCCCTTAAATAGTCTTTTAAAGTAGAAGCATTGCCAATGACAAAACCACCACTTAAAAAAGATGAACCATCTGTTGAGGTATAAATGGTTCTATCGTCTAAATCCCTTTTCCACAATTTTTTACCCACATCCCAGACAGTCTTTACATCAGCCAATGTCTTTGTTTCGGCTGGAAAACAAGGAGATGTTACCTTGCCTGTATCATCTGAATTATATAGATGAATTTTTATTTTATCCCTATCAAAGAAATACTTCATCACTTTATCTTCATCTAACACTAGTTTTTGGTCGCTAGTTGTATCCTCCCTAATCTGTCCCCATGAATCTATCCAAAAACCCTTTAAATGTCCTAACCAAGAGAGTTCTTCATTGGTTTCCTCATTTGTGAATGCAGGTAAGAAATAGGCCTGGCAGAAGATACCACTACCCCTAGTAGAGGTGGAAAGCATAGAGACTGCCGTACCAGAAGAGGCACGCTTGAGAATATCGGCAAACACCTTAGAAAGCTTCTCTTCTAATTTTAAGGGATTAGCTACAAAAAAATAGGTATCTGGTTTCCCATCACCATCTTTGTCCCATTCATTAGATAAGTCAGGCTTATTATTATTGTTTATATCTTCAAAACCACCCCATTTTGCCGCATACCAAAGAGGGTTTTTTAAAAGGGTAGCTGCTGAAGAACCAGAAATAGTAAATGTCTTTTCCCAAGTTAAAGGCATATTATCAACTACTGAAGGTGTATCCTCATCTCCAGGTAGACGGTAAGCATCACTGTCTTTTACTGGCAAATAAAGCCCATCTTCACTGGTTCCAGAAATGACAAATCCCAAGACCTGGTCTATGCATCCAGCAGCATAGTCTGAACTCAAGGTAATTTTGACCTGATTAGGATCCAAGGCAGGATCACAAGCATCTCCCACACAATACTCATATTTTACAACGCTATCCATATCATGGTCTGCTCCTTGTTCCACATCTTCAAAATTTATTCTAAACTTTCCATGAGTGGGTGTAATCTCTGTGACATAAAAATCTACAATCTGATTAGAAGGGCAGTAAGCATTAGGAGAACAATTACTGATAATTAAACCTCTATTACTATCATAAGTTAAATTGCATTTTTGTGCGCATGAATTATATACATCAAGGCATCCGCTAACAGATTTACCCACAGGAACCAGGGTAACGGTATGCTCGCCCACTTGAATCTTTATTTCAGGCACAGGAGAAGAAAGGGCTACACTATAGGTAGTTACATTTTCTGCCTTTGTGGGGTCAGTAAAGTTATCTTTAAATTTGGTATGTCCATAATAAGCAAGCGCTGCTGAATAATAACTACCTTGTTTGGTAGGTTCTTCAGGACATAAGCCTCTAACCTTACTTAGGTCTGAGACAGTTTTAGGAGAACAAATAAAATCGTATAGACCATTACTTTCTCCTATAAAATAATTTGCGTTTGAAATACCTTCCTCATCCCCTATGGTCTTGGTTAAATCAGATACATCTAGGCCAGAAAGGTCACCTGAATAACTTTCAAAAGCACTTCCAGGGATAGTATCAGAATCATAACTGGGATTGATATCACTGATCATTACTATAGAAGGCTTGGAACACCAGGGAAACAATTCAGGAGGCTGAAGGGTATTTCCACCCTTACTAATCCCCCAATCAGGCTTAGAGAGATGTAATCCTGAATCATTAGGACCATCATAGGTAAACTCTGATGTAGGACTTCCCTTACCGGCAAAATACCTCAAAGTTTCATAAATCATTTCTGCAATGGGATTGCCCCACATGCGGCACTCTCCTTCATTTAGGGGACGGGTAGTAATCCACCCACAAGTGTACTCATGTTCGGAATACTCAAATCCCACTGTTTTTAACCTATCTAAAGTGAGTATAATGTTACCTTCCACATTTTCCGAAGTTTGAAACATGCCTGTCTGGGAATTTATCTCATCTGAAATAGACCATATATTTTTTCTTAGCACCCCACCACTTAAATTTTTGGTGTAAGAGCCAGTTATCAGTCCAAAATAAATTTTGGCTTTATCTACACAAAATCCTTCACCATCTCCGCAATCGCTGTCTGTATTACAAGATTTATAACTTACAGAACACACCTTTGTTCCATCCCCTTCTCCAAATTTTTGTAAAAGCCCAATAGGTTTATAATTTCCATTGGGATACTGTTTGCAATTGGTTTCCAAACCCACAGATGAATCACAAACCTTTACTCTAACATAGTATTCACCATCTGGTGTGCCCAAACTGTTGTCACAAACAGGCCTTTCTTTTGTTGCCCATTCCCATATCCTATTAGATTTATTCAGTAAAACCCTTATCCTGTGAGGAGCACCTTCGCTGGTAGAAGTTACACAAAAAAGGTGTCTTTCACACT
>Ga0190352_1000216_pt1 | contig 14449 bp, 8 predicted proteins | sample 4872131011_MG_FD_161682 | JGI IMG/M metagenome (GOLD analysis project Ga0190352, IMG submission 161682) | Hydrothermal vent microbial mat bacterial communities from Southern Trench, Guaymas Basin, Mexico - 4872-13-10-11_MG | ecosystem: Environmental > Aquatic > Marine > Hydrothermal vents >...
TCAGGATTCTGAGGATGGATGCGTATTCTGGAAACCTGACTGGTATCTTTTAAGCCAATATGCTTCCAGGTCCGCCCCCCGTCAGTTGATTTATAAATTCCATCACCATGAGAAACATTTCCCCTTAGGGCTGACTCACCCATGCCTACATAGACGACATTGGGATCTGACTCGGCTACAGCTATGGCCCCCACTGAACCTGTCTTAAAAAAACCATCAGAAATACACTTCCAATTAAGACCACCGTCTTCACTTTTCCAAACTCCTCCGCCTGTCGCCCCAAAGTAATAAGTAAAAGGCAATCTGGAAACACCAGCTACAGCTGTAACTCTTCCCCCTCGAAAAGGACCAATACAGCGCCACTTCATAGCTTTATAGAGACTGGGATCATAGACCGGCTTGGCTTTAGGCACAGAAGTTGTCTTGCTTTTCAGCTGGGGAACAAGAGTCATCAATAAAAACACAAGAAAAATAACACAAAAAATGAGGCCTTTTTTTCTCACTTTCATGCCTCCTTATTTTTGATTTTTCTCCTTCTCCACAATCATATTTACTCCAAAACAAATGAATTTATAAAACATAACTGTCTAGAAGTAAAGAAATAAAATAAGCATGTTGGCGTCCATCCATCCTCGCTAACCCCCCACCCACCTCTATGGGCTTCATCAGGATGGCCATCAACATTGTTCTGAATAACTTCTTTAAAGATGCCTCCAGAAGTAAATGAAAGTGGCATAACGGACTTATTATTTTCTTAATTTGGCTGATGATTTATTGGTAATTTTATAATTTTTAATTTAGAAAAAGCTTTTAGGCTTTCAGTTTTCGAGTTTAATCTGAGGGGGAAGAAACACAAATATTTGAAATTGGCTTTTATACTGTTCCAAAAGGCCAGTCACAGCTAAAGTTTTTCCCAGAAAATTGTCTATTGATGGAAAAGCTGAAATATATTCGAGAGGTATAACTGCTGATAATTTGCGGTCAGAAGGAGCCAGGAACAAAAGTTTTCTTTTCCTATTTAATCGGTGACAATTAAAGACAACTGTGACAATTTTTCCAATATAACCAGCTAGCTGATCGGCTTTAATTCGCGGATAGGGAATCTGATGCCAGATTCCTTTTTTGTCTCGTCGTGCAGCCTTTTCAGCCGCTTGAAATTGCTGCCTGTAATCTTCCCGAAAAGGAAAATAAAGTAAAGCCGAAGCAAACCCTTCTCGAATAATATAAAGATTAAAAAGGCCAACTTCTTCAGTCCAAACATAGGCCAGAATGCGGCCATAGCTGTCTTTTAACTCCCGGTCAAAGGCAAGTTTTACCTCCCGCCGATAAAGATTAGAAAAAGCAAATCTTTTAGACATAAAAGCCTTAAATCTTTTAGACAAATTGAGCGCACTTAATTCAGGAGCATCAACTCCAATCAAACGTACTTTGCAGCTGTGGCCATCAGCAAATTTAACTTTAATAGTATCACCGTCATAAACAGCCGTAACCAAGCCACTGGTGGCTGGCCAAGGCTGCTGTTTTCCATCTAACCTGAAGAGTCTGCGGCCAAAAAGAGCCCCGATTAAAAGAATAAGGACAAACCACAACAGATATTTGGGTAGATTTTTCTTTAAAGGCCCCATCCTCTTTTAATTAACCAGAATTCAAACGGCTATTTATTTATGAGCGACTTGACCGCCTCTTTGATATGTCGGGCATTTATACCGTATTTTTCCAGCAACTGCTCCGGTGTCCCTGAGCGAGGAAGCTCTTTGACAGCCAAGTGGGTAATTTCAGCTTTACCTGCTAAAGCCAAGGCAACAGATTCGCCCAGGCCTCCGTGTTGAAAATGGTCCTCAACCACGACTACCTTGCCTCCGACTTCTTTGGCTTGCCGGCTAATATTTTCCTTATCTAAAGGCTCCACAGAGTAGGCATCAATAATTCTTATCATAATCCCTTCCTTTTTTAACTCCTCATAAGCTTTAAGAGCTTCATGAACTGTAATGCCCGCAGCAATAACCAAAGCTTTATCATTTCTATCTTTTTTCAGGACTTTTGAACCGCCAATCGGGAATTTATCGGATTTAGCATAAATTATAGAAGTGGCTGGTCTGGTAGTTCTTAGATAGGCTATTCCTTTGTATTTGGCCATCGATTCAAGGCAGCCTTCGGTAGCATAAGCATCGCTGGGATAGAGGACAACAGAGCCTGGAATTGGCCGGAAAATAGCCATGTCCTCAAGGCCCATTTGAGAAGGACCATCAGCCCCGATGCTTACCCCAGAGTGAGAGCCTACAAATTTTATGTTAGCCAGCGAATAAGCAGCCATTCTGATCTGGTCATGAGCCCGGCTTAAAAAAGCCGAGAAAGTAGCCGCAAAAGGAAGAAAACCTTTGCTGGCCAGCCCCAGACTGATGCCAACCATATTCTGCTCGGCAATGTAAACCTGAAAAGATCTTTGGGGAAAAGCATCAAAAAAATCCTGAGCATAAGTTGAGTTTTTAACATCACCATCTAAAGCCACCACCACTTCGTTTACTCGAGCCAAGCTGAGAAGAGCGTTGCCATAAGCTCGGCGAGTAGCAGTTTTTTCAGGATATGTATTTCTCTTGAAATTAAATCTTTTTTGGAGCTTTAAGATTTTTCTCCCTTTGGGCTTTTTTACAAATTTTTTTGAATCAACTTCTGGCATTGGCCCTATCTCTTGGAGAGCTTTTTCCAAGGCTTCCTCTTTAAGGGGCTTTCCATGCCAGCCATTTTTATCCTCAAGAAAAGAAATGCCTTTGCCTTTAATGGTTTCAGCCAAAATAACGCTTGGCTGAGAGTTCTGCCTGGCTTGGGCCAGAGCTTTTGTTATCTGGGCAATACTATGGCCATCAATTTTATAAACTTCCCAGCCAAAAGCTTTAAACTTTCTTTCATAAGCTCGGAGATCATGACCATGCATAGTTGGCCCAGACTGGCCTAAGCGGTTGATATCCACAAGAGCACAGAGATTGCTAAGCTTGTAATAAGCAGCCGTATTACAGGCTTCCCAGACGGCACCTTCAGCACATTCACCATCTCCCATTAAAACATAAACTCTGCCTGGCGATTTCCCTAATTTCATGGCCAGAGCCATACCTACTCCAACTGACATTCCCTGACCCAGAGAACCAGTGGCTGCTTTTACCCATTTCATTCTGGGTGTAGGATGCCCTTCTAAATTACTGTTTATTTGCCTCAACTTTATAAGTTCTGGCTGGGGAATTATTCCGGCCTCAGCATAAGCAGCCCATAATATAGGAGCAGCATGGCCTTTGGAAAGAACCAATTCATCATTTCGCCAGTCTTGAGGATCAGCAGGATTATACCTCATTTCATCGAAAAATAGACAGGCCATAAGCTCAGCCATAGAGAGACAGGTGGTAGGATGACCGGAACCAGCTTTGGTAGTCATCTTTAAGGAATGAATCCTGAGTCTATTGGCGATCTTAGCTAAAACCTCTTTTTTGTCCATCAACATAAGCCTCCCTTCTCTATTTATTTAACATCGTTTGAATATATAAAATAGAAAAAATCCAAGAAACTTTAAGTGAAGCTCTAAACCCAAATCCGAGTAGAACCTTTTTTATAATAACTTTCAAGGCCAATATAGATCTCAAGGTTTTTACCAATAATTTTGGCAAAAAATGGATTTATATAATATCTCCTTCCGACTTAAAAAAAAAGAAAAATCTTTAAAACTGAAGAAAAAATAGTTAATGTCGCATTTTGTCGCTTTTTGTTGCCACACAACCCTAAGCAGTTCGATTGTCATTTTGGCTATTAAAAAAAAATTTGACATCTTAAGTTTTATTTTTATATAAATTAGCTATAAATGATCTTTATAGCTACTTACTCCTAAAAGAACTCAATCCCAAAAAATGAAAAATAGCCATATTTTGGACTCTTGGAAAGAAATTGCCAATTACCTCAAACGCGACGTCCGTACCTGTCAGCGCTGGGAAAAACATTTTGGTCTGCCGGTACACCGCTTGGAAGATTCATCCAGATCAAGAGTTTTCGCCTATAAAGAAGAAATAGATAAATGGCTTGAGCTAAAGCTGGGTCAACCTAAAATAAGAAGAATACATCTGCTCTTGAGGTGCTTCCCCCAATTAGCTCTTTTCCTAACCATTGTCCTCTCAGCTCTACTCTTTCTGTGGCTGATAAAGCTTATTTTTATTTCCCCCTCTCGCTTTCCCTCTGATTTTAAAATAATGGGCTCCAGGTTAATAATTATTGATGAACAAGGCAAGCCTCTCTGGGAATATGAAACAGGTATAAGAGATCTTGAATCTGAAGCTACATATCGCAAGCATTTTCAGGTTAAAAAGAAAATTCTGCTTCCAAATAATATTCTGCTCCCCCATCTCCTTTTTAAAGACATAAACAATGATAAGGCAAAGGAAACCTTGTTCAGTATCCAAACCATTAATGAGGCAGGCGAAGACCGCCTTATCTGTTTTAATAACAAAGGAAAGATTCTCTGGACCTTCCAGGCGGGGCGGAGGATGATATTTGGAAATAAGGAATATTCTTCTGATTATAGAATTACTGGATTTGGATGTGATGATATCGATAGCGACGGCCGCCAGGAAATTATTGTCATTGCTCATCATAATACTTACTTTCCATGCCAGGTAGTTCTTCTTAACTCAAAGGGAAAGATTTTGGGCGAATACTGGAACTCAGGCTATCTTCAAAACTATGCCTTTGTTGACTTGAACGGAGACGGCAGAAAAGAAATCATCCTGGCTGGCATCAACAATGAATGGCGTTGCCCCTGTGTCGTGGTCCTTGATCCGGCCCTCATGAAAGGGGCCTCGCCTCAAACTAAGGATTATTACAGATGCCAGAACATTAAAGACAGTTATGAAAAATACTACCTCCGTTTTCCCCGAAATGAAATAGATCTCCTTAAACGAGAATTAAATAATGTTATCTGCCGCATAGATGTTTTCGAGAATAAGACTATCTCCTTCTCTACCAGCGTCAGCTCTATCTTTTATGAATTTAATTATAATATGAAACTGCTTAATGTAGACCTCAGCCATGCCTTTATGGCTGATTATGAGCAGTTCAAAAATGAAGGAAAAATCAAAAAGAGTCTGGATGAATTAAAGCAAGATATTCTGCAGAGAAGAGTTTTCTACTTTGACGGTCAGGAGTGGACGAAAAAAGCGACAATGACTCAATACTGGCGGCAGAGAAAAAATAATTTAAGCCCAAAAGCTCAGACTCTGTTTTCCAAATTAGCCTTATATTTTCATTTAGCCCGCAATTTCTTTTCAAACCAGAGGTTAACTGAAAGCTTTTTAAATCCCAAACCTTTATTTAATCTCATCCGCAGTATTAGGACAAAAAGCCAATTCTTCCCAGAGATGAGGAGTATAGTTAAGTAAAGAATAATTGGAAAATATCTTTTTTCATCCTCAGCAAGCATCAATCTCTTAGCCAGGACTATTTTCAAAACATATAAGCAATTTTCAAGAAAAGAGTATGTCCTTGAGTCCCTCTTTCTCCAAAACGGGCTGTTCCCTTTTGATAGGCCAATTGAATGAGGCCGAAAGGTGGCTGGAAGCGGTAGACAAAGAGAACCTGAATATTCTTTTTGTCGATAGCTGAATTAATTTGATAAAAGACTTTCAAAAAAAGGTCCTTGGTAAAATAATTGGTAGCTCGAATGACATGAATCCAAGTGCTTTCCTTTTCTGGATCAGGTTCGTATACCAAGCGGGTTAAGGAGTATTCTAGGGAAAAATCTTGACTTAATTTATAATTAAACTCCACTTCCCAGAGGCGAAAGTCTAAATCAAAGTTCCGACCAAAGCTATAAGTAATTTCGGCTGATTGCCATTCCCTTGTGTTATAGCCGAGCTCCAATTGTGTTCGATGGTTGCGGAATCCTTTTTCATAAAGCTTATATTCCTGAGTATGGCTAACCTCTATGGAGACTTTATTTTGCAAATCCATTTCTAATTCTTCATCTATCTGCCAGCTCCGAAGGGTACCATTTAATCCCCAATAAATATTGTAATTAGATCTATATCTTAGCCGCTCCAAGACCCATTTTTTCAACCAGAAAGTCTTGCTCAGAGCAGAATCCAGTTCTCGGCGATTATCATCTCTGATAAAGCCAACGTGATTGACATTGTCTCCAAAATTTTGACCTAGTTTAGTGTAGCGGACATGAAAATGAAAAGTTGCTGAGTCGTAGCTAGGACGAAGAAAAAAAGCTATGTTAGAACGATTATAATCGCCGTAGCTAAGGGCCAGCTGGCCAGTGAACTTGAAAGTATTGGTAAAATAGAGGGCAGTATCAAGGCCTATGGTCCCGTAATTTTTTCCCCTGACCAGCTTATTAGCCATCAGCAGGCCTACGGTTGAAGATTTCATGACATCTCTTTTTAGGCGAAAGACGGTAAAATTGGCTGATTCTTGACCCTCAGATTCTACTCTTTTCGTCTGAGCGCTCAGTCCCGAAAATTCATATGAACCTTCTTTGCCGTAAACTTTCAGCCCACCGTAAATATCGGCTATTCTGCGCGAATAAAACAAACGAATACGCTGGTGGTATATTTCTGAACCCTCTAGAAAGAAATTCCTTTTTTCTGGCAGGCGGAGCTCAAAGCGAGTTAAATTAATTTGTTCTTGGTCAGCTTCAACCGTAGCAAAATCAGGATTTAGAGTAAAATGGCCGGAGACCATTTGAGAAAAAGCATACCGTGCATCAAGGCCAGCCTCTAGTTGAGAATGTTTTCCTTCTTCCAATTTGGAGATAGAATGAGGAATAATCTGATATTTTTTCTGAGTCTTGCTTAAATTCAATCCAGTCAAATCACCAAACTGGGAGACTTTGTAGGGAGATTCTACGGGGCCTGTCCATAAGCTTACTTCCAGCTTCCGGGGCACTATACGGGCAGCATTAAAACCCCAGGTTTTGTTCTGGCCTGGCTCATACTTCAAACTGGTCAGATCAAGAGCTATTTCCACACTCCAGCCGAAATCAGTCTTTTGGGCAGCTGACTTCCATACTCCATCCCAGGTGGTATCTACCGTCCGACCGTTATCGCTGATACGACCATCGTATTGAGTTCCCAAAAGGTTGGTCATAAAAAGATAACATGTCCTTCTATCATGAAAAGTATCAACTGTTAGGCCAACGGAATCATCTTCCTTTAACTCAGCATCTCTTTTGGTGATGCGGGCGGCAATCTTCTCTGGCTGAGGATCATAACAATCAAAGCCGAAATAAATATAGCGCTGATCATAGAGCACTCGGACCACAGTCTTGACTGAAGCTGGCTCTCCCCTTTTAGGTTCGAATTGAATAAAATGGCGGGCTGTCTCAGCTTTTTGCCAGGCGGGTTCGTGGAGAAAACCATCTATGGTAAGAGCTTCATTTGTTTTGGAGGCTGATATAGATTTATCCTTGGTTTGGGAATAAACCAATATAGAGAAAAATACAACCATTAAAATTACTAAGATAACCTTTTTCATTATAAATATTAAATTGAAAATTTATCACAATTAAAGAAAGAGAGCAATTAGAGGTTAGCCTGAAACCATACGCTTTTAGCAATTACTATCCACAATTAAGCTTATTAAAATGGCTGTATCATCAGCTTTGCAGAAAAGTTTAAAGTTGAAGGTTAAATGGAGAGAGGCAGGACCTTCTATTCTCAGCCAATCTGAAACGACCATATCCATCTCCCTAGATAAAAAAATCGTTTGTTTTCTATCCAAAGTCCATAGTAGCAGATGGAAGGTCTTTGGCGATGATAGAAATCAATCGACACAGGTCCCGATGACTTCCTTAATAACGAACAATCATTAAAATAAGATGCTGGCTAAATAAAATTCGTGGTTGAAATTAAATCCCATCCTCGATAATAATAAAAATTACTCAATGAAAAAAATAACTATCTTTCAGCCTAACCCAGCTTTTTCTATAAATGACCAATTTAAATTTCAAGGAGGGTATTATGAACCAAAATCTTAAATCATGGGGCACAATTCAAAAGATTATACTTGTGCTTCTTTTCTTAGGATATTTCTCTTCTATGACTTTATCCCAACAGAAGATTACTAACCCAGCTCAATTCTTTGGATTTAAATTAGGCAGTGATAAAAAAATTGCCCGCTGGGATAAAATTGTCGATTATTTCCAGCTTCTGGCTAAAGAAAGCGACTGCCTTAAAGTTATCAACATGGGCCCCTCAACCATGGGTCATCCTTTTCTCCTGGTCATCATCTCTTCGGCTGATAATCTGGCTAATCTAGAGAGATTGCGTCAAATCAATGCTAAAATCAGTGATCCTCGGAGTCTTTCTGAAAAAGAGATAAAAAGACTAGTCACAGAAGGCAAATCTGTTATCTGTCAGTCAATGAGTCTCCATGCCACTGAAATTGGAGGCACTCAGATGGCTCCTGAGCTGGCCTATGATCTCTTAAGTCGCTCAGATGAAGAAACAAAGCGTATTCTGGCCAATGTCATTTTCCTGATGATTCCATGTTTTAATCCTGATGGCCAGATTATGGTCACTGATTGGTACTATAAAACGCTAGGCAAAGCCTATGAAGGCTCGAACCTCCCCTGGCTCTATCACAAGTATGCCGGCCACGACAATAATCGAGATGGAGATTTTATTAACCTGGTAGAGTCCAAATATGCAGCCAAAATCCTCTATACAGACTGGCATCCTCAAGCTTACCTCGACCACCACCAAATGGGAAGCTACGGTGCCCGCCTTTATATTCCACCCTACTGTGATCCTATTCGCCCTTATGCTGATCCTCTTATCTGGCGGGAAATTAGCTGGTATGGAGCTCACATGGCCTATAAACTGGAAGAAGAAGGGAAAGCCGGAATTCTCAATGCCGCTCAATTTCCAGGCTGGGGGCACTTCGGCTGGCACTGGATTACCCCTTTCCATAATATAGCCGGCATGCTGACTGAATCAGCCAGCGTCAAACTGGCCACTCCCATTTATATCCATCCTGAACAGCTTCGCGGCCAGGCCCGTCAGTTTCCAGAATATAAACCCCAAACTTCCTTTCCTCACCCTTGGCCAGGAGGCTGGTGGCGGTTGCGGGACATTGTCGAACAGCAGAAAATAGCAGCCTGGGCTCTATTGGATTTAGCGGCCCGAAACAAAGAAACAGTCCTCTGGAATGCCTACTTAAAAGCCAAGCGCCAGATAGAAAGAGGAGCTAAAGGCCAGCCTAAAGCCTTCATCATTCCGGCCAGTCAACATGATCCCTTAACCATGATTAAAATGATCAACACTCTCCTTCTTTCAGGCCTTGAAATTAAACAAGCAACCCAAGAATTTAGAGTGGCCAATGTAATCTACCCTCAGGGCTCATTTCTAATCTCTTTGGCCCAACCCAAAAGAGGCCTTATCAGAAATCTCCTGGGTCGCACTTTCTATCCTGACAACGAATGGACCAGAGCCAAAGACAGTTCCCCCCTTCGACCTTATGATTTGGCTACCCATACCATGAACGAATTCATGGGGGTTAAAGTTGAGGCTATCCATAAAAGTGAAATAAGCGGAGATTTTCAGGTTGTAAAAGACCCAATCCAGGTTTCGGGTAAAGTTGAAGGAGAAGGACCAGTTTATGTTGTTGACGGCCGGCTTAATGATAGTTTCAAAGCGGTAAATCTCTTGCTGAATAAAGCAATTGCTGTTCGTCGACTGGACAAAAAGACCGAAAGCTTTAGGCCAGGTGATTTTATAATCAGCTGCCAGAAGCCCGCTTTCCTGAAAGACATTGCTCAGCAAACAGGAGTTGATTTCAAGACTTTGAAGGAAAACATCACTGAGAACAGTCATCAACTTAAGCGAATGCGGATAGGAATGTATCAGCGTTACTGGGGTGGAAACATGGATGAAGGCTGGACCCGCTTTCTCCTCGAACAGTTCGCCTTTCCTTATAAATCTTTATTGGATGAGGAGATTAAAAAGGGAAATCTGCGGCAAAAATATGATGTTATTATCCTCCCAGACGACTCCCCTGAAACAATCACGGGCGAAATCCCGCCTCGATACCGCCGCTACTTAGCCAACATTCCGCTCCAATATAGGAGCGGCCTCGGTCAGGAAGGACTTAAAGCTCTTAAGGAGTTCGTTAATAAAGGAGGAAGGTTGGTTACTTTAGGACAAGCCTGCCTCTTTGCTATAGAAAAATTCGATCTAAATATCACCAATGTGGTTGCTGATTTAGATTCAAAAGAATTTTTCTGCCCAGGTTCAACTCTTAGAGTCACTTTTGATAACTCTAATCCTTTAGCTTATGGAATGTCAGAAAAAGGGCTGGTTCTCTTCTGGTCGAGCCCGGCTTTGGCCATTAGCCCCAGTCCACATAATGAACGCTACCAAACAATTGTTCGCTATCAGGAAAAAGATCTACTTCAGAGCGGCTGGCTCATCGGAGAAAAGCATCTTGCCAATAAAGCGGCTATGGTCAGAGCTGAATGCGGCCAGGGATGTTTAATCCTTATCAGCTTCAGAACTCAATTTAGAAGCCAGACCCATGGCACATTTAAACTTCTCTTCAATGCTTTACTGGATTAAAATCATTGCTCAGAGCATTCCTCTCCGACTATTCAATTACTATCTGTTATTGATTTTCGGATTTTTTGACTCTGACAGGGGTTAATGCTAAAATTTCATACCACATTCAAGAGGTAAGTTTGGAAAAAAAGGGTACTATTCTCATCAAAAATGGAACAGTAGTTTTGGGCAATAACATTTCCCAGCAAGATATCCTAATTCGGGGAGAAAAGATCTCTGCCTTAGGAAACTTGGCCGGACTAGAAGCTGACCAGGAAATTGAGGCAGAAGGGCTTATCGTCTTGCCAGGGGCCGTGGATACTCATGTCCACTTCAATGATAAATTTATGAATACCATCAGCCTCCACGATTATTACACAGGAACGCTGGCTGCTGCTTTTGGTGGCACCACCAGTATCATTGACTTTTCAAATCAAATACCTGGCCAGCCTCTGATCAATACCATAAGACTCAAAAAAGCAGAAGCCGAAAACCAAGCCCTCATTGACTGGGGAGTTCATCCAGTCATTACCGAACCATCTCCTGAAATAATAGAGGAAATTCCTCATCTCGTTGAAGCCGGTGCCCCGACTATAAAGTGCTACATGACCTACCGCTCTGAGGGATTGATGGTCGAAGAAGATGATATGCGGCAGATATTAAAGACTCTCAAAATGACAGGCGGCATGTTGATGGTCCACGCTGAAGACAATGCCTTGGTGGAGGAAACCGTATCACGCATGATCGAGCAAGGATTAACCAAACCCATATACCACGTTCGAAGCCGGCCGCCGGAGGCAGAAATTAGGGCTATCCAGACCTGTATCAAACTGGCCAAAGAGACAAGGACCCGACTTTTCATTGTTCACATGGCCACGGCTGCAGGTATGGAATTAGTCAGCCAGGCGAGAAGCGAAGGACTTGAAGTTCTGGCTGAAACCTGCACCCATTACTTAATGCTTACGGAAACGATTCTTGAACGGGAGGATGGCCTCAAATGGATTTGTTCTCCTCCCCTGAGAAACAAAAGAATCCAGGATAAACTCTGGTCAGGACTCCAGGATGGACGTCTCTCTATGGTAACATCAGACGATGCCGCCTATTCCTGGGAAGCCAAGCTTTACGGCGCTGATCGATTCGATAAGTGCCCCAACGGCCTTCCAGGGGTGGAAGTAAGGTTGCCTTTGCTTTATTCAGCCGGAGTAGTCAAGGGGCGACTATCCCTGCCACGCCTTGTTGAGGTAGTCTCCACTGTTCCTTCGATATTGTTCGGCCTTTACCCACAAAAAGGGACTCTTCAACCGGGAGCTGATGCGGACATCGTCCTCCTCGATCCCAAGGCTAAGTGGATAATGAATCAACAAAGTCTCCATATGGCCACAGATTGGTCAGCCTACGAAAATCTTCCCATCCAAGGAAAAATACAAAAAGTCTTCTCACGTGGAGAACTGATTATAGACGGAGACAAATGTCTGGCTGAAAAAGGCAGAGGCCGCTATCTGCATCGAAAAATTAACTTTTCCATACGTCCTTCTGTTTAGGTCCTCTTTTAAGAATGCGCAGGAAGCAAATGACATAAAAGATGAAAGCAACAAAAAAAACTCGAGTTTTTTCTGGGGCCTCTCCTACCCAGGTGAGAAAAGACCTCCAGCCGTTGGTCGATTTTCAAGAAGAAGGCCTTTCCCTTCCCGCTTTGCGTCAGATGCTTGAGAAAAAACTGTTCCCTCATCTGATGAACTACGATCTCACTCAATTCCAATCCATGTTCAACACCAAACCCGAAGAGGGAGCTAAATTCGGAGCAGTTATTGCTCTCCGATACAATCAAGGAGTTACCAACTGGCAGGTTTCTCCTGGAGGAGCCGTACTGGAGGAATTGTGTGGTCGAGCTCTCTGCCAGTTGTTTGGCTTTTCTTTAGAGGCTGAAGCCACATTTATGTACTGCGGAACCTACGCCAACCAGCAGGCACTTTACATGGCCCTCCACCAAAAGGCTGAAGAAGAAGGATTCGACTTAGCCGAGAAAGGACTCCAAGGATTCAGGAACTCCGGCCAGGTCGTAGTGCTGACTTCAGAAGATGCACACTTCTCTCTTCGTCATGCTATGCGGATGCTGGGCCTGGGCGAGAAAAATCTTATTTCTCTTCCAGTAGATAAAAATCGTAAGATTATTGTCCAAAAACTACAGGATAAGTTGCAGGAACTGAAGGGGAAAAAAGTTATTGCCTGTGTTGTGGCTACAGCGGGAACAACATCCACCGGGGCGGTAGATCCCATTTTGCCCATAGCTGAGATATGCCAGAAGGCAGGAATCTGGCTTCATCTGGATGGAGCCTACGGATTGGCCTATTGTCTTGTGCCTGAATGGGAGCACTTTTTTTCAGGGAGAGAAATGGCCGACTCGGTCAGTTGGGATCCGCATAAACAACTGGGTATACCTATTCCTAACTCTGTGCTTTTTGTTAGACGGAGAGAGAATTTCAAACGGATGTTTCTCTTCAACCATTATTTCAATCCTCAAGGAGATGACAAGCCCAATCCTGGACTCAAATCTCCTCCTTCCACCCGACCGTTCTCCACCCTACCTCTTATAACGTCTCTCCGCCATCAAGGAATGAGAAAAGTTATCGAGAGGCTCCGTGCACCTCTTGTGGCCGTTAAAAATGCTTCCTTTAGAATCATGCAGGAAGATGAAATGGAGCTGTGCCTTAAACCGGAAACTGGAATACTCTGTTTTCGCATCATCCCCAAGGGATTTCCTGAAGAAAAGCTCGATAAATTGCAGGAATACATATATGAGACCATTATGAAGGAAGGGATACGGACTATATCCAAGACCAAATTGGGCTCAAAAACCGTACTGCGCTTAGTGGCTGTTTCTCCTCACCTTACTGAAGAGCACCTGATGGAAACCGCCGTTTACTGTTTGACCATCGCCAAGAAATCTTTTTCTTCATGACCATGAGAAAAAAAATAATCAATTTTTTTAATACGGACTCACCTAAAAAAGACTATGAAGGATTTAAAATCAATCGTTTGTCTTTTCAATTGGGCATGATCAACTGCTTTGTGGAAATGGTTGCCTGTGGCCTGAAAACATTGGCCATTAGTCCTCCACTTTCTCCCAAAGATTACTCGTCTATTAAAGAGGCTTCAGAAAAAATGGTGAAGGCCTTCGGGATAAAATCTTACCTGGAAAAATCCCTTTTGGTGACTGATCTTCAGCCAGCTGAGTTTACCAAAGGAAAATGGTCTATCCTATACTATAAGGAAGAGTCCGTGTTGAGAAAATATCTGGATTTAAAGAATTTGCAAGAATGCCTTTTGAGAGACAAAAAATATGACACTAAAGCACGAAAAAATATATCCAGGAAATTCATGAGGCTTCTCAGCTACCCTGAGGATACAATTAAGGAAAAATTATCCAAGAAACCCGTTTCCCCTTTCATTCTTGTGGATGAGTAGAGACAGAGGAGAAGATCCCTCGGCAGCAATGCTCACCTTGATGCGTTTAATAATGCTATCCGCAAAAGCAATGAATTATTCCAGCGCCTTTAGGGTTCCGAACCGCTGTTCCTCGTAGCTTATGATAAAGCTATCGCCCAAGGCCAGAGTGTACTCAGAAAAGGGCAAGCTATTAGCTGGTGAAAATCATTCCTGTAGATTCTTTCCACCTGCGGATGAAAAAATAATTCATCTCTCCGCTCAAAAATATTTTTTTTAATACATTCATAAAAGGACACTTATATAGGAGCATAAAATTTTTTACCTGTAAAAATCTTAAATAATGGCCCATATTTGGGGAAATTTATATTATTTCATTGAAAAATAAATATTCAGCAGCAACCTTTTTTTGTGAAGGCATGGCGCGCCAGGCAGGA
>Ga0190352_1000218_pt1 | contig 14361 bp, 6 predicted proteins | sample 4872131011_MG_FD_161682 | JGI IMG/M metagenome (GOLD analysis project Ga0190352, IMG submission 161682) | Hydrothermal vent microbial mat bacterial communities from Southern Trench, Guaymas Basin, Mexico - 4872-13-10-11_MG | ecosystem: Environmental > Aquatic > Marine > Hydrothermal vents >...
CTTTATATGAGGCTGCATCTGCCCGTGAGTGTGTTTTCACCTTTTAGGTGAAAGGCAATCTTTCAAAATCGCTTTATTTTACCACACTTACGGGGTTTCTTGTAGGACAAACAAGGATTTTGGGAAATTCCTTGACTTTGTTATTTTGATAATGTTATCTAACATTTGTGTCTCTATGTGATGCCTATAGAGGTTTACATTTTTAAAATATGAATGGTTTGATTGGTTTTGATATTGGAGGGACTAACTTTAGATGTGGTTTAATGAATGAAGAGGGGAAAATTATCGCTTTTTATAAACAACCTACGGGTGCCCAAAAAGGGGTAGAAAAGCTCGTCCAAGGAATCATTTCTCAAATCCAAAGAATAGAAAAAGAACACCCAGAAATTACCATTGCTGGCATAGGAATTGGTATAGCAGGTATTTTAAAACCTGCTCAGGGTATAGTATTTTTTTCTCCCAATCTTCCTGGTTGGCGTCAAATACCTCTGTTAGATTTATTAAAACAGTCTATTTCCTATCCTATATTTATAGAAAATGATGCCAACCTTATTGCCTTGGGGGAGGCTTGGCAGGGAGCTGGAAGAGAGGAAGAAAATTTTTTCCTTCTTACTTTGGGAACAGGTATAGGTGGAGGTATTATTTATCATGGCCGTTTATGGAGTGGGGAAACCAGCGCTGCTGAAATGGGACATATTAAAATAGACCCTTATGGAGAGAGGTGTTCATGTGGACGCAGAGGTTGCCTTGAAACATTTGCTTCGGCTTCCTGGCTGGTAAGACGAGCTCATAAACACATGCAGTTAGGCATGCCATCTATCTTAACTAAATATTACAAAATTACAGCTAAAGATGTTTTTACAGCAGCCCAAAGAGGCGATATTTTAGCCTGTTATCTATTTCGGTTAGCCGGTTGGGCCCTAGGTATTGGTATTGCTAATTTGTGTAATGTCTTGGGATTTAATACGGTGATTATTGGTGGAGGAATGAGCAATGCTTGGGAAGAGTTTATTGGTTCTTTAAAAGCCACCTTAACACATGAATTGTTGGCTATAAATTATAGTGAAGTAAAAATCCTTAAGGCTTCTTTAGGAGATATGGCAGGTATTTATGGAGCATGTTGTTTAGTGAAACAAAATTTAGGTTGAGGAAAAAGTGCTTTCTGATTTGCATTCAAGTTTTTGTTCGTGGCACACTTTTTCTCACCTCTTCAGCTAAAAAGAGGAAAAATAGAAAGGGAATAAGAAAAAACCAATCATTTATTCCTAAAGCTCGTGTATTTAATACACTTTGAAAAGGCGGAAAATAAACAAAACCAATTCCTAAAACAATTTCGCATCCTATGCCTAACAATAAAAGTCTATTACTAAAAAATCCTAATTTTAATACCGATTCTTTAGCACTCCGACATACAAAGCCATTAGCTATTTGGGTAACAACAATGGCTAATAGGCACATGGTAGTGGCCTTTTGATAAACAGGATCATAATAATTCAATATTTCTCCCCAATGCCAACCGCTATGGATAAGCACCCAAAAATAACTAATCATACCTGCCAATGCCTCAATAGGACCAAGGAAGCCATAGGCTCTTGCTAATGTAGGCAGATTTAAAAGGCGCTCTTCCATGGAACGAGGAGGTTTTTTCATAATGTCTGGTTCTGGTCTCTCCGCCCCTAAGGCAAGGGCAGGTAGAAGGTCTGTACCCAAATCTATTGCCAGTATCTGAATGATGGTAAGAGGCAGAGGGATACCCAATAAAACATAGAGAATATAAGGGACAATTTCTGGCACATTGCTTGAGAAGATATAAGTGATAAACTTTCGCAGATTATCAAATACAGCCCTCCCTTCTTCCACTGCAGCCACAATTGTGGCAAAATTGTCATCCATAAGGATCATGTCGGCTGCTTCTTTGGCTACATCTGTTCCTACTATTCCCATAGCGATGCCAATATCTGCCTTTTTTAAAGCAGGTGCGTCATTAACACCGTCTCCTGTAAGGGCAACTACCTTGCCCATGTCTTTTAAAGCAGAAACAATAAGCATTTTATGATGAGGGCTAACACGGGCAAAAATTATTTCTTTATTTTCAAAAAGTTTCATAAGTTCATTTTCGTCTATTTTTTCTATTTTTTTTCCTTCAATAACCAAGGGTTTTTCTTTTACTAAGCCTATTTGACGTGCAATAGCTTCAGCCGTAATGGGATTATCACCTGTGAGCATAAATATCTTAATTCCTGCCTTATGACATCTTTTTATGGCATCTGGTACTTCAGGACGCGGAGGATCAATCATACCTACAAGTCCCAAAAAGACTAACTCTTTATCTGCTTCATCGTGGGAAAAATCTTTTGGTAGTTCTCTATAAGCCAATGCAATTACCCTTAAAGCTTTTTGGGCAAACTGATCATTTATTTCCAAAATGCTTTTTCTTTTAGCATCGTCTATACGAAAAATTTTTCCATTTTTAAACACACCCCAACAAAGGGGCAAAATCATTTCCACTGCTCCTTTAACAAAAGAAAAATAATGTTCATTAGAATTTTTATAGATGGTATTCATCCTTTTTCTTTCAGAATCAAAAGGTATTTCAGAAATACGTTTATATTTTTTAAATAAATCCCTCTGTTCTATACCTTCTTTTAGAGCCAAGGCCAGTAAGGCCTTTTCTGTAGGATCACCAATAAGCTTTCCTTCTTTAAATCGAGCATTGTTACATAATGAAGCTGCTGTCAAAAGAAGTTCCAAACCTGAAAGCCTATTAACAGGAAAGACCGCTTTATCTTTAAGTTCTATTATAGTATCTGGGATGAATATATGGGTAACGGTCATTTTATTTTGTGTTAATGTACCTGTCTTATCTGTACAAATGATGTTTGTTCGGCCAAGGGTTTCTATAGCAGAAAGATTCTTCACCAAGGCTTTACGTTGGGCCATCCTTTTACTGCCCATCGCTAGGGCCAAAGTAACTGTGGGCAAAAGGCCTTCAGGCACATTAGCGACAATGATGCCGATAGCAAAGAGGAAATTTTCCCAAAAAGTCCGACCAATAAAACTACCTAAAAGAAAAAAGGAGATACCTAAGCTGAATGCTAGAAATGTAACAAAATGTGTTACTTTGATAATTTCGTGCTCTAGGGGATTTATTTCTGTTTTTACTATTTGGGTCAATTGGGCAATCTTTCCAAACTCTGTATTTAACCCTGTGGCAAATACAATAGCTTTACCCGAGCCTGCTACTACCTCCGTTCCAGCAAAAATAATATTTGGACTATCTAAGAGTTTTTTTTGTTTGGAAACTTCGGCTACTCTCTCTTGAGGCTCTGATTCACCAGTAAGGGCGGCATTATTTGTTTTTAAACCAATTGCTTCTACCAACCTTCCATCTGCAGGAACTCGATCCCCTTCTGAAAGTAAGATTACATCTCCAGGTACAATCCTTTCTGCTAATACCTCTTTTTCTCTGCCTTCCCTTATTATCCTTACTAAGTAAGGCAGCATTTTTTTTAAAGCCTCTATGGCTTTTTCTGCTTTATATTGCTCAATAAATGTAAATACGGCATTGATTAAAATGACACCTATAATTGCAAATCCTAGTTTGTCCATGCCTTCTTTTGGGTTAAAATAATGACCAACAAAGCTAAGACCTGCTGCAAACCATAAAAGCAAGGCGAAGAAATGGCTAAATTGTGCAAGGAATTTTCTAATTTTTGAAGGTTTTTTTTGAACTTCAAGGAGATTAGGGCCAAAGTGAAGTAATCGCTCAGCAGCTTCGTTTTCATTAAGCCCTTCAGGAGAAGTTCTAAGTACTTGATAAACTTCATTAGGGGTTAAAGAATGAATGCGTTTCATTTTAGAATTTGAATATTTTAAAGATTTTTTGCCAAAATGGTCTTAAACGCCTAGTTTTTGGATACCAAATCATCATGTCGCAAGGCGTATTTCTCAACACTTCCTCTACCAAATTTCCTTCGATGGCCCTTTTTACTATATCTCTTTGATAAGCACCCATAAAAATTAAATCATATCGCCCTCTTGCTGCTTCAAACAATATCGCCCTAGGCAAATTGGTGCTAATTTTTACCTTACTTTTTACATTTACTCCCAACTCTGCTAATCCTTCAGTGAAAAAAACAATCTCTTTTTCTCCTATTTTTTTCAGTCTTAGAATCTCTTTGGAAGAAAAGATAGCCTTATTTTGTGGAATTTCTTGCACACGAAAAATAACTAACTCTGTAGAAAAGGTTAAGGCAAAAAAAGAAAGGAGATAAAGACGTTCGTAAAAATAATATTTCCAACTTCGTAAGGGTACAAGGATTCTTTTTACACTCCCTCTATAGCCTACCACTCTTACCGCAATAACAGAGCAAGGAAGAACAAGCATTAATTTTTGGGGTAAGGATTTTACAAAAAACCTTCCTTGCCAATCTACTCGCCTTACAGAACTTAAAACGAGCTCAATACTTTCTTTTTTAACTAAATGGAGTATTTGAGAAACAACATCACCGTAGAGGAAATGAGTATGAAATGGTATATTATCTTTTTCTGCCATTTGGGCAAGCCTTTCAAAAGAAATTCTGACTGTGTTTTGATGTACACCTTTTTCAATTACACAAACAACATGAATCTCTGCTTTACAGGCCTTGGCAATGTTTATTGCATACTTAGCTGCTGCTTCGGCATTAAAAGATCCATCAATACAGGCCAAGATTTTTTTATACATAGTTTTTTAAATAGCACAAAAAACAATTATATTTTTTACATCTCCACAATGACTCTTTTCCCTTTACCAAAAATTAAGGCATCATAAGCCATCTTTGTCTTCTCCCAATTTTTATTTCGATCCAAGGCAATATCCCGGCCAATAAGGGTAGCTAAATCACCCACACCTTGGGTTTGGAATATGACTTGTAGTTCTTCTAAAAACCGAGGTCCGCTAGTTGGGGTTGGGGCACTGCGACCATCCAATATGCCATGCACATAAACTGAATCAAGGTTTTCTTTTGCTGCTAAATCAAGTATGTTTTTAATATATTCAATTTTCCCATGTGAACTTTGATGCGAAAGTATGCCTAAAAGATGCAAACTCGTTCTTCTTTTCTTTACTGTTTCTATCCCTTCTATGAGAACAGAATTGTTTGTAAAACCTTTAGCTAATAAGGCATCTGCCTGCAATACTACTCTACCAGCCCCAATATTTTCATGGCCTGCCTCAGAATTGCCTGGTGCCCCAGGCAATTTCCCCACTGCCTCACCAGAAGCATCCAGAAGCACCCAAGGATATTTTTTCAAAATAGCGTCCCAATGGGGTGTAGGGGTGCGCCAAATGGGATTATGTTCTCCTGGTGTGCCATAGCCCCAACCATCCAAAATAATCAACAAACAGTGAGGATTTTTTAATTTCGGTTTTTTAAAAAGCAGACTTTCTTCAGTCATAGCCTGTGGTTTGGGAATGTTGAAGATATCCAAGATTACAGGTGCTACATTGGCCAGCTTTCCGCTATTTTTTAAGATAAATGTTTCTGATGACAAAGAAAATGGAGGAACAATGATAAAAGGCACAGGATTGGTAGTGTGACTTAAACACATTTGACCTGTTTGGGGGTCATGTGCAACTTCAATTACTCCATGGTCAGCAGTTATTATTGTGATATAATTACATTGTTGTGCGGTCTCCAGTATTTCTCCTAAATACCTATCTATAGCACCCACACAAGCATCCATTAAATCTTCATTTGGAAAATGGCCAAAGACATCTGCATTGGCAAGGTTTATGGCAATAAATGGATAAAGCTTACTCCTAAGTTTTTCTTTCACTACTGCTGCCACTTTAGGTAAGTTCATCTCAGGCTTTTTTTTACTTTCAGGTGTGGTAGGAATAATAAACCTCTCCTCACCTGGATAACTCTGTTCCTGTCCTCCACTTAAAAATTTGCCAATATGAGTCCCCTTTTCTGATTCTGCAATCCTTGCTTGTCTGAACCCATACTTACTCAGAACCTCACCTAAATTGTCTTTAATGATAGAACGAGGAAAGGCCACTTCTACATCAAGATTAGGATGAAAATTAACAAGAGTAATGACTTTCAGATAGTGGAATTCCTCACAAGAAAAGGGGGCTTTTCCCAAAAGAGCTTGGGTAAGTTGGATTTCTCTCTCTCCTCTGCTAAAACAAAGAATAACTACATCTCCATCCTTTATTAGCCTATATGGCTTGTTGTCTTTCCAGGCAACCAGAGGAGTTAAGTATTCGTCGTTTTTTAATCCTTGTTTATAGGTCTCTCTCAGGGCTTTGATAAAAGCACTGGTCGTTTTTTGCTTTTGATAAAACATCATACACTTCCTCTCTTAAAGGGTCAAAAATAGGAAAGTAGCGGTCAGAGGTTGCACTTTCCACAGCCTTAAGGGCCTGAAAGATGGCCATCCGAAGGTTAGAACTATCTATAACAAATAATCCATTTTTAGAGGCCAAAGTCTGTAAGTGGTCGTGAATCATCCTGATTTGAACAAAATGTTCCCGATATCGCTCAAAACGACTTCTTTTAATCTCCTTGGCGCATCTGGTTTGAATCCGTTTATAATGAGCTATTCGTTGATTTAATGTGACAACAAGTAAAACTAAGTTGGCTCCCTCAAAATATTTGTTTGGGATGAAACCAGGAATTACCGAAACACCTTCTATAACTGCACTGGTATTTTCTTTTAACAACCTATCCATAGCCCCCAAAATTCCTGGTAATGTCTCTAGGGCATGGGCATAGTAATTTTTGAGAACTATAGGTTGCCACTTTTTTAAAAAGTAATCCCATTTTTTCTTATCTTGTTTGCAAACCTCTAATTCTGTACAAAATTTGTTATCTAACTCTGAAGGTAATTCAAAACTAGAACGATGTACACTCCCCCAGATTTCTTCTGGCACTGCTTGCCGAATTGTCTCTCTTAGATAATTGGTAGAGAAATAGATAGGAATACCAGCCATTTCAGCAATAGCTCTAGCTAAAAAAGACTTTCCTGTGCCTGTAGGTGAGGAAAGAAGAATAATAGTAGGCTTTTGCAAATCCTTTAGATGAGGAACAGCAGGAATAAGGGCAGGAAAGGCATATCTTAAGGTACCAATCCATTGAGACCGAGGGATTTTATTTTTGTAAGGGATATAAAATTGGTCATTATCCAAATGTTTGACCAACTTCTCCTTTGCTTCCCTGTATTTTTGCCATTGTTTTTGATATCTTTGGGCTAGTTTATCCAACTCTTCTTCCCAACGTTCTATGGCTTGATGATAAACAGCCATCCTTTCTTTAGTCAGGTGTCTTTCTATAAAACTACCCAATTGGTGACAATTATCAATCTCATCTAGGTTCAAATAGTAAATCCTATCATCAAACAAAAGCGTTTGTAAACGAGATTTTATTTCCTCTAAAAGAAGTTGTTTTAAAAAAGTAGATAACGTTTCAGGTGGTGGTGGCACCGAACGACCAGAGACACCTATGTGAAACAAATTAGCAAAAGCTGCCCTAGCGCTGTCATAATAATAGCCTTTACATTTGGCCAGACGGTTCACCAAATGGAACTGGATATTATGTAAAGGAAATCTAGCCATCCTTTCTTGCCAAAATAGGTCTTTATATTTATGAACCAGGTGCACAATTTTTTCTAAAGACACTTGTTCAATCACAGAAGCAAAGATAGGCTGTTTCTGCATTCTTTCCCAAAGTTCTGTCTTAATGTCAATTGCTTTAAACCGAGGCACTTCTGGCATAGCAGGAACAAGCTTCGGTAGAGAAACAACCGATTTTAAGGCTTTTTCTTTAAGGGAATCCGCAAACTCACGAAAGCGGTCAGCATAGGCACTACTTGTCCAAATGCAAACCTCATCTTGAACAGAAATCAAATCCTTTTGATTCTCAACAATTTTTATATTGGCCTTTTTTGCAGCCTTTAAAATCACTTTTTGACAACGGCGGATGGCTGAAAAATATTTTTTATATCGTTCTGCCTGCCTTTTCCCTTTGGCCTCAACACCTCGTAAGTCAAAACGTTTCAGATGGGTGTCTTCATCCGGAACACTGATCACCATTTGTACAATATTTGCCTCCCGGTAAAAATCCTCTGGTAAAAGACCTGGAATAAGAGGAACTCCTTCTATAATCGCACTTGTATTTTCTTTTATAAGACGGGAAATGGCTGCTTTGATCCCTACGCCGGTAGTGATGGCATGGGTATAAAAACCCAATTCTATTGGATTACCTTGAAAACTCGAACGGTGTAAATCAGACCAAATCTCCCTTGGAATAAAACGTCTTAATACCTGCCTTAAAAGGTCTGTTGAGAAATAGATAGGAATGCGTAAACGCTTGGCCACGGCTCTTGCTAAAGAAGATTTTCCAACTCCACTGGTAGCACCGATTAGTACAATGGTTGGTCTGCGAATATCCTTTAGATGAGGCACATTGTTGTAAAGACGAGGGAAAAGGTAACGAATAAGATAATGAACTTCTTCAGGAGTTACTTGATTTCTATAAGAATCAAGAAGTTTATCATTATAAATAGCAGCAATTTCCAAATCATAAGACCTTTGCCATTTAATATAGCTATCTGTATATCTATCTCCATAAGCATGAGTTCTCCACTGCCAACTTTCTACTAGCTCTCTCACTACTTTTTGCAAATTCTTATTACCTTGTGATAAAGTGTCTATAAATCTTCTTGCTACCCTTAAGATTGTTCTTTTTGTTTTAAACCCAGACCATTCTTGCCTTAAAGATTGCTTCCTTGCATAAGAAATAAGCTTTTGTTCAAAGAGAAAGTCCAGAATGCCTTCCCGTAATTCTGGTGCAAGCAATGTTTCTAAATAGGATTTTACAGCTAATCTGTCAGGAACACATTTAATCAATGCCAAAACTGCCTCTCTTGCCTCATCATAATCTACTCCACCCATTTGTACTACTTTTATCACCAGTTCTTGCTCTACTGTCTTTCTTTCAATTAAAGCCCTTCTTGTGGCATAAAGTTTGTCAATATATCTGTCAAAAAGTTGTGAGATTATTTTTTCCGGCAATTTGCTTGCTGTAAACAGCAACCTAGCCGGTGAATTCAAAGATGCCTTTTTGTCTGGTTTTGTGTTTGTGCGATGGGCCAGTTTTTGCATTACTGCCTTTATCTTTGTCAGAGCAGGTGCCTGAAAACCATGTCCTGTGAGTTGATAAATACTCCGACAGATTGAAGTAATAGGTCTCACTTGAACCACCGCGATTTTTCCATTTACCTTCACTGCCTCCATGTCTATTGGATAATCATAATAGGCTTGCAATTGGGCCATTTTTTTTACTGCTTCTTCTCCTTCTTTTGAAGAAAACACAGGTGCGGTTGCAATTGCTGCTGGAACTGGTTCTCTTGTAGTTCCCTGTCCTGTTAAAGTATTGATCATTACCTTTTCTTTCTTTTCCAAGATAAGCTGATTTTTTAAATGCAAACCTTTAGCATCAAAAATATAAGTATCTGCTGGTACTTCACCTGAAACCAAACCTTCTCCTAAACCCAAACAGGCGTTTATGACCATCTCCTGCCAGTCTCTGTGTCCAAGATTGACAGAATTGCCAACAAGGGCAGCCTCACTTTCCAAAAATTGTTGGACAAGAATGGGATAGTAATCATCCACTCTTTCTACCTCTGTCCAATAATAAGCCAAAGAAGAAAAAATTTTAGTATAAATTTGGGAAAGTCCTTTTACATAAAGAAAAGTAAGAAAACGACCGGCTTGAGAAAACTCTAAGGTGTCTTCTAAAAGGGAAGAAGAACGGATAGCTACATACCCTTGACCCAAACTTTTATAATGAGACATAATTTGTTCCTTAAGCAATGAAGGCAAAATTCCTTCAGTCAATAAAACATTTTCTATTCTCTTAAATTTTTCTTCTTTTGAAAGTGGACTATTTAAAACCTTTTCTATTTCTGACAAAAGATGTGTATTGGCATGGATAATCGCCCTAATACCTGAGGTAGTAATGACGAAACCAGTAGGGGTCAATGTATCTAATCCAGGTTCATTCAAAATCTCTCCGATTTCGGCTGCTTTATACCCAACAAGGCTAGAAAGGTAACTCCCCACATGCTTTAAATCCACCACAAGTCGTTCTATTCCACTATAAATTCGGGCAATACTTTCATTTAAACGCTGGTGAATGATAGCCTGCGTATAAAGATATTGGGGTTGATTAAGATTTAAACCTAAAAATTCAGCACTTTTAAGTAAGCGTATTACCTTGCCTAAGTCAAAGACAGACAGAGATGTAACTTTTGCAAGATAGGCATTCAACTTTTGGGTAATGTCCTTTTGAAAAATAGCCAGTTTTTTCTGATATAGACCTATTAATTTATTTCTTAAATGGGCAATATTAGCTTGAAGCCTCAATTCTGGGATCAGAATTTGCTCTAATTCTTCAAATGCCTTACATTTTTGTAAGAAATCGCGCATTAAAGTGAGAATTTCGGTAACATGGACAGAAGTCAACAGTCTCTTCTCCACTTTACTAAACGAACTCTCTAATTCCTTAAAATAAATAAGATAAATCTTTTTAAGATAATTTAATAAGAACTCTTTGAGAGGAGAGGACAGAGAAGTATAAAAATACTTTAAGCAATCAATTTTCAACTCCTCTTGAGTTACAGTATTAGTAATAAGTAATTCCTGTAATAAAAATTTCAGGAGTAAAGGTTGTATTTCTCTCTCAGCAGATTTAATTTCTTCAAGTATAAAGGAATATTTCCTTTCATCTAATTCGGTAAGGATAAGGAAAATTTGCTTTATATTCTTCCTTATATCCTTAAGATACTCTGGATCAGCTCCAATTGCAATTACCCGTCCCACTTTACCTAAAGCCACTATCCTTATTACATCCCCCTCCTTTACCCTAACTTGTTTTTCTTCTCCTTCGTGATCAAAATAAGCGATTTGAAAACCATTCCATGATTCAGAAATCCAATCGCGGTAACGTAAGACTAAATAGGAAATATCTCCTTCTTCCCATTCGGCCTGGTATGTGATTACATTGGCAATTCCCTCTTCTCTGGCTCTGATATTGGCATGGCTTAAAAGACTATCTTTAGTGGTAAATACCCCCTTAGCTATCCGTGCTTTTTCCACTGCCTGGGGTGTAATGAATACATCAGAAAAAATCTTATGCCCTTTGAATGCAGTTACCTCTCGGGTGGGTGTATTTTTTACCAACAGACCTGTAGCTACTCCTATAGAAGAAATTAAACCGTCACTATATCCACCAGGCACGTCTTTAAGGACAGAGCTTATATCATCAACACTAGACCTTTCTTTTTTTGGGAGGGGAAACAAAGAAGGAATAACTAGATGGTACCTTTCTGTAAGCTCATGAAAACTATCTAAATCTGCCCAAATATTGTTTTCTTCTCTTATACTATAAAGACAGCTTCCATAGGAAATCCAACCTATTTCAAATTTGTCTTCGTTTTTTAAACCGTAAAGAGTAAATGAATCTTCATTTAATGGTAATAGAAGCTTATAAATTTCTTTTGTCTCTATATTACCAATAAAAATGGGAGTTAATATCTTTCCTTGAATCAAATTTTCTAAAATTCTAGCTACTTTATTATAATAATCAGGTAAGGATGCCTTCTCAAGTAAAATAGTAAAATATTTTACCGAATTGATTCTTTTATAACCTTTATTTAAAACAACTTTATTATTCTCAATAACAAATTCTCCATTGTTTAACTTAGACTTAAGAGAAAAAACATAACCCTTTTCTATATCTAGTCGTCCATAAACATAATTTTTGGGAATAAGTGAAGGTAGATTCAAAAAGGTAAGATGTTGATTTAAAACCCTAACAATATTCTCCAAATAACGCCGAAGTTGCACAAAAATAGAAATGCGGTCCCGACGCTCCACATTATACATTAAGGCCTGAGGGATACCTGCACCTTGCCTACAGGCATATCCTTCCCATTCGTTCAAGATCACATCTGCATAAGGGTGTCTTGCTTCTATAAAGGTATCAAAATTTTTAAGGCTTAATAATAGCCGAGCAAATTTAAAAGCGTGCCACAGAATCTCTTTGGTTTCTTTGGCTCCAAAATTTTTATTATAATGGAAAGACAATCCCCAAGGACCTTGATTGGTAACCATCATTCCCCATTTTCGCAAAACTCGCGTAATAAGCTCAATCCTTTTTTCCCCACCAAAACCAGTTGGGTCTAGCCATTCTCCTCTTAACTCTCCCCCCATTTCAGGAAGATTCAGATAAATGTAAATATTAGCTGTATGTTCTCCTAATTTAAGATATAAATAGCACTCTGTATCAAATATCACGGCATTCAATTCATAAAAGTTTCTTTCTTGAGGAGAAAGAAATAGCAAATTAGCCAAAAAGCTATAAAAACTACGGTCCTGATTTTTGCTTAAATCAATTAGCTTGGCCTCTGGCAAGGCCTGATTGAAATCTTGATTCAAGATGTTTCCTTTTGTATCTACGACAATACCCTTCAAGATGCCAGGGTGGCCTAAATCTTTTTCTTTTGCCTTAAAACGATGTTCCACCACTATGTTGTGAATATGATTTAAAAGGCGGTTAAAAAAAGACGTGTATTCACATTTTGCTAAAGAATTCATCTGGGATATTTCTAAAATTTCCTTTTCTATTTTTTTATCTCTAACTTGAGCAATCCTAGTGGCCAGTTTATAAAGTTCTTCAAAATCTAATTGTATTTTTTTAAAAGTGTTCTTTGTTATTTTTTTTGGTAAATGGATGATACAAGCATTGATTTGGGTATGAAGGGTATTGAATTTCTTACATAAGATACTTAAATCTTCAGCTAAGTCTTTATCTGAAAAAGTCTGTTTACAGGCAAGACCTAAAATTTCGTAAACTATTTTTGGTGAGGGGCAAAGATGAGCGAAGTTTTCAAAGGGCAAAAAACAGGCTGGTAAGCTTAAAACAGGGATCCAATCATTATTAACTGGGTATTGAAATAAAATCTTTTTTTGGATAAAAATGGGCTGTCCAATTTTATCGAGAGTTTTTTTTATTTTTCTCTCACCTAAAATAGCATATAACTCTCGCAGATAATCACTTTGATGCAAAGCTTCATCTACAATGCTTTTCCCACCTTCTCCTATACCTATAAAACATTGCTCAAATTGGCGCCATAAAAAAAGAGAAATTTTTTTCTCTCTAGCCCAAAAGGATCTTAAAATGGCCCCGTAACATACTAACTGTCCAAAATAAGAAGAATCCAAGAATGACCAGAGAAGAGGATTGATTAAACACTTATCCGTTTCAAAAACCAGGAAGGGAGCAGCCTTCTCAACATTCAGGTCAAAACAGGTTGTTTTTACCTGCTCAACTAATTGAGAAAAAACTTCCAAAAACCCCAATTTGTCCTTTATTTCTGAGAAATTCGCTAAATGCGATAAAACTTCTTCACACCAAGAGAAAAAAGAATTTTGAATTACATTCAAAATATTTTTATTTTGCATGTAAAATAATTTTATTACAGAAAATAGAGAAAATCAAATATTTAAAAAGGAAGGCTTAAATGGAAAAATCTTTTGCTACCTCTTTATCTAAGGTCACTACTTGACACAAAGTATTTCTATGATACAAGTAAATTTCAAACTCAAAGGAGGAGAAGATAGTGGCATATCACAAGTCGGCAATTAAACGCATTAGGCAAACAGAAAAAAGGACCAAGCGCAATCGTTTTTATAAAACCAGAGTAAAAACGGTAATTAAAGAGTTGCGATTGGCTATAGCCTCAAAAGCAGTGGAGGAATCAGAAAAGGCTTTACAAAAGTCCATTCCTCTAATTTCTAAAGCTGCTTCTAAAGGAGTATTACATAAGCGAAATGCAGCGAGAAAAATTTCTCGTCTGACAAAACAGGTTAATTTTTTAAAACAAAGCCATCAAAATACACTATAAAAATCCCTAAGATTTCTTAGATATCACTTTTTCACCTATTACAAAACAGATATAAATGCTTGAACATTCCCCAAAATTTAGGCGTTAATCTTTAAAAACATCCCTGCCTGCCGACAGGCAGGGATGAATTAAGGATTTTTGGCGTTCAATAAGTGGAATAAGAAAAAAAGCACACTTAAGGTTAACTTCACCAACCTATTTATAAAAAGTAGAGTTGGTTGAAGGGGGAAAATTTTAATATGGAAACTTTAACATGGCCACCTTTTAGGTAAAGCTATGTAGGACTTCGTCAAAGTAATTTTAACGGAGATCCAAATGTTAAGCGCAATGGCTCAATGCAGAATGCAAATTGAAAAATGCAAAATCGCCTTCTGTTAAATTGGAACGTTAGCACGTTTACACGTT
>Ga0190352_1000219_pt1 | contig 14354 bp, 19 predicted proteins | sample 4872131011_MG_FD_161682 | JGI IMG/M metagenome (GOLD analysis project Ga0190352, IMG submission 161682) | Hydrothermal vent microbial mat bacterial communities from Southern Trench, Guaymas Basin, Mexico - 4872-13-10-11_MG | ecosystem: Environmental > Aquatic > Marine > Hydrothermal vents >...
CTTTATCAACCAAGAGATATAATAATAGAACATAGATGTTGGCATGTTCAAGAAAAAAGAGAAAAAGATGAAAATGATATTTTTATTTATGAAAAGGATGGAGAACATGGTTATTCTCTTTTAAAAAAATGGGAAGAAACTCAAAAAAAATTTGATTTAAAAAAAATTGAAGAATTGAAAAATGAAAAAAAGACAAATTGATGATACAAAATTGTTATGGCATATGGATAGAGTAATGGCTTATTTTGATAGAGGAAAAAGAGTTCCACCAATCCATATAGATATGGGAATTGCCAAATTTTGTAATCTTAGATGTATATTTTGTTTTGGAGTTTATCAAGAAAAAACAAGAGATTTTATCAAAAGAGACGCTCTTTTACAAACTATGAAAGATGCAGCGGAAATAGGAGTAAAAAGTATTTCAGTAATAGGAGATGGAGAACCAACTATGAATCCCCACTTTTACGAAGCGTTATATGTTGGAAAAAAAGCAGGATTAGATTTAGCAACTTCAACTAATGGAGTTTTATTGAATACTGACAAAAAATTGGAAGCAATTTTAGAAAATTGTGAATGGATGAGATTTTGTTTTTCTGCTGGAACAAAAGAAGGATATAAAAAAATTCATGGTGTAGATGCTTATGATAGGGTTGTAAAAAATATTGAAAGAATGGTTTATCTGAAAGAAAAAAATAATTATAAATGTGAAATTGGATTACAGGCAGTTTTTGTTCCAAATTTAATGGAACAAGAAATGATTGAAGAAGCAAAATTAGCAGTTGATTTAGGAGTGGATTATTTCTTAATAAAACAATGTTCTTTGCCAGAAGGAAATACAAAAGTTGGAGATGTAACTTTTGATGTAAATGATTACGATAAGCCAGAAGTAATTGAAGCTTTAAAAAAAGCAGAATCGTATTCAAATAAAAAAACTGATATAATAGTTAAATGGAATTTAATGAAACAAAAAGGAAGAAGACCTTACGATGGATGTTTATCTGTTCCTTTTATTTCTGAAATTTCTGGGAATGGAGATTGGTATCCTTGTGGTTATATGTTTGGAGATAAGCCTCAATTTAAAAAATATAGATTTGGAAATGTTCATGAAAAAAGATTAAGAGATATTTTTTATTCTCCAAGATATTGGAAAATAATAGAAATGATGAAAAATTTTGATGTTCATAACGATTGTTATGGAGCTTGTAGATTAGATAAAACTAATGAATTTTGTTATAATTATGTAAATAAACCTAAAGGAATAAATTTCATATGAAAATAAAAGTTTTAACTTCAACTTTTGGCGAATATACAATTAAAATTAGTCAGGAATATGTAGATTTAGATTATGTTTTAGAAGGAAGAAGAGCAATAATTGAAGATTTATTTTATAACAATTTAATCAAATTTTTAGAAGATTTTGAAAATGAAAATAATCTTGAAAGGAAATGTATTTAATCCAACAGGAATTGCCACTGTGAATAGAGAAATTTGTAAAGCTTTCCTTAGATTAGGACATCAAGTTCAAACGAATGACATTTGGCATGATTCATACGAATTTAATAAAGGATTAGAAATTTTGAATAATCCTATTAATTCAAATTCAGATGATGTAATAACTATTTTTGCAGATTATCCAGAGCATTGGAGAGATGGATATGGAAAATTAGTCGGTCATTTTGTTCATGAAGGAACAAGATTATGGCCACATTGGATTAATCATTTAAATAAAATTGATAGAATATGGGTTCCTTCTAAGGCAACAAAAAATCTATTCAAATGGAATGATGTTCAATCTCATATAGAAGTGATTCCACATGGAGTTTCAAATTTATATAAACCAAAAGAATTTAAAAAAGAAACCGATGATTTTATCTTTCTATCAGTTAATTCTTGGACAGGACAAAAAGGAGATAGGAAAGGAACAGATATATTAATAAAAGCTTTCGATGAAGAATTTAAAAAAGATGAAAAAGTAAAATTACTTTTAAAAATTTCAACATTTTGGAGAAAAGGAATAAATTATGGAAAAGCAATCTATGATATTTTAGGACATACAAATCCTAATATACTTTGGAATGACGCTTATGTTCCAGAAAAAGAATTAGTAACTTATTATCAGAAATCAGATTGTTTTGTTTCACCGACAAGAGGAGAAGGATTTGGATTAACTATAATAAATGCTATGGCTTGTGGATTGCCTGTAATTGTTACTCACGATATTAATTCAGGACATATGGATTATACAAAAGGAAAAAAATCTGTTCTATTTATAGATGCACCAGAAATGTCTCAATCAGACCCAGATTTTTATTGTGAAGGAAATCTTCAACCTATTCCAGATAAAGAAAGCTTAAAAGAACAAATGAGAAAAGCATTTGAAGAACATGAAAAATTAAAAGAAAAAGCAAAAATAGTTTCAAATGAAATTAGAAAAAAATATACTTGGGAAAATACCGCAAAATCTATAATTAAATTAGCTGAAAAATCAGAAAATGAAATCCTTAAAGATTCTTTCCTATGGTGATAATCCTTATGTTTCAACAGGGTATGGACAAGTTTGGTTGAATTTACTTAAACGATGGACTAAATTAAGACCTAATTGGGAATTTTATCATTTAGGTTGGCAAAGCAGGGATAGACCTCACAAAACTGAATTAGGATTCATTCAATTACCTATGGGAAAATTAGAATATGGTTATGATACAGTCACTTCTAATCTTTTACGATATAAACCAGATTTTTTAATTACACTTTGTGATGTAGGATGGCAAAGTGGATTTATTAAGGGAGTTTTTGAGGCAAAAAAAGCTGGATGGAGGGGGAAATGGATTATGTACACTCCAATAGATACTCATTCTTGGGCAATGACATGGTCAGAAATATTTGATAAGCCAGATATTAATGTAGCTATGGCTGAATGGGGCAAAAAAATGATGGAATTATATCAAGTTCCAAATGTTGTTATGATTCCACATGGAGTTGATACTAAAGAATTTAAACCTCTGAATAAAGAAGAAATAAAAACTAAATTAGGTTTAAGTGGAAAATTTGTAGTTGGTTTTGTTGGAAGAAATCAGAGAAGAAAAATGTTAGTTAATTTGATTAGAGGTTTTTCTACTTTTGCTCAGGGAAAAGATGATGTTATCTTGGCACTTCATACAGACCAAGAACCAGCAAAAGCAAAACAACATAATGAAACTCCTTTTGTAGGTTGGAGCTTACCTTATATTCAATGGAAATATAAAATAGCAGACAAATTAAAATTAACAAAGGCAGGATTAGATATTGATACAAGACAAAGAATCCAGCCAGAAAATATGAATGAAATTTATAATATTATGGATGTATTTTGTTTTGCAACAGGAGGAGAAGGATTTGGATTACCCGCAATTGAATGTCAGGCTGCAGGAGTTCCCCTTTTAATGACAGCCTGTTCCACAGGATTTGAATTATGTAAAAAAGAGAATTTAATCCCTGTTTTAAAAGATAAATATGGAAGAATGGTTGTAGATATTGGAACTAATGGAGTAGAATTTGTTTATCCAGATGATATTGCTATTGCTAAATTATTAGATAAATTTTATGATGATTGGAAAAAAAGTGGAAAATTATTGAAAAAAGAATCTGAAGAAGCAAGAAAATTTGCTTTAAAATATGATTGGGATTTAATAGCTCCTAAATGGATTGAATTATTTGAAGAAAATGCAAGATGAGAACAATAAAACAAATTATAGAAAAGACAGATTATTCAGAAACTCAGATGGAATTATTTTTAGCGGAATGTATGTTTGATTATCTTTATTTTGCGGAGCATGTTTTTGGATTTGATATAGCAGATTATCATCGAGAATGGTTTGAATTAGCAGAAAAATTTAAAAGATTAGTTATAGTTGCCTTTAGGGGTTCTGGAAAAACTCATTTTTTTGCTGGTTATTTTATTTGGAAAGCTATTTTCAATCCTGGAACAGAATATTTGATTATTTCTAATACTTTAGAACAAGCAAAATATGTTTTGAAAATTATAAGAAATATGATTACAGATAATGAATTATTGCGTCAATTTGTTCCAAAAACAAGAGATGGAACTTGGAAAGCAACAGAATTAACTCTTCTAAATAATTCTATTTTCTATTGTAAACCTTATAATGAAAATGTCAGAAGTATCCATCCAGACTATGTTTTATGTGATGAAGCAGGAGAATATGAGGATAAATCTATTTATTGGACAGCGGTTCTTGGAACAATACAACTAAAACAGGGAAGAGTAATTGTAATTGGAACACCAAAAAGTTCAGTAGATTTATTAGCAGAATTAAAGGAAAATGATGAATATATGTGCAAAGATTATCCAGCAGAATTAAATGGAAAGGTCTTATGGCCACAAAAATATACTCTCGATAAAGTAGATTCTTATGGAAAAAGAAGTTTATATAAAATAAAAAAAGAGATGGGAGAATTAGCATACGCACAAGAATATCTATTAATTCCGATAAGCTCTGCAAATTCTCTCTTCCCTTATGAATTAACAATGAAAGCATTAGATAGCACTTTAGGGTTCTTACCTTTTGGAAGAAAAGATAGAAAATATTATATAGGTTATGATATGGCGATTTCACCAAAAGGAGATTGGACAGTTATAACAGTATTAGAAGCAAATAATGATGGAAAAGTAGTAGTAGAAGTATTGAGATTTAGAGATACTTTTGAAGAACAAAAAAGAAGATTAAAAAGAATTGTTAATGATTTTAAACCACATAAAATTTTAGTAGATGCAACGGGAATAGGAGATATTCCAGTAAGAGAGTTAAAAGAAGAATTTAACATGGTTGAAGCTCAAAAATTTACTTACGATGAAAAATATAAAATGCTTATGGATTTAAGACAAGAATTTGAAAGATATAATATTACAATTCCAAATTCAAAGGAAGATTTAAGAGCATATGGATATGCTCAACAATTACTTAAAGAATTAAATGATTTTTCTATAAAAGCTGATATGTCAATTGGTTCTCGACATAAATTGAAATTTATATCTGGAAAAAATGATGATTGTGTTATAAGTTTGGCACTTGCTAATAAAGCTTCACAAAGTATTTATGGAAATGTCAGTATAACTGCTATCGATTAATCCAGACATCTCCATAGCACATTTATAACAACAACGATAAACTTTTTTATCCATATAAACCAAATAATCTACAAATTTCTTTTTAAAACAAAATTCACAATTTCCTATTGCTCTTTCAAGATTTAAACTTTTTCTAATTCTAACTCCTCTTTTTTCCATTTCTTGCTCCTGAAGATATTAATAGTTATATAACCTTCAGAAACATTCAGAGTTCCATCACGAAATCTGATTAAAATTGTTTTATAAAAATCTTCAATTAATTTACTTTTATTTATTCCAAATTCTTTACAGAATTGTTTAAAATCTTTTTTTATCTGAGCATCTATTAGATTATTATCTTGTTCTCTATTTTCATAAATATATACATTTCCGTTTCCGAATTTGCCTCCTGCTATAATTTTTTTCATTTTAAATTAAAACCCCCTCTTCCTTTAAGGGGGAAAAAGGAGAGGGGGAAAAAGGTGGTGATATTAAAATAATATTTTCTATATTTATAAACTTTTCTATTTTATAGAAAATTTAAATAATTTAAATAAAAAGAAAAATCTTAAAAAATTCATGAAAAATAAACAAAAATCTAAAAAAAAATCAGAAAATATTTCTAAAACCACAACAATTCGTGGTTTAGAAGAAGAATATGTCCCTCATTCTCCAAGTTGGGGAATTGCTAAAAATATTTTTACTTCTTCAAGAGGAACATCAATTGAAACTTTATATGAAGTAGTCAAAAAAGTTCCAGAAGTTTTAGGATGTGTTCAAGCATTAGTAGAAGATATAATGGCAGATGGATGGAGATTTGTTGGAGAAGAAGCGGCAAAAAAGAAAACAGAAAAATTCCAAATTAAATCTAATTTTTATAAAATATTAACAAATGCTTTATTTGATTTAATTGTAACAGGAAATGCTTATATTTTAAAATTACAAGTAGATAAAGATAAATTAAAAGATTTAATAGTTTCTTTAAAAAAGAATCTTTATAAACAATTTGCTATAAATCCAGATGAATTAGATTTAGAAAAAGAAGATGTTGTATTTAAATTAATTGACCAGAATTTTAAAAGACCTAATGATTTGCAATTATTAAAAGCTTCCACAGTTAGAATTAATTTTGATAAAACAGGAGAAATAAAAAGTTATGTTCAGCAAGTAGGAGGAGAAATTAGGACTTATAGGCCTAAAGATATAATTCATTTAAGTTTAATAAATGTTGGTGGACAACCATATGGATTATCTCCATTAGAACCAGCTTTATCTGATATTGGAACATTAATTTTTGCAAAAGAATACGTAGGAAAATATTTTGAAAATGACGGATTACCAAGTTTTATTTTTAATTTACCAGAATCTTCTCCAGATGATAGAAATTTCAAAGCATTACAAGATGGTTTAAAAGAATTAAAAAAGAAACAAAATAAATTTAGAAGTTTAGTAACAACAGGAAAAATTAATGTTGAACAAATTAAGAAATTCAATAGAGATATGGAATTTGCAAAATTAATAACTCATTTCACACAAATAGTTTTAATAGCATTAGGCGTTCCAGCTTATAGAGTAAATTATACAATAGATGTTAAAGAATCCTCTGCACAAAATATAGGAAAAATAGAAACAGGATATTATAAGAAAATTTCATTTATCCAAAAAATTATCGAGGAAAAATTAAATAAAGAATTATGGGATAGTTTTAATGTTTCTATGAAATTTAGAAGAAGTTATAAAATAGATGAGATGAGAGAAGCACAAATAATCCAGATATTGAGCCAGACAGGAACAATAACTTTAGAAGAAGCAAGAGAAAGAATTGGATTAGAGCCAGAATTGCCTAATGGAAATGCTTTAGTTTCTATAGGAGACGATAAAGCAATTAATTTTAGAAGAGATAAAAAAAGAGAAACAGGAGAAGATTCAAAACCAGAAGAACCTAATTTAGACAATAAAGTAAAACATTTTGATGATGCAATTGAAGTAACTTGGGATAGATTTAAGTTATTAGTAGAAAGAGTAATGCCTTTTGATAATGCAAATATATTTTATATAGAAACTGCAAATGAATACATAATATTATGGAGTGATGGACATTGGAAATATAAAACAAGAGTTCCAAAATCAGAAGAATTTTTTGTTGAAAATCTTTCGAGAGCAACTAAAATCCTTTTATAGAAAATAATAATAATTCTTAAATTAAATTAAATTTTCTTTTTTTCAGAATGCCAAAAAAATTAGATGAAATTCATGATGCAATAGTTAGAAGATTAAGAGGTAAAATTAATCCACGAACAGGAAAAAAATATACTGAAGAAGAAATGTGGGCAATTGCCCAAGCTCAATATCAAAAATTAAAAAAGAAAAAAACAAAAATGTTTACAAAAACTGTTGAAGTATATGCACCAATAACAAAAAGTTGGGAAGAAGTTATAAATAAAGAAACAGGTGAAAAACAAAGATTTATTAAAGTTGTTGTTAGCGGATTAAAAGAGGATAGAGATGGAGAAAGAATAAGTGAAGAAGCAATTTTAGATATGATAGAACAATACAAATCTGGAAAAATTCCTCTTATGCCTAATCATGGGCATCTTGAACCTGATGGAACAAGAAGATATAAATGGCAAGATATAATGGGTGTATGGATTGATGCAGAAAGAGTAGGAGATAATCTTGTTGCAGTAGCAAGATTAAATAATGCACATCCTGACGCAGAATTATTTTGGAATTATATTCAAGAAGGAATGCCAATTGGATTTAGTATTGGAGCAAAACCAATAGAAATGGAAGAAGAAGAAGTTGAAGTTATGGATACAGAATTAGAAGTTGAAAAAGGAAGAGGAGAAGGTATTGGAGTAGGTAGAGAAAGACAAGGAGATGGTGGAGCAGATTATTGTGTTTGTCCAAATTGTGGTTATAAAGAAATACATAAAAAAGGAATTCCATGTTCAAAAAGAAAATGTCCTAAATGTGGAACACCATTAGAAGGGGTAAATAAAAGTGTAGAATTAAAAGCAAAAGTAACAAATTTTGAAGAAAAAAGGAAAAAATTAGGAATGTCAGTAGAAGAATTTTATGCTGCTCCGAGAGACCCTCCAAGTAGTTCAGCTTTACCAATTTTTGATGCAGCTCATGTAAGAAATGCTATGGCAAGATTTAATCAAACACATTTCAGAAATTTGGAAGAAAAAAAGAAAGCTTATAGAAAAATTTTAAGAGCTGCAAAAAAATTCGGAATAAATTCAAAAAATTTTGAAGAAAAATACAAACATTTAAAATGAAAAAGAAAAAAAGAAGAGTATGGAAAAAAATAGAATTAATTGAAACGTCTGCAGTTGGAACTCCAAGTTATGCAGATGCTCATTTATCATTTTCACTTATAAAAGCATTATCAAATTCAATTAAATTAAATTTGGAGACCAAAATGGAAAAACAAACTGAAAGTCAGGAAACAGTTCCAGAAACTACAGAAACTGAAGAAACTACAGAAACTGAGAATACAGAAACTGAACAAGTAACAGAAGAAGAAAAAACAGAAGAAGAAACTTCTGAATCTTCAACTGAAACTACTGAAGAAAAATCTGTTAATTTAGAAAAACAGATTGAAAAAGTAGTTTCTAAAGCTTTAAAAGAAGCTTTAAAGAAACTATCTTCACAAAGAGGATTAGTTGAAGAAGAAGAGGAGAAAAAAGAGGAGTTAAAAAAGATGAGTATTGGAGAGTTAGCTATTAAATCTGGTCTCTTTCAGGTAAGATAAGATGGCAGACATAATTAAAGCTCTTAGGGAAGCGACAGGAAGTGAAGGTGGATTTTTAGTCCCAGATGAGTTTGCAGCGAGAGTTTTAGAATTAATACAGGCAAATGTGATTACTCTTCCAGACTTGGAAAGAGTAAAGATGAATCATGAAACCCTTTATATTCCAAAAACTACTGCAGGAACAACAGCATATTGGGTTAGTGAAACAGGAACAATAACCGCCTCTCAACCAGCATTTGGTAGAATAACATTGACAGCTAAGAAAGTTGCATCTTTAGTTGAAGCTTCAAGTGAAGTTTTAGAAGACGCTAATGTATCTGTAGCCAATCTGTTAGTAGAACAGATGGCTAAAGATATAGCCCTTAAAATTGATGATGAAATCCTGAATGGAACAGGAGGAACATTTGAAGGGTTAAGATACACAGGGTCTTTCACAAATGCTGTTGATGCTGGTTTGAGTGGAGTTATAGGAACAGGAGCAACTTCTGCTGCTAATATAAGTCTAACAGCAATCAGTAAAGCTATAGATGAAGTTCTAAAGGACAATCACCAAATGCCTGATGTCTCTTATTGGCATCCAAGAACTATCGGTTCTTTAAGAGTGTTAACCGATAGCTCTGGAAGACCGCTATTAAATGAAGAGACCTGGGGAAGTCCTTTACTACAACAGGGAGTAGTAGGAAAAATATATGGAACATTAGTAAAATCATCTACAACTCTTCCAATTAATGTTAGTTATGGAACAGCATCAGGTGAAACTACTTGTGCTGATGCATTAGTTGGAAAAAGTAAAATGTTTGGTATATTTGGAGAAAGAAGAGGTCTTGTCTGGAAGACAGATTATGTTATTGAGACAGACAAATACCAGTATCAGACAACAATGAGAGCAGCATTTAGTATAAAATATCCTGACGCTTACTGTTTAATAAGAGCTATAAAAGATTAATTTTGAATTTTATTTTTTTTATTTTTTTTAATTAGTTTAAACTCTAAACTCCGAAGGAGTAGAATGACATACGCTACATCACAAGAATTATGGAAAAATCTTGGAAAAGATGCTTATACAAAAGTTCGTTCTGAAATAGTTGGAACAGGGGACGCTTCTACTACTGTTTTTTCTTTAGACCATGATAATCTCATTTCAGGTTCTAACACAATTTATACTGATTCTACTGTAGTTTCAACGGGTTCATATTCAATCAATTTAGATGATGGTAAAATTACTTTTTCATCTGCTCCTGCATCAGGTTCTGTTATAACTGCTGATTATGATTATGCTGATATTCCAGATTCGTGGATTCAAGAAATTCTAAAACAAGCAGATGATGAATTAGAAAGAATAACAGGAAGAACATTTACTTCATCTACTAATTATACTGAATATTTAGATGTAGAAGAAAGTCAAAGCACATTTTATCTTAAAAACTACCCAATTATAAAAATAAACTATGTTTCAGCTAATACAGCAAGTTCTGTTGCAGATACTCCTGCATGGTCTGCAAGCACAGAAGGATTAGGAAATGATTTCATAGTTGATAGTGATTCTGGAAGAATTAGATATATAGATAATCTTCCATCTAAAGGAGAAAGAAGATTAAAAGTTAATTATGATTATGGATATTCAACAATTCCTGAAACTATAAAAGAATTAGCTATTCTTCTTGCTATAAGAAAAATGGTAAATTCCACAATTTATAAATCAATAATTAAAGGATATGATAATTTTACACCAGTTCGTCTCGAAGAGATTGAAAATAGGATTAATCAGCTTATAAATCTTTATAGAAAACAAAATATAGAGCTGGTATAACCGAAGGTTTAAAATGGTAATAACAAATTCAAATCTATTTAGTCAAAGTTACACTGAAATAAAGAATTTTTTAAAGAATAATATAACTGACCCAAGAAATAGATACAAAGCTAATTGGATACATGCAAGTATGCCAAATATAAATGCAAAAGATTTTGATGGTTATCCTTTTATAGTTATTCAAATTGATTTAAATGAAGATAATCTGTCTTTTGATTATAGTTCTGAAAAAATCTTTAGAATATTGATAACAGTTTATTCTGATGAACCTACAGAGATTGATTCAATTTCTAATGAAATATTTTCTAATTTAAAAGATGAAACTAAACTTACTGATTTTAAAATTAAAATAATGGAATCCTCTCCAATAAGTTGGGATATGGATTTAAAAGGTAAAAAAATATTAAATAGAAGAATCGGATTAATTGCTAAAAAAAGAATATGAGAGCCACTATAACTGTTAAAGGTTTGAATGAAGTAATAAGAAGATTTAGAAGAAGAGCTTATCTTATTGATAAAAATAGTAAAAATGTTATCGAACAAGTAACAAGAGAAGGAGAAAGATTAGCAAAATCTATTGCTCCACAATATACAGGAGCTTTAAGAGAAGCCATAACTCATTTAATTTTCAAAGATAATAAGGTTGGATGGATTATTTCAAATTGGCCTAAAGGAGATGAAATTCCAACTCATATTATGTTTGAAGAAGGAACTTATCCAAATCCAAGAGACCCTAACACTTTACATTTCATGACTAAAACTGCTGAAATGTTACGAAATGAATTTTCGCAGAGATTGAGAATTGCTGTCTCAAATGCTCTGCGAATGAAAGGGTAGGTAAATTTTAAGGAAGAAAAATGGCAATAACAAATAACAAGGCATGGTATGACAAATGTTTTATTAGTATATCTCAGAAAGGCGGAAGCGAAGTAGAATTTAGAACAAAGACTACAAGTTTAAGTATTAGTGGAGGAAACTTCGATATAGAAGGAATAGAAACTTTCGGTGGAAAAGTTAAAAGAGTTGGAACAAGAGAAGATATAGAGATTTCATTTGACGCAATTCCAGTAAGCACACAAGATTTTGATTGGATATTTCATGGAACATCAAACTCTGCAACTACTATAACAACAAGTGATGTTAAAGATTATAGAATTATAATATTATGGACAGACCAGACAGGGGTAACTTCTGCAGCTCAGGCTATTAATACAGCAAGTGAAGCTTACAGACATATCTATGCAGAAGCAAATTGCACAAGTTTAGAGTATTCAATGGATGCAGGAGAACAATTAGTAGCAACAATGACTTTCAAATTAGCATACGAAGACAAAGATGGAAATTTGAATTGGAAAAAAGAAATGTGTGATACAACATCCGCCTTAAGCTCAGTTCCTGCCTACACATCTACAACTAAATTTTAATGAGCCTTAGATGGAATTTGTAGAGGAAATAGAAAATAGAAGATGCACAAATTTTAAAATAACGAAAATTCCAGTCTGGGCTCTCAAAGAATTCAAAAAATTTTGTGAAGAAGAATGTGGAAATGTTTATTCAGTTGGAATTATACAATTACTTAAAATCAAAAAAGAACACGAAATCCTGTTAGAATATATGAAAAATGTTCATGGTTCAATTAAAAAGGAATTAAAAACATTTGGAGAAAATGTCAAAACTATCTAATTTGATGGGAAAGCCGAAGACTTTTAAGATAGGAGATATAGAGTTAGAAATCAAACCAAGAACTTTAGAAGATATAGATTTAATAGTGGGTTTAGCAGATGAATCAAAACGAGGCGAAGCCTTAAAAGAGTTAGTTATCAGGACTCTAAAAGATTCTGTTCCAGATGCTACAGATGAAGAGATAAATAAAATAGCTTTACAATACTTCCAACAGCTTACAGAAGCTATTATGGAAGTCAATGGCTTAAAAAATGTTACCCCACCTACCGCCTCCTAAAATAGCGGCATTAATGAATAGAAGAGAAAATTCAGAAGTAATCGCAAATATCTTTTACATTTTAATGAGAGATTTTAATCAACCTTTTAGTGAAATTAAAAAAATTCCAATTCCTCTCGCTATTAAATTATTAAATAAATGGAATAAAGAGCAAAAAGAATTAGAAAAATTAAGTAAGAAAAAATGGAACAAATAATTATTGAAACTCGTGTAATTGATGAAGCCACAGGAACTATAAAAAAGATAATTAGACCTATGATAAAATTACAAGAAGCTTTAAAAATTACAAGATTAACTATGAAACAACTTAATAAATATGCTCAGGAAAATTTTCTTGCAGTAAATGAGGAAGCTGGAATTGTTATAGATAAATTAACAGGTAGAATAGTAGATAATGCCCAAGTAGTTAAAAGAGCTACAATCCAGACGAGAAGATTCAAATTTGAATGGCTTTCTATTATGTTTGCTGGATTTGCTTTAGATAGGGTTTTTGGAAGTTTAATTAGAAGACAGATGGAATTATTTGGTGTTACAAAAATGATGTCTGCAGCTTGGACAACAGTTCTTTTACCTGTTATGGAAGCTATAACACCTTTTTTATATAAATTTATAGAATTATTTATGAATTTACCACAACCATTAAAAATTGCTATTGGTTCTTTTGTTTTATTAGGAGCAGTTTTAGGTAAAATTTTAGCTACTGTAGGTCAAGTTGTTTTAGCTTTTATGGGATTCAAAATGTTAGGAATTCCAATAGGAATAGTGAAAACTGCTTTAATTTCTCTTGCTTCTTTTATTGTTCCTATTGGTTCTGCAGTTTGGGGATTAATAGATATTTTTAGAAATTGGGGAAAATCAACTAAAAATGTTATTGGTGGAATAATAAAAGTTCTCGCTGGATTAGGTGGAATTATTGCTATTATGATGGGTGCTCCTGCTTTGTTGGTTGCAGCAATTGTTGGAGCAGTAGTTTTAATAACACATTTTATTATAAAGAAATGGGATTTAATAAAAAAAGTGACTTTAAATTTATGGAATAGTGTAAAAAATTTCTTCATAAATATGTTTAATTCAATAAAAAGTGTTTTTATTGCTGTATGGGAATGGATAAAAAGTCTCCCTTATAAGATTTTAAATGTATTTCTTGGATTAGGAAGAAAAATAAAAAATATTCTATTAAATATGATACCTTTTGGGGGAACAATTAGAAGAATTTTAGGATTTCAGGGAGGCGGTTTAGTTCCTTATACAGGTTTATTTTATCTACATGCAGGAGAAAGAGTAATTCCAAGAGGAAGAACTTCAAGTCAAATTATTTTTTCTCCAAATGTCACTATTTATTCATCTATCAACTCAGATTACGATGTAAGAAAGTTAGCAAGTGAATTAAATAGATATTGGGCTGCTGATTTTGAAAGATTAATTAAATCGAGAGGAAGCATATAATGGCAATAAGTTTAACAAAAGACCTTCCATCATCAGATTGGTATAGTGGGACAGGAAGCACAACAATAACATTAGCAGGAGCTACAGAAATTCAAATAAATACAAAAAAAGAATTAATAAAAATTAAAGTTCCACAATCTCAGGCTACTCAAGATTCTAATCCCTCTGATAAAGGAAAAATTTATGTAAAAGATTTAAAAAATGTGGATGACACAATAAGAATTAGAGGATGGATAGAAGATGATTCTACAGACTCTGCATGGAATAAAGC
>Ga0190352_1000220_pt1 | contig 14342 bp, 11 predicted proteins | sample 4872131011_MG_FD_161682 | JGI IMG/M metagenome (GOLD analysis project Ga0190352, IMG submission 161682) | Hydrothermal vent microbial mat bacterial communities from Southern Trench, Guaymas Basin, Mexico - 4872-13-10-11_MG | ecosystem: Environmental > Aquatic > Marine > Hydrothermal vents >...
ACTCCATGTGATAGATATCCCGGAAGGGGTTAAAGATGTAGGCGAAACCGCAGAGCTTGGCTTTGAGGTAAGTTTTTATGATATGCCATTTATAGATAATACCAAGCTTTTTAATGCTACTCGTTTTGCCATCACTTTAAAAGACATTGTTATGGATGAAAAGCAAAAAAAGGCTGCCAGAATAAAGATTATCTTTTTCCCTGAAACTTACATGAGCACTAGGGATAGACCATATCTAGATGAAATGCTACAACAATTGAGAAAAAGCAAAAAGGGAATATAGGAGGTGAGGATGCCTGTTTTTGATTTAGAAAATATCATCGGCAAACTGGCCTTAGAAAAGGCAGGGAAAAATTCTTAAACGCCCTTGAGGATGAGGCAGTAGAAACATTTTTAGAAGTACTTTCTGGTTCTTATGAGGTTGAAGTTTACGTTTGATCCTTCTTATAGAAGAAATAGTGCCGTTTTTGAGACAAAAACCCTGATTTTTTCCAATGACAACCCTCCTTTTGGGAAGTGGTATTGGGCTTAATCCAAGTTTTTCATAGATAAATTGCAAAACATAAGAAAATAAGGTATATCCTCCTAATTGAAGGAGGACACACCCATGAAAGACCTGACAAATCTTACACCTTGTTTTCTAAAAAATGTTGCAAAGTAAATAAATAGTGATAACATCCTGTTCTAATTTCTCTAGGAGGAAAAGATGAGAAGAACAATTGGTTTTATCGGTGGTGGCAATATGGGGGAGGCTATTATAAAGGGCATCCTTAAGAGTAAACTATATAAACCAGAAGACATAATGGTTTCTGATATTAGAAAAGAAAGGCTTAAATACTTGAAAAGTGCCTATCAGATAAAAGCCTTTGATAATAATCCTGAGATGGTCAAAGAATGTCAAGTGATCATTCTGGCGGTAAAACCTCAAAATGCAAAAAATGTCCTAGAAGAAATTAAGGATGTGGTAAGTCCTGAACAATTACTGATTTCCATTATGGCTGGAATATCTACCTCATTTGTAGAAGATTTCTTTTCTAAAAGTATTCCTGTTATCCGCGTGATGCCTAATACACCTGCATTAGTATTAGCTGGGATGAGTGCTATATCTCTGGGCATTTTTGCTAATGAGGGGCACTCGCAGATAGCTGCACAAATATTTAAGGCAATTGGTGAAACTGTTATTGTTCCTGAGACATTGATGGATGCAGTCACTGGTTTAAGTGGAAGTGGACCAGGGTATGTGGCTGTTATTATTGAAGCTTTGGCAGATGGTGGAGTAAAAATGGGGTTGCCTCGAGATCTGGCCTTAAAACTGGCTATTCAAACTCTCTTGGGCACAGCTAAGTTACTTAAAGAAACAAACCTACATCCTGCCCAATTAAAGGATATGGTAACTTCCCCAGGAGGAACCACTATTGCTGGTCTTCACATGATGGAATTAGGGGGTATTAGGGGGATTTTAATAGGAGCTATTGAAGCAGCCACTAAATGTTCACAAGAATTAGGGAAATAGACTATTTTTCTTGCTGTAAACGCCTTTTTTATGGTCACTACAACAAGGGTTAAAAAAATACCTGAAAAATCTACATTTTATATTTTAGTTCCCCCAATTTAGGACAATTTCAGGCAAAAACCGGGAAAGTTGGGTTAAAAAATCGTCTTAAAATAGGCAAAAAATCCCCAATGTGGTAAATTTCCCCTATGAAAAAATTTTTAGTAGACAGTATGCTAGGAAAATTGGCAAAATGGTTACGTCTTTTAGGTTATGATACTATATATACTGATATAAAAGAACCAAATAAACTCAAAGCTTTTTTAGAAAAGGATTATATTTTTCTTACACGTCAGCATAAGTGGATACATTACCGTATTTTTAAACACCAACCTATTTATTTAGTGAACGCTAATGAACCTAAGGCCCAGTTAGCCGAGGTAATAAAGAGGTTCAAATTAGAGTTTTCTCCGCGCAGGTTTTGTTCCAGATGTGTTATATGTAATGTACCCCTGATAGAAAAGGAAAAAGAAGAAGTTGAAATATATGTGCCTGAATACATCAGTCATACTTTTAGTTACTTCAAAGTATGTCCTCGCTGTAAAAGGGTTTATTGGGCTGGTAGTCACCAAAAAAGGATGCAAGAATTTTTGAAAAAGATTGGTTTTTTATAAGCCATAAGTCTTCATTTTTTTGTGAAGATGGCTTCTTTCCAAACCAATTGCTTGAGCAGTGAGACTTACATTGCCTTTATATTTCTCTAATTTTTTGCGCAAAAATTCTTTTTCAAAAATGGCCTTGGCCTCTCTAAAATTATCTGCTTTAAAAAAATCCATCCCTATATGTTCTTTTCCCTGTGCTATACTCTCAGGAATGTCTTTAACAGTAATCACTTCTCCAGGCGTCATAATAACTAGACGCTCAATGATATTTTTTAGTTCCCTGACATTTCCTGGCCAATCATATTGTTTTAAAACCTCAATAGCCTCTGGAGTAATTTTTTTAAGGCCCAAACTGCTTTCTTTAGCCATTTCCTGTAAAAACTCTTCCACTAGCAGTGGAATATCCTCTTTTCTTTCTCTTAAAGGAGGAATTTCAATGGGAACTACATTTAAACGATAATAAAGATCTGCTCTAAAGTTACCCTTTTTTATCTCTTCTTCTAAATTCTTATTAGTAGCGGCCACTACTCGCACATCTACTTGAACAGTCTTTATCCCTCCTACCCGTTCAAAACGCTGTTCTTGAATTAACCGCAAAATCTTAGCTTGTGTTTTGGGACTCATATCGCCTATCTCATCTAAAAAAATAGTGCCTCCATTAGCCAGGTCAAACTTCCCCTTTTTTCGAACATAGGCACCGGTAAAGGCCCCTTTTTCATAACCAAACAATTCACTTTCAATCAATTCATCAGGAATAGCTGCACAATTTACCTCAATAAATGTCCTGTGTGCTCTTTTACTATAATAATGGATGGCTCGTGCCGCTAATTCCTTTCCTGTTCCGCTTTCTCCCTTAATAAGAACCGAGGCATTGGTAGGAGCGACCTTTCTAATTTGTTCTTTTACTACCTTAATGGGTTCACTTTGACCGGTAAGCTCACATTTGAAGAATGCCTTTTGTTTTAAGGCGATATTTTCTTCCTGGAGAGAAGACATCTTTAAGGCATTCACTATAGGAGGAATGGTATTTTCCCATGAAAGGGGTTTTTCAATAAAATCATAGGCCCCTAATTTCATGGCTTTCACTGCAGTTTCTACATTGCCATGACCTGAAATCATAACTACTGGTAGTTGAGGGTATTGCTTTTTTATCTCTTTTAATACTGTTAAACCATCAATATCTGGTAACCAGATATCTAGTAGAACCAAATCTGGCAATTCTTCGTTAACTTTTTTGATCGCTTGCGAAGCATTGAAGGCAGTAATTACTTCATAACCCTCATCTGAAAGGATACCCGTAAGGGCCTGACAGATAGATTGTTCGTCATCTACTACTAAGATTAAATATGACATATTTTTATATTATCATGACCTTACAGGGAGTTCAATTACAAAGATACTTCCTTGAGGATAGTTATCTTTAACCCGAATGAAACCTTGATGGTCAGAAATTATGGTATGAACGATAGTTAATCCCAATCCTGTGCCTGATTTTTTAGTGGAAAAATAGGGTTCAAATAGACGGGTTTTTAGTTCATCAGGAATCCCATGACCTGTATCTTTTACTTCTATTCTGGCAATTTTAAGGAAGGAATCATGACTTATAGCTACTTCTACTTTACCTTGATTTTCAATAGAAGCAACCGCATTATCCAAAAGATTTAGCAAAGCCCTTTTTATTTGCTCTCTATCAAACAAAAATTTTGGGACAGGGGTAATTTGATTTAATTCAAATGTAATATGTAGATGAGCACTTCTATACACAGCTAAGGCTTCTTCAATTACCTCAGCTAGATTATTAAGAGTGAGATTAACCTCTGGTAACTTGGCAAAGTTAGAAAATTCATTTACCATCTTCTTTAAACCTTCTACTTGTTTAACTATCATTTGGGTACATTCATCAAAAACGGGTTCACCTTGAAATTGGGTTAAATAACGCCGTCGTAAACGCTGGGCTGAAAGTTGAATAGGAGTGAGAGGATTTTTGATTTCATGAGCAATTCTTTTTGCCACTTCTCGCCAAGCAGCCATCCGCTGGATTTTTTCTAGCTGGGTAATATCTTCAAACACAAATACCGCTCCTAAAGGTTGACCTTGTTTATCTTTAAGAAGGGTGGTGCTAACTATCAAAGAGAGAATCCGTCCATTTATTTTTAATTTAATTTGTTTTTCTAACCTTTCTCCTACTTTTACATCAGAGATTACTTGGCTAAATTCAGGAAAAAGTTCAGCCAGGTCTTGAAATGGCCTTCCTATTAAATCACCTGCCTTAACTCCCAAAATTTCTTCTACAGCAGGATTAACGGTAATAATATAACCAGAAGCACTGGTAGAAATCACACCTGTCCTGATATTTTCCAGGATAGTTTTTGTATACCTATGGCGTCTCTCAATTTCTAATTTTTGTTCCTGCAATTTCCCATAAGCTATTCTTAAATCAGTAACCATTTGGTTAAAAGAATCCACCAGCATTTTCACTTCATCTGAAGCCTCCACATCCACATTCACATCCAAATTACCATTAGCTACTTCTTGAGTAGCCCCGGCTAGGGCCTGAATGGGAATAGTAATTGCTTTAGCCATGTGAAATCCAACCCAAGTGGCCACAAAAATCACCAAAAGAGTAATCACCGAAAAAATGATAAAAAGGCTCCATTTCAAGGGATTCACAAACAGAAATAGTTGTTTATAATCTTCACTCGTTTTCCTCACTGCCTCTAGTTTTTTCACTAAATCAGGAGGAATTAACCTCCCTATTACTAGAAATCCCCAAAGACGACCTTTTTCCAGAGGAGTAATAGTATATGCCAAATCACCATATGGAAGCGCTCTAACCGAAGTTATCTGTTTTCTGATTTTTAAAGGTTCAGCAAGGGCGGTTTTAAAATCTAAATTTTGTTCTACAGGCTTTCTAGTTAAGCTTACCAATGGCTGGAGCTTGTGGTTATATACTTGAAGTAAATCCACATTATATTCCCTTAGTTTGGGTCTTAACTTGGATAAAGATACATTTTCAAAAACCAATTCTCCATTATTAACAAAACCTTTTTGAAAAAGCTTACTATAATGGATTAATTCATTAGAAACTTGTTTATAGTAAATATGGCCTATTTCTAATGTCTGATTAATAGCTTGTTCTACCTTTACATTAAACCAATAATTAAAGGTAGAAAATACAAATTTTACAGCCACCCCAAAAAGAACTAATGTAGGCAAAATAGAAAGACCTACAAACAAAAGCACCAGTTTTGTTCTTATTTTACTACCTACAATACCCCTTTTACGTTCAGCAATCAGCTTAACAAAATTTCTAGTCACTAGAAAAACAAAAAGGATCAGGAGAATAATATTAAGATTGACTAAAATAAAAAAAAGGAGGGTGTTGGTAATTCTCAGTTGGAAGTCAGGATTAAATGACTTACTCTCAATATAAATCAAAAAACCAATAATGGGAATGAGAATAAAAATAAGGAGTGTTTCCTTCCTTCGTTTCTTTTTTTCTTTAAGTTCCATTTTAATAGACAAAATTTATATAATACCAATCTGTTTCAAAATCCCATAAGGAAGTAAAGAAAAAGATGTAATGAAGATAAAGGGGCAATTTTACTTTATTCAATTCTGCCTTGAGACGCAATTCATATTTATCACCTTTTTTAAGTGCAGAAATGGGCACCACTGCTACCTCAACAGTGGTCATAAGTTTCTTTGCCCATATAAAGTCCTTTGAAGTAGCTATTTCTTCGGGAAGTTCAGAACGGTTAATAATAAATACCCCTTTAAGCTGGTCATATTTAATGGTATGGAATAATTTAAGTGAACGAATACCTTTATCAGGCCAAAAACTTCTCTTTTTATCTAGGAGTATCTTATAGGTAAAAGTAACAGGGACCCCATTTAAAATAGCCTTCTCCATTTGTTTGGTAAAGCAACCCTGGGCAGTAAAATAGACCAAAAGTTCCTTTTTAGAAGTAGTAACCACAATATCTTTAAGAAAGGCCTCAGAACTAAAACAGGGTTTATTTAACAACGTAAAAATAATAATCAAAATAGCAGTTTTACAAATCCGCTGATAAATATGAAGCATGAAAAATTTTTGCCTTATTTTTAAAATAATAGCATGGTAGCAACTAAATTGAGCTATTGTCAAGACAGTTGCACCAGAAAAAAGAAGCTTGTAAGATAGAATTGTGGTTATTTTTTTTCTCCCCATCAGTAATTTAAGCAAGGCCTTAGACTTTTTTGACCGCATTATCGGCTCTCAGGAAAAAAGGCAGCTTATTTTCTTCTCTCAAAAAGGCCTTTATTTAGCTGGAGGTGATGATTTTCTTAATGCGTTTTTGATGATTAAACCCAATGTCCATTTACCTCATGCTTACAGTTTTCCTTTAGACCCTTTACGTTCCTTCATCAAAGATAAACCAGATAAAAATATTAAGGTCGAATTAGTCTCATCCCTAAAATTTATAACCCCCAATGAAGAATTAATCTTAAACATGCAACCTGCCTCCTTATCATTTGTCCCTAGTAAAGGAAAAAATTTAGGGGTAATCTCTGCCCAAACCCTAAAAAAAATCCTGGATTTAGCTAGCATCACTTCTCAAGAGGGAGAAAAAATTGCTCTTTTCTTCCAAAAGGGCCGTTTAGGGGCATGGAGTGAAAATCGCTTTCTTCTTTCTTGTGCCTTTACACCCATTTCGTCATCCTTAACCCATAATTTCATTGTGCCTTATACTTCCACACGTCATCTGGTGAAGGCCCTTGATCTTATTCCTGAAAAGCAGGCCTCTCTTTTTCTTGCCTCCCAAAGCCTTCTTATCTCACTACCTTATCTAAAAATCGGTCTTCGCCTTATTTCTGAAGAAACTAATGCCCTTAGTTTCCTAAAGTCTCTTCTTGCTACAAAACCCCTAGCAACACTTAAAATAGGACTTCCAGCCTTTAAAAAAACACTCTCTAGATTGGCTAGGATTCAAAAGCAATTAAAGGCAATTGGTAGCATTGCTCTTATATCCGAAAAATGTGTATTCAAAATTACTTCTTCTCAAGGTAGCTACTCATTTATCTTGCCTTTAGAAGTATCCTTAAAACAATCATTTACCATAAATTGCCATTTTTCTCTTCTAAACAGCCTTTTCAGCCGGCTGAAAGGAAAAGAATTCAATATTTCTATTCTACCTTCTGGATGGTTGTTAAAACACGGCCAGTATTTTTGTTTTTTGAAAAAAACAACTTCTAAATAGTCGAAAGGGCATTGAAGCAGTCACTAAATGTTCACAAGCAATAGGGAAATAGACTATTTTTCTTGTTGTAAACTCCTTACTCTTTCTAAATTGACTGTAAGTTTATGCAATTTTTCTTCCAGAACTTTTGCCTTGAATTGTTCCTTTGCCACTACAGCTTTAGGGGCCTTGGTTAAAAAATCTCTATTAGATAATTTACGTTTCACCATGGTTAATTCATTAGTCATTTTATCTATTTCTTTAGTAAGACGTTTTTCCTCTGTTTGTAAATCTAATACATCCTTAAGAGGCATATATACATCTATACCCTCCCATACTGTTGCCGCGGCATAAGCAGGTTTTTCAGTATGTACACTCATAGTGAGTTTTTTTATTCCTGCCAAACGACAAATGGGTTCTTGGTGTTTTTCTATCTGAGCTAAAATATCCTGTCTTGGAGTGGAAAAAACAATATCCACTTTAGTATTTGGGGGTATCTCTAGTTCCCCTCGCATATTTCTAACAGTTCTTACCAATCCAATAGTTGTTTCCATTTCAGTAACCACAGCCGGGTCTTCTAAAGTGTCATTTGCCTCTGGATAACTTTCTTTTAAGATACTTTCCTTAGTATGCGGCAGGTGTTGCCATATTTCTTCAGTAACAAAGGGGATAAAAGGGTGAAGTAGTTTTAACGTTTCTCCTAAAACATATAAAAGCACAGATTGGGTATATTTTTTTTCCTCAGGGGTGGGTGGTTTGTATAAAGTAGGTTTTATCCATTCTAAATACCAATCACAAAATTCATGCCACACAAAGTGATAAAGGGTATAAGCTGCCTTATCAAACTCATAAATATCTATATTTTTTCGGACTTCTTTAATCACTGTTTGAAGACGGCTTAAAATCCATCTATCAGCCTCACTTCCTTTGTGTGGTTCAACAATGGGTTGAGTGCCTTCCTCTAAATTCATTAAAGCAAAACGAGCTGCATTCCATATTTTGTTAATAAAATGCCTATACCCTTCAATTCTTCTTTCAGAAAGGCGAATATCCCTACCTTGAGCGGCTAATGAAACCAGGGTGAACCTAAGGGCATCGGTGCCATATTTGGCTACCATATCTAAGGGGTCTATTACATTCCCCTTAGTCTTGCTCATTTTTTCACCCCTTTCATCTCTTACTAAGGCATGGATGTATACATCATAAAAGGGAACGTCTCCCATAAAGTGGAGGCCCATCATCATCATCCGTGCCACCCAGAAAAAGAGGATATCAAAGCCAGTAATCAGGACATTGGTGGGGTAAAAGAGTTTCAATTCTTCTGTTTCTTTGGGCCAACCTAAGGTACCAAATGGCCAAAGGGCTGAGCTAAACCAAGTGTCTAAAACATCCATTTCAGGTTCAAGGTTCGTTGAATCACATTTAGGACAAGCTTTGGGTATTTCTTTGGCCACTATAATTTCTTGGCAATCTTTACAATACCACACAGGGATTCTATGTCCCCACCAGATTTGTCGTGAAATACACCAATCACGAATATTATTCATCCATTCATAATAGGTTTTTTCCCAACTAGCAGGAATTAATCGGGTCTTGCCTTCTTTCACAGCAGCAATAGCTGGTTCGGCCAAGGGTTTGGTATGCACAAACCATTGTTTGGAAACCAGTGGTTCTACTATAGTTTTACAGCGATAACAGTGGCCAACGCTGTGTTTGATAGGCTCTATCTTTAACAATTGTCCGTTTTTTTCTAAATCTTCAAGAATCCTTTCCCGACATTTAAATCTATCTAATCCCATATAAGGTCCGGCTTCTTTAGTCATCTGTCCCTTTTCATCTATAACCTTTACCATAGGTAAACTATGCTTTTGTCCCAATTCAAAATCATTAGGGTCATGAGCAGGAGTAACCTTTAAGGCACCAGTACCAAATTCTTTATCTACATAAGGGTCAAAAATGATCGGTATTTCTCGGTTTAATATAGGCACAAAAACAGTAACACCCTTTAAATTCTGATATCTTTCATCCTCTGGATGAACAGCTACCGCGGTATCACCCAGTAAGGTTTCAGGACGAGTGGTAGCTACGGTTACATATCCTTGACCATCTACGCGAGCATAACGAATATAATAAAGGGAACCTTCTTCTTCTTCATGCTCTACTTCCAAATCCGCAAGAGCTGTTTGACATCTAGGACACCAATTAATGATGTAATCTCCTCGATAAATGAGCCCCTCTTCATAAAGCCTAATAAATACTTCCTTTACTGCCTGACTAAAACCTTCATCCAGAGTAAAACGTTGACGACTCCAATCACATGCACATCCCAGTTTCTTAAGTTGGTTAATAATCCGGTTTCCATACTCCTCTTTCCATTGCCAAACTGCTTTTACAAACTCTTCTCTTCCTAAATCGTATCTGGAAATTCCTTTTTTTTCTAACTCTCTCTCCACCACATTTTGAGTAGCAATACCAGCATGGTCAGTCCCAGGTAGCCAAAGCACATTATAACCCAACATTTTTTTATATCGGGCCAAAATGTCATGAAGGGTAACATTTAAGGCATGACCCATGTGGAGTGAACCAGTTACATTCGGCGGAGGGATGACCATGGAAAAAGTCTGTTCTTTCTCTTCTAAATTGGCTTTAAATAATCCTTTTTCCAACCAATACTGATACCACTTTTCTTCTACTTTTTTTGGATTATAACCTTTATCCAGCAATTTAATGGCCATTTCCCCTTCCTTTATTTTAAATTAACGCACGCATTGTTAACACAACTAGGCTGTTAGTGTCAAGAAAAGCCTTAGTCCCAAAATCCGCTAATTACTAATTTTATCATCTTTGCGCCTAGCAACGCAAGGCCAAGCCCTTTCAGGGTTAGGACTTCAAAGTAATTTTAACAGAGATCCAAATGTTAAGCGCAATGGCTCAATGCAGAATGCAAAACGTTTACACGTTTACACGTTTGCACGTTAGCACGTTTACACGTTTGCACGTTAGCACGTTTACACGTTAGAACGTTGGAAATGGAAACTGGGAATTTCTGTTTTCCGTTTTCTATTTTCTTAACTGTATTTGTAGGTTTGACCCCAATTCCACTACAACTGCGAAAGGAGGGGAAAACGACTTTGCAATTTGCAATCTTCATTTTGCAATTGCCGTAAGGCTATCTTGCCCTTCGTGAATATCTCTCTAATTATGCCATCAAAAACAATCCTGTTTGCTTCAGGCAAGCCTGCGGATAATATTTTGCTCTTGTTAGCCCATGAACGGGTCTGAGAAAAAAATGACTTTTTCAACAGCCTGTATATTTTTTAAAATTTGCTTTATTTTGCTACCTTTGTCCGACGGCAGGTGGGTGGGTTTTTTTTAAAGTTACTACAGTTTTTGGACAAATTTCTTGACTTTATTATTTTGATAATGTTATTTAGCATTTATGTCTCTACAGGATGCCTATAATAGAAAAATTACCTATCTTAGAATATCAGTGACTGACCGTTGCAACTTGCGATGTCGCTATTGTGTCCCTAGACAAGCTCTGAAAAGATTACCCCATAATGAGATATTGACTTATGAGGAAATTGTCCGCTTAGTAAAAATCGCAGCTCAAATAGGATTTAAAAAAATACGGTTAACAGGCGGTGAACCACTAGTTAGAAGAAATATTGTTTATTTAATAGAACAAATTAATAATATTTCAACTATCCAAAAACTCTGTCTTACCACTAATGGCACCCTTTTGAGAGAATTCGCTTGGGATTTATACAGAGCTGGTTTGAGACACATCAATATCAGTTTGGATACTCTAAGTCCCCAAAAATATGCCTATATTACGGGAGTGGATGCCTTTTCTCAAACTTGGGCTGGAATAAAAAAGGCTATTGAGGTGGGTTTTCATCCCATAAAGATTAATGTAGTATTAATAAAAGGGTTTAATGATAATGAAATAATAGATTTAGCCAATCTAAGCTTTGATTATCCTTTATATATTCGTTTTATTGAATATATGCCTTTGATGTCTACAGGTATCAATTTTGAACAATCGTTTATTTCTACTGATGAAGTAAAAGAAAGACTAAAAAAAATAGGCAAACTAGAAAAAGTCCCTTCTAGTGCGCTTGATGGTCCAGCCCAAAGGTATAAATTCAGGGGCAGTTTGGGTGAAGTTGGATTTATTAGTGCCTTGAGTCACCATTTTTGTCCTAATTGTAATCGTTTAAGACTTACCTCAGATGGACAATTACGTCCTTGTTTGTTCTCTGATCAAGAATGGGATTTAAAAACACCCTTACGGCAAGGGGCTTCTAATACTACCTTAAAAGCCATTATTGAAGATGCCATTACCCACAAGCCAAAAAGTCATGGGTATGTTAAGTTTGTAATCCATCGTCCTATGCTTAAAATCGGTGGGTAGGAAGAGACTGTTGTGGTTTTTATTTACTAAGACATGAAGGGTTTGATTGGATTTGATATAGGAGGAACAAACCTTAGATGTGGTTTAATAAGTGAAGAAGGAAAAATTATTGCCTTTTATACACAACCTACTGGGGCTCAAAAGGGAGTAGAGAAGCTTATCCAGGAGATTATTTCTCAAGTGAAACGAATAGAGAAAGAACATTCTGAGATCCCCATTGCTGGTATAGGCATTGGAATAGCAGGGATTTTAAAACCTATTCAGGGTATAGTATGTTTCTCCCCCAATCTCCCTGGTTGGCGGCAAATACCTTTGCTGAAGATGTTAAGACAATCTATTCCCTATCCTATATTTATAGAAAACGATGCCAACCTTGCTGCCTTGGGTGAAGCTTGGCAAGGAGCAGGAAGAGGAGAAAAAAATTTTTTCCTCCTTACTTTGGGAACAGGTATAGGTGGAGGCATTATTTACCAAGGTCACTTATGGAGCGGAGAGACTAGTGCTGCTGAAATAGGACATATTAAAATAGATCCTTATGGAGAAAGATGCTTATGTGGACGTAGAGGTTGTCTTGAGACATTTGCTTCAGCCTCTTGGTTAGTAAGACGAGCTTATAAACATATGCACTTAGGTATGCCTTCTATTTTAGCCAAGTATCCTAAGATTACCGCTAAGGATGTCTTTACAGCCGCCCAAAGAGGTGATATTTTAGCCTGTTATTTATTCCAGTTAGCCGGTTGGGCCCTGGGTATTGGGATTGCCACTTTATGTAACACTTTAGGATTTAAGACGGTGATTATTGGTGGAGGAATGAGTAATGCTTGGGAAGAGTTTATTGGTTCTTTAAAAGGCACTTTAACAAAAGAATTATTGGCTATAGATTATAGTGAAGTAAAAATAATAAAGTCTTCCTTGAGGGATATGGCAGGTATTTATGGAGCGTGTTATTTAGTGAAACAAAATTTAGATTAAAATTTTCAAGATAAACACAAAGGAGCTTGTCTTGGATGAGATCGAGCGTAAGAAATCAAAACTGAGGGAATGGGCAGAATCTATTGTTATAGCCCTTATCCTGGCTCTAATAATAAGGTCTTTTATTATCCAGGCCTTTAAGATTCCTTCTGGTTCTATGGTTCCTACTTTACTGATTGGTGACCACCTCCTAGTTTGCAAGTTTAGTTACGGGATAAAAATACCAATAATTAATAAAACAGTGGTTAAATTCAAGGACCCCAAACGGGAGGATGTGATTGTTTTTATCTATCCTGTTGACCCCAAAAAAGATTTCATCAAGCGGGTAATCGGTTTACCAGGAGATAAAATAGAGATTAAAGATAAAAAAGTATATATAAATGGTGAGCTTTACCCTGACCCTCATGCTTATCATTCTGACTCTAGGATATTTCCAGCAGATGTTCTACCTAGAGACAACTTTGGGCCAGTAGTGGTGCCTAAAAATAAATACTTTGTGATGGGGGACAATAGAGACTCTAGCTATGATAGCCGTTTTTGGGGCTTTGTAGATAGAGAAGATATTTTGGGCAAGGCACTTATTATCTATTGGTCATGGGAAAGACCATTCTACCATATTAGATGGAACAGAATAGGAAAGATTATTCACTGAAAGGACATGGTGTTTTCTGTTTACAAAAACTGTATTTTGTAGGTTTGACCCCAATTCCCAATATTTCTCTTTGACACTAATTGATTTATGTTGTAAAAAGGCCAATGTCAATTATGATTGATGTTCAAAGTTTACCTGATTATCGTCAAATAGAAGTGGATAAGGTGGGAATAAAAGACATCCGTTATCCTATCACTGTTTTAGACCGGGAAAACGGAACTCAAAAAACAGTGGCTTATATCAATATGTATGTTGGTCTCCCCCACCGATTCAAAGGCACACACATGAGCCGATTTGTGGAAATTTTGAATGAATATCAAGGTGAGCTCATAAGTTTCAAAAGCATGAAAGAAATCTTACATAAGATGAAGGAACGATTAAATGCGGTTTCTGCCCATTTAGAAATAGAATTTCCTTATTTTATGGAAAAAAAGGCTCCTGTTTCTAAAACCAAGGGACTTATGGAATATCTCTGCACTTTTATAGGTAATTTGCGGGACAAAATTGAGCTGGAGTTAAAAGTTAGAGTGCCTATTTGCACATTATGTCCTTGCTCCAAAGAAATCAGTGAATTTGGAGCTCACAATCAAAGAGGCATTGTTAATTTAAGATTGCGATTTAGAAAATTCATCTGGTTAGAAGATATTATCAAATTAGTTGAACAAGCAGGTTCTTCTGAAGTTTACTCGCTTTTAAAGCGAGTGGATGAAAAATATGTTACTGAAAAGGCCTATCAAAATCCAAAGTTTGTAGAAGATGTGGTGCGGGAGATTGCTAAAAAACTTCTGTCAGATGATAATATTACTTGGTTTGCAGTAGAGGCAGAAAATTTTGAATCCATCCACAACCATAGCGCCTATGCTTATATTGAAAGAAAAAAATAGATGATGAAACCTTGTTTTGCTTCTATAGATGTAGGCACTCATAC
>Ga0190352_1000222_pt1 | contig 14298 bp, 17 predicted proteins | sample 4872131011_MG_FD_161682 | JGI IMG/M metagenome (GOLD analysis project Ga0190352, IMG submission 161682) | Hydrothermal vent microbial mat bacterial communities from Southern Trench, Guaymas Basin, Mexico - 4872-13-10-11_MG | ecosystem: Environmental > Aquatic > Marine > Hydrothermal vents >...
CAGGCGGAACTATCGGCTGTCAGAAGCGTTCTGAGCTGCGCTTCTGGTATAAGAAACAGCGTTAATATAGCTCATATATCCGTTTATGACTCCTTATTACTTATAAGACGCAGAGGCAGAGCCAGGATTTATTGTGAGGTGACACCACACCATCTCTTCTTTAATACCGATGACCTGAACATAAAGAAGGGTCTTTTAAAGACGAACCCGCCATTAAGGTCAGAATCAAACAGGCGACAGTTGCTGGATGCGTTCAAGCGGGGCGAGATAGACTTCCTTGTGACCGACCATGCACCACACACGATAGAGGAGAAGACGCTCGGTCTCATGGATGCACCGGCAGGTGTCCCAAATCTCGATACTTTCGGTAGTTTCGTTGCATGGCTTATATATTCCTGTAGGGTTAGTCCAGAGCTAATATCAAGAGTGTGTTCATATAATCCAGCGAAGTTCCTGGGGCTACGGGATAGAGGTATTGTAGAGGTGGGTAAGCGAGCGAACCTGACGATTTTAGAACACAGGAGTGTGAAAGTCAGGTCTGAGCAGTTGAGTACGAAATGTGGCTGGTCACCTTTTGAGGGGTATGAATTCCCTGGCACGGTCAGATATACGATCGTAAATGGAGAGCCATTCATAGCAACTTCAGATGCCCCGTAACCTTATCTATCTCTTCTGCACTTGCAGGTCCTATCCCGAGAGCGGTAACGGTTCCCGGCGGAACTTCAGTCAGTCCTGCATCCTCTACGATAGCACATGGCAATCCAAGCTTCTCTGCCGCATCTCTCAATTTTTTCAGTTCTTCCAGGCTATACACCTTCAGTACGACTTTCTTCTGCCCCTGCTGCTTCCATCTCTCTCTATCCTGTATCGGAGCAAGTTCATAGCTCAGTATAGAAGCATGAGCAGCCTGTACAGCCGCTTTCCCTTTTGTGAGTTTCAGATCCGCTCTAATAACTATACACTGCTTATAGCTCTTCTCTGTCTCCTGCTGCATTATTGAACAATTCTAACTAACACTAACTAACGATGTCTTATGGTAGATTCCGGTAGAACTTCCCATAACCTTCATTTCGCTTTAATAGCTCGATGGCGGCATTTGCTGCTTCATTCAGTAAGCTCTCCGCTTTCTTATAATCTGGTGCAGTGATTCGTATCCGATAGCGTGGAGCGCCGATGTAAGAGCATTCGAACCCGTTTTTGGCTACCTTCTTCGCCTCCATCAAAGCGTTTTTTATTATCTCCACCCCGTTAGGCAGGGGGCATTTCAGTTCCACATACCCGGTTACATGCACGGAAGGCGGCTTAACATTGGCGAGTGCGATCTTATGTATCTTGTCAGCGAGTGCTTCTTCTACCCCAAGCTCGCTCAATGCACGCTTACCCGACTTATATATCTGCTGGAACGCATCATAGAGACTACCATAGGCATCCACAAGCTTCGTCTCGAGTTCCTGAAGTTTAGATTCAGACTCTGGAACGGCGAGCGAGAGCCACTTCCTGGCTTTCTTCTCATTCTTCCACGCTTTTATCCGCTCACGCTTCAGTCCTTCCTTCACCGCCTTCAATGATAAATCTATATGTCCCCTCCTTTCATCCACAGCCAGCACCTTACAAACTATCTTCTGCCCCGGTCTCACGTAATCCCTGAGGTGTTTTACCCAGCCAGTGGTGACTTCGGAGATATGAATAAAGCCTTCTTTACCATCATACTCCTCCAGACTGACGAATACTCCAAAGGTCTTGAGCTCTCTCACCGTGCATACCACCAGTTCCCCCTTCTCAGGCCATTCTTCCTTAGGCATCCTCGCCCCCCGTCACCTCAATTGAGCAATCAATCATCCGAGAACATCTATTATCTTGCTCTTTATCTCCGCCTTACCACCCCGTGGCTCGACCAGGGTCCTCCCACAGACGTTACATCTGACCGTTGTGGTTGCGTGGTCAAATACAATCTGCTCATTCTCGCAGTCATCGCATCGCAACCTCAGGAACTTGCTCCTCGCCTCTCTCTTCATCCTCATTTCCATCTTCGCATCCCTCCTATGCCATGCCTACGCTATGCCATGCCATGCCATGCCATTTATTCAACGAACTCGAGCTTGGAAACCCGGAACCCCTCCCTCTGATGTGACTTCTTACATTCCATGCATTTATACCTGAGAAAGACTTTCTTCGTTGGCTTGTCTCCACCAGGCACTTTGGAGAATTTACCGCTATTCCCTATGCCCGATTTGCGCTTCTTCTGTCTGACAATCCAATTCAGAGAGGAAGGTCTGCCCTTTTTCACCTTCTCTACTTCATGCTCCGTATGACGCCCGCAGAAAGGGCAGAAAATCCTTACCCGCTTCGGCATCTTCATCTTCTCCTCTCACCCCCTTCCTTCTTATACACTCCGGCTCCGAATCGCATTGCAACACCTCGATTACATAATATCTCCGCATTGGTCTTCGGCAACATGATAACATCTTCTTTTCCTACTTTATAAATCCTACCATCTGTACCCATGAAGGTTGGGATATTCTCCAGAACCCTGACTATATCATACTCATACTGGTTACCGTGCTCGTTATTGTTAACGTTATCCTCATTATCATTATCTTTATCATTATAATGCTCAGTATCAGTAAGAGTATGTTTCTCCTCTTGCTTTTGCGGCTCGTTCCTTATTAACGCGGGCTTCCTAAATATATAAGCGAATATCCGCGCTCTGCCCTCCTCCACCTGGCTCTTCACCGCTTGAAACATCTCCCGCTCCACATTCAGCATTCCTTTGGGCGGTGTATCCATGCCCGAACTGGCAAGTTTTATTATCTTCCCTATCCTCCTCCTTATTATATCCTCAATTTTCATCCTCGCATTCCTCATCTCGTCTTCCAGAAAGCCCTTCCTGGTCTCATCTGCCTTCCTCTTTTCTGTCTCCAGTCTTGCAATATAATCCTTCACATCCTCACAGAATCTCTCAGGTAACTCCTGGAGTGAGGCAGTATTCCGCTCTCTGTAGAGGATCTCCCAGAGCTTTTCTATATCCATAGAATGGTGATAAATTTGTAGTACAGGATTATATTATTTTAGGGAGGAGATGAAACTTTTTCGTACGCTTATACCATTGAGAGAAGCGCAGAGCATAGTTTTGAGCCATGTGAGACGTGTGGGTGTAGAGGAAGTCAGTTTTGATCTCGCTGCTGGCAGGGTTCTTGCGGAAGACATCATCTCTGAGATGGATAGTCCCCCTTTCAACCGTGCTGCTATGGATGGCTACGCAGTGAAAGCTGAGGATACCTTTGGAGCTGCACCGGATAAACCCCGGGTTCTTGTTCTTCACAGGCATGAACCAGGGTCAGGGTCTGGGCCCGGGTCTGGAGAGCTGAACGAAGGTGAGTATATCCCTATACAAACAGGTATGCCGATGCCAAAAGGTAGTAACGCAGTGCTCATGCTGGAGTATGGGAGAGAGTGTGAGAGGGACTCGAAGCTGGAGATATTCAAGCCCGTCACACCGGGAAAAAATGTCTCCTTCAAGGGCGAAGATGTGAGGAGTGGGGATATAGTATTAAATGAGGGCCGGGTACTCCGGGCTACTGACATCGGTATGCTCGCATCTATTGGCAGAAATCGCGTGAAAGTGCGTAAAAAGGGTATTATCGGGATTTTATCAACGGGAGACGAGCTGTATGATCCGAAGGGCGGTTCGAAAGGGGCGATCGCGGACGTGAACAGTTATGTACTGGCAGCATTGACGAGCATGATAGCGAAACCATCCAGAATGGGCATAGTAAGGGACAATTATGAGGCTCTAAAGGCTGCAATTGAATCCTGTATCGCAGACTACAGCTGCGACGCTATACTGGTGAGCGGCGGTAGTTCAGTAGGCATCCGTGATTTTATTGGCGATGTAGTGGAGGATTTGGGCGAGATGTTATTTCATGGTGTTGCTATTCGACCAGGAGAGCCAACGGGCTTTGGAATCATAAATGATAAGCCCATCTTCTGCCTGCCCGGGTATCCAGTATCAATGATTGCGGCATTTGAAATGCTTGTTAGACCCTTTTTAGAAGCGATGCACGGGCTAAAAGGTGCAATGATAAGACAGGTCTTCGCAGTTGTGAGCAAGAAGATACCATCGGCTGTGGGCAGAACCGATTTCGTTCGCGTCAGATTATATCATGATGACCATAATGGTGATGGCAAATTTTATGTGGAGCCGGTAAGGGTAAGTGGTTCGGGCATTATATCCAGCGTAACGAGTTCCGACGGGTTTGTCATAGTAGAGGAGAATAAAGAGGGTATAGAGGAGGGTGAACAGATAGGAGTAAACCTGTGGTAAAGATAAGACAAGAGACAAGATAGAAGAGAGAAGAGGAATTAAGAAGCCCGTATCTGCTCTCCTATTATCCGGTCAACAGCAGCTATGAATCTGTCCTCCATACCTTCAGGAATTGATGCTCCTGATGCCACCGGATGTCCACCACCATAGCCACCTACCTCACTCGCTGCCTGCTCCAACGCCTTTGAAAGGTCTATTCCCTTCTCTCTGAGCAGTTTCTTGTTGCATCGGGCTGATATCTTTGTATCACCGTGTTCGTTCGCACCGTTCTTCCTGTTCAATACAATCACAGGCTTGCTTGTATTTATGTATTCGGCGATGATACCAGCCAGGACGCCGGTTATGCCTTTCTCCTGTACATATAAATAGTAGACATTCGGGAGCTCCTTCATTCCTCCCTCTTTCGCTGCTTCTATCCTGTTCAACTCAGAAACGAGTTTATTCTGGAACATCATGTACAGTGCCTTCGCTTCTTCTACCAGCTTCTCTTCACGCAAACAGAGTCCTATACCCATGCCTGCTTTTCCAAACCTGCCACATGCATCCACCATACGCATAAAATCCAGTGCATTCTTCTCCACCTCTAAATTCAGCATATAAGTGGTTCCAATCAGTGCTTCTTCTCTCAACTCTGTGTTTGACTCTCGCGCAATTGATAGTAGGGCAGAACTCAATCGCTTCACATCTTCTTCATCCAGTTCATCCAGTCGCTTCTCTCCTTCTATTCCTACCTCACTCAGGAATCCATCCACCCGTTCTGTCTTACCCGCGAGCGGAATATAAGGGTCAGTAGAGTGGAGGATCAAATCGCGAACCTTGCCATCACCCAGCTTCAACCCTTTCCTTGGTGTAACAACACCCTCTTTTATCGCTTCATCCAGAATGAGCCTGTTTATTCCTCTGTCCAGTGGCAGTTTATCGCCCAATGTACCTGCAATTGCAAGACCCGCAAGATCCACGTTCCCTCGCGCATCGGAACCCAGCAGTCTCGCAACGAGGTAAGAGAGTCCAGCGGCGCAAAGTTCACCTCCCAATATCTCTCCACTGTTGCGCGAGAGACGATTGGGATTGACGAGGACGGTGGATGAAGAATTTTTAAAAGAAGATGTCGTATGGGTATGGTGGTCCAGGATTACCACATCCTTATCTTTCAGAAACTTCAAGATCAGGTTCATCTGTGCGGTGCCCATATCCGCAATGATGATGAGCTCTTCATTCATCTCCTGGACAAAATACCGGTCTAATTTATTTATTATCGTTGCATGGAACTGTATTCCGCTCCGAATCAGAGCATTGCAGATGATACCCGCAGCTGTTATACCATCCGCATCATAATGCGATACCACACGTGCGTAATCATGCTTCTTTATTACCTCTGCTGCCCTTTCCAATTCCCGCTGCAACGAAGCCATAAGATAAGGTAAATATAAAAGATAAAAAATTCTATTATTCTTATTATACAAATTATACAAATTGGGCGTGTGGCCTAGCTAGGATATGGCGGCAGCCTCCTAACCCTAACTCTGAGTATAGTCTTTTAATAGAATACGTATAAGAGAGAAGAGGGAGAGAGCTGCAAATCACGGGTTCAAATCCCGTCACGCCCGTGCCTTTATCCTCTCACTGTCCAGTACTATTACATCCCTCACCGACTTGACCGCATCAAAAGGTATGAGGATATAATCATTCTCCTTCTTAAACCCGCTCGTGTCGAGCTCAGATGCTGGCTTTATTACAAGCTCGGTCAGGATACCCGTCTTTGCATCCGCCACGATATTATGCAAAACTCCCATCTCTCGACCCTCTGAATCCAGAACCTCCTTATAACTCAACTTCTGTGCAAACATTCTCTCTTCTCTCATCTCCTTTATCCCCCCTCACTAAAACTATTTATACCTCTATATATTTATATCTCTTCGTCTTCGCCACTTCGCAACTTGTTCAGTAACCGGGAGAAGTACCTGTCTGGAATCTCTACGAATAAAGCATGCTCCCCTTTTGTTATGCTTATCTTCTCCTCCTTCTCCATCTTTCGATAAAACTGCCCATCTATAACCAGTTCCGCATCCTTTGTTCCCAGGAGCTCCAGGCTTATTTCACTCTCTATATCCACAATGGTGGGTCTCGCGGTGAGTTTAAAAGGTGCAATTGGTACTATTATCGTTGCATTTACCCTCGGGTCTACAATGGGTCCCCCTGCACTCATTGCGTATGCTGTGCTGCCCGTAGGTGTTGAAAACACGACACCATCCGCTCTCAACCGTTCCAACTCCTCGCCATCCACGAATATTACAAAATGAAGCATCTTGCCCGGTTTTGAGGTTATTACCACTGCTTCATTCATTGCGTATGGCATCTCCTCATCCATTACCCGAATGGAGAGCCGCTGCCTCATCTCCACATTAAAACCTTCCAGTATCAGATTCCTCAGGGTGGATACTGCATTCTCAGGCTGTACCCTTGCTAAAAAACCTATCGTTCCTGTATTCACACCCAGAACAGGCGTTGGACGTTTCAAATAGTGTAAAGTCCGGAGGATGGTACCATCACCTCCAACACAGACCAATAAATCTACATCCATATCGCTTATCCTCTGACCCTGTATCTGCATTCCGAGTTTATAAGCCGAATCGGGATCAAGAACAACCTCAAAACCTTCTCCTCCCTCGCTTTCTCTTATACATTCGATTAAAGCCTTCAACACACTTATATCCCTCGATTCACCCCTGCATACGAATCCAATGTGTCTTGGTTGAATCTTCATTCCCCACAGAGTTTGGAGATAGCATCTGCCAGATCCCCGTTTGCCTCTTTCAGTGCTGTTTTCGCATCTGCCTCACTGCAGCCTGCTTTCTCCATCACCAGCTTCACATCATCATCCGAAATTCTCGGTTGCTCCACCGGTGTTCCTGCTATCTGGTATATCTTCGTACCCGGGGCTTCCACAATTGTAACCTCAGGCTGAGAGAAAACGAGCTCAGCATTCGTTGTCCTTATTACTACCTCTTCAACATCCCTCAGCTCTTCTACGTTTATACCCGTCTGCTTCATCATCTGATTCAATCTCTTGGGGCTGAGGCTGATACCTTTCCTGAATCCACCGCGCATTTTTACCTCCTCTAATTAAGGAACTGATAATGATAAATATATAATATAAGCAAACAATCATTTAAAATAGATTGGGCTTGGAGTTGGAGCTTGGGGCCCGTGGTCTAGGTGGAATGACGTCGCCTTTACGAGGCGAAGGTCATGCGTTCGAATCGCATCGGGCCCATGGCTATTTTTAAATTTCAAATTAGTTAGTATTTAGTATGAACTTATTCACAACTTCAACCCACCCCTCCGGTCCCTCACCCCTCGCTTTATACAGATTCTTCAGAGGAAGCTCGAGCCATGTGCCATCCTTCCTCCTCACCACCGCTGGCTGGTCCACTGCTTCCAGCATGGGTATATCATTCCTGCTGTCACCAATTCCTATCGTCTTAACAGCTTCAGCTCCGTATTCACGCCTGAATAACTCTGTAAGCACCTTCACCGCTTTGCCTTTGTCCGCGTTTCTTCCATGTATGTTGTAGTACCTCCCACCGTGTGTGAGACTGAACCCTTTCTCATGTATCTTCTCAAATAAAATCTTCTCCTTCTCCGCCGGCTCGTCAAAGATGAAACTCTCATTATATATCTTATCCTTTGCAAGCCTCGCCTTCTCTATGCTCAGATTCGCATCCTTCGCCACCTCTTCAGGCGTCATATCACCGAAGCCCTTTATTTTAAAACCTGTTTCTGCCCTTATGGCATTCAAAGCCGCTCTCAACTCTTCGTATCTCGCACCAAACTCGATAACGCAGTAATGCTTCATCTCTTTCGTATAATCGAACTCAAAAGAGAAGTAGCCTTGAGGAATGAAGATTGCACCGCCATTCTCAACGATAAAAGGGTCTCTTATACCCAGTTCTTCACGATAATACTCGTTCTCTGCCAGCGTCTTTGCGGTACAAAACACAATGGGTATCTTCCGTCTCTTCAGGGTTGTCAGGGCAGGGAGTGCAGCCTCGTAGGAGTAATTAGAGAGGTCAAGCAAGGTGCCATCAAGATCGGTGTAAAGAACTATCTTCATTCGAATGTACCCGTCTTAAAGCTTCTTAAATACGCTTCTTCATCCGCTTTCTCCTCAAATATGCCCTGTTTAAGCCATAAAAACGTGTCAGAATGAGCATTTAGCAACTTAGCGAATTTTATAGCGTCAATATCCCCAATTGGTGGCATGATAAACATCTCGGGTGGCTTCTCCCACCTCTCCAGTATATCCACCAGCTCCTCAAGCACCTTCTGCCTCACATAATCGTTACAGAGTTTACTGTTATAAATCGTGCTCAGGGAGCCGAGTAACATATTTTTAATATGCTCCTCCCCTTTCTCCTCGTGTATATGTGGATTTAACGTCTCTATCTGAAATACCTCAATTCCTGCACTCACCACATCTGAATACACAATCTTCTCCGCTTTTAGCCCGAACTCATCGAAGAGATAGACGAAGTGAAAGGGCTCGATTGAATAGCCCGTGGAGTAGCTCATGATATCTGCAAGCTTCATGGTCAATGCATGCTCACCTGCATTCCCTGTTATTACCACCCGGGTCTCGAAGCCGGTGGAAGTTGATAGCAGTAGATTGAGATATTTATTTGTTGTCTCGCTTACTCTGCCCCATTTCTTGAAATACAGTCTGTCCTCAACCACCTTCGGCTTATATCGCCAGTGTAACCTCACCATTGAGTACGGCGACTCAGACATACAGAAGCCCGCTGCGTAATCCATCACGTATTCACGAACAGAACCGGGGATATAGTTGTCAGCATCTGCGAACCCAATGAAGTCTTTACCCAGCGCCTTCGCAAGCAGCATCCCCACTATCATCCCTTCTGCTTTACCATCTCTGACCAGTCTATCGCTATCGAGGATATGATCATAGCCGAGATCATAGAATGCGAAGCCCAATTCAGGGTCCTTCTGATGTACGATGAGCATCTCCTGCTGTGTGAGGTTATGAACATTAGTTATTACGTCCCTCTCTATTTTATATATATCTTGTGGCTCCCGTGCACTATTCGAGACCACTATTACTGAGCAATCAAAAGGTATCGCTCTCAAAACGCCCTCCAGCAGGTGTATATTCTCATCTTTTATGGGTACAACGATTGCGAGCCGTTTCAAAACCTTCTTTATACCCTCAAAGGCGATATCACAAGCTCTGGGGTTCTCAAAACCACCGGAGTCCAGCTTTAATACCCGCTGCAACTCATGAATCTTTACTGAACCGAATATCTCCGTATGTCTTGGCAGCTCAATCAGCATATCTAATTATATAATAACCAACCATATTATAAAAAATAAACTCAAATGAGGTGTAGAAATAATGCCACGTTCTCATGGAGAGAGGAAGAAGACGAGGAAGAAGTTGAGTAAGAGGAAGAGGGAGCGGGGTTTGTCTCCTATAAACAGAGCGATTCAGAGCTTTAAGCCTGGTGACAGGGTTCACATCAGGATAGACCCCAGTGTCCATAAGGGAATGCCCCATCGAAGATTTCATGGTATGACCGGGGAGGTCGTGGGTGAACGAGGTAGAGCCTTTATTATAAAGGTGTCAGATGGCGTAAGAGGGCGTAAAAAGATAAAAGAGCTATTCATCAGACCGGAACATCTTTGCCTGCAATCACCCTGATTCTGAATGTGAATGTGAATGTGAAAGGATATGGGCCCGATGCGATTCGAACGCATGACCTCCGCCTCGTCAAGGCGACGTCATTCCCCTAGACCACGGGCCCCTCCACTTATAGCCTTACGCTTATACAATAATGCTATAATAAAAAATAAGGTTGGACATTTATCTGCTTTCCTCATATAATACAATACGGGATACTAAGACTAGATACTATATACCATGGCTGGAGAAGATTTGATTGTGGTGGGTGCAGGACCTGCAGGGATGACTGCGGGGATGTATGGAGTGAGAAGCGGGCTGAAAACTCTGGTACTTGAGAAAGGAATAAGCGGGGGGCTATCGAACGAAGCTCCGGAGATAGAGAATTATCCCGGATTCAATAGAGTTGGAGGTATGGAACTGGCATCGAAGATAAAGGAGCATGTATCAAGATACGTTGAGATTCGTGAGCTGGAGAAGGTTGAGAAGATAGAAGTAAGCTCGAACGAGCTGGTTGTTACCTCCGATAAGAACTCTTATCACACAAGAGCGGTGGTAATGAGCACAGGAACCAGGCACAGGCGGTTGGGAGCAAAAGGTGAGGCTGAATTCGCCGGGAGGGGTGTATCCTACTGTGCCACCTGTGATGGCTTCTTCTTCAAAAATAAGCCCGTAGCTGTCGTTGGTGGTGGCGATTCCGCAGTCAGGGAAGCTTTATATCTGCAAAACCTCGGTTGTAGGGTCACATTGATTCATAGAAGAGATAAACTCAGAGCAGAGCGATATCTACAGCAGAAACTGGTAGATGCGGGCGTTACCATCCGCTGGAACTCGGTTGTAAAGGAGATAAAGGGCGATAAGGTGGTAAAAAGCGTTATTCTTGATAGTAAAGGTAGTAAAGGTGAGGGCGCTGAGAGCGAGCTTCCCATCGCCGGGCTCTTCATATCTATTGGAGAAGAGCCGAACAGTGAACTGGCTGCGAAGATGGGCGTTGCACTCGATGCAAACGGGTACATAATCACTGATAAAAGCCAGAGGACGAATCTCAAGCATGTATACGCCGCGGGTGATGTCACAGGTGGGGTCAGGCAGGTGGTAGTCGCCTGTGCGGAAGGTGCGGTTGCCGCGCTATCGGCTTATAATGACCTGCTATGAGCACCATGCTGAGGGAGATAGGAATAGATGAAGCGGGAAGAGGACCTGTGATAGGGTCTCTCTTCGTTGCCGGTGTCCTTAACTTTGAAGGGCTGGAAGTACTGGGCGTGAGAGATTCGAAGAGACTTAGCTCTAAGAGGCGGGAACAGCTTGCAAAGCTCATCGTGGATGCTACTGAAGTTCAGGTCGTGGAACTCACCGCGAAGGAGATAGACGAAAGGAGGAAGAGTCAGAGTATGAACGAAATCACTGTTGACCTCTTCGCTCGTATCATTGAGCTTCTTCATCCCGATAGGGTCTACGTTGATGCTGCAGATGTCAATCCAGAACGTTTCGCTTACAATCTCCGCAAGAAGTGCAGGTGCAAGTGCAACATGCGTGAGCGTGACATCGAGATAATCTCCGAGTTCAAAGCAGATGTTAACTATCCGGTGGTCAGTGCGGCGTCAATAGTGGCAAAAGTGCACCGTGACAGGTCAATCAGGGAGCTTGCCACAGAAATAGGAACAGAGATAGGTAGTGGATATCCCGCAGACCCCAGGACCATCCAGTTCCTGAAGCGGTTGCTGGACGACCGTAAGGATAAGAATAGTATCCCTGCTTATGTGAGGCAGTCATGGAAAACGTTTGAGCGGCTATGCTCTAACTCTATGCTCTAACTATGAGTATAAGATTAAGATGGTAAGTAAAATCATATTTATATACCCACGATTAAACTGATATTAAGATGGCAGTCCCGGAAGGGGAGAAGGGAGGAGGAAAGGATAAGAAACGGGAGAAGCGGGAGGAAATAAAGGAGTGCCCTGAATGTGGCTCTAAGTGCTTGGTTCGTGATTATGGTAAGGCAGAGATATTTTGTGCTGACTGTGGGCTGGTGATTGCAGAGAATATTGTGGACCTTGGACCTGAGTGGCGTGCCTTTGACTCAGAGCAGATGTCGAAGAGGGCGAGAGCTGGCGCTCCACTCACTTATCGAATCCATGATAAAGGGCTGAGTACGCTCACCAACTGGGGTTCGCCAGCGCAGGGGCAATACAAGCTGAAGAAGTGGCAGCAACGAACCCATATAGCAAATACAACCGAGAGGAGTTTCATCTTCGCGCTCTCTGAGATAGAACGGATGTCGTCTGCGTTGAAACTGCCGGTGAGTATCCGGGAAGCGGCATCCATGTTATACAGGAAAGCGATGAAGAAGCATTTAATCCGTGGACGTAGCATCGAGGGTATAACCTCAGCAATACTGTATATCACCTGCCGGCAGTACGGAGTGCCGCGAACACTCGAGGAGGTGCGGGAGGTATCACGAGTGAGTCAGAAGGAGATATCGCGTGCTTACAGGTTCCTATTAAGGGAACTGGACCTTAAGATATCGCCGGCATCACCTATTGACTTCGTACCCAGGTTCTGTTCCATGCTCGGTCTCGGTGGTGACATAAGAGCGAAAGCGATAGAGATAATAAAGAAAGCCTCGGAGAAGGAGCTGACCAATGGACGTGGACCCATCGGCATTGCAGCAGCGGCTATTTATATCGCTGCGATCTTAAATGGCGAGCATCGAACACAAAAAGATGTATCTGATGTTACCGGTGTTACTGAAGTTACAATAAGAAACAGATACAAAGAATTATCCGAACAGCTGGATATAGAAGTGCTCTTATAGTACGATAGTACAAACCAGGGTTAAGAGAAATATCTGAGTGCTGCTCTTGCCATCATCTTAGCTATCCTGAGAGGTTCCGGTACTCTCCCATGCAGGGTAAACCTGTTGAGTATGGCTTTGACTTCTGTGGTATCCATACCAAGAAATCGTATTAAAACCTCATACTTGTTATTTAAGGTGAGTTTTGTCCGATTCCCCAATCTCCGGTATGCCTCGAGTCTCAAATCGCGTTCTGTATCTCTGAAATGATGCTCTATATGCCCCTCCAGTCCCTCTGATTCCTCATAAGTAACGCATACAAGCGGTATTTGCAGCTCCCCATACAACTCCTCTAAATTCACTATGTTGAACCAGCTGATAACACAGCCATTGAGCATCATTGCATTTATATCGTCACGCTGCAATGAATGAAACAGGTGCAGAATACCTTCTGTTGCGTCCATTCCCCCCACTGTTATCTCGCTGAAGGCTACACCATCTATAATAAAGTCAGAACGCATCACTATGCCTGCAAGCACAGACTTCTCGTATTCCATGACGAAACTCTCTGCTATTCCAAGTACCCTCATGCCCTTCTTGTGTATGTGCAGTGTCATGACACCAGTAGAATAGAATATGAATATGAATCCCGCCTCCCGGATTTGAACCGGGGACATCACGGTTTCCGCGCGCGGTATAACCTTGGGAGGTGGTCAAAAATTCGCACTACAGCCGCGCACTCTTCCAGACTGAGTTAAGGCGGGTATTATTGATTATTGAGATAGTTCTTATAATATATAAAGATTGATGTTTTATTCTCGTTCTCTCATCTCGTATTTATATTTATATTCTCCTTAATAGTTCCACTTCCACCTCTTCTCCTTCCTCTATTATCTCCCTGCCCTTGCCCATGTATATGTAGCCATCAGCCTTCGCAAGGGTCGTGATTGCACCAGAGCCGGAGAGGATAGGATAGGCAACCAGGTTACCATTCCCGGGAACGAGCTTCACCATCAGATATTCATTTCGACCCGGCTCTGAGAATATTCTACATGCGGTCTTCACTTTTACTTTCTTACGCCGCTTTTGCTTCGGCTGCTGGTTTTGATTTTGAATTGAGCCCGAGCCCGAAATTGCACGTAGCAGTGGAGCGACAAAGAGGTTGAAAGTTATCAATGCAGAGGTAGGATTACCCGGCAGTCCGAATACCGGCTTATCATGGCACATGCCAAGTACAAACGGTTTACCGGGTTTTATATCCACACCGTGCAGGATGAGCTCCCCAACTTCTGCTATCGCTACTGGCACTTCATCTCCCCCACCTGCGGAGGTACCGCCAGAGAGTATTATAACATCTGCACCCATCCTCAAAGCCTCCTTTATCTTATTCCTTATCTCCTCCTTCCGGTCACGTACGATACCGAGCGATAACGGAACAGAGCCACATTCACGTATAGAATCACTTAGTGTACGGGCATTAACATC
>Ga0190352_1000225_pt1 | contig 14266 bp, 17 predicted proteins | sample 4872131011_MG_FD_161682 | JGI IMG/M metagenome (GOLD analysis project Ga0190352, IMG submission 161682) | Hydrothermal vent microbial mat bacterial communities from Southern Trench, Guaymas Basin, Mexico - 4872-13-10-11_MG | ecosystem: Environmental > Aquatic > Marine > Hydrothermal vents >...
AGAGAGTGGGCGAATTTTATTTTTAGACATAAAAAAGAAAACTGCGCTTGCACCATCCAGCTCGCGCGCGCGTAATTATGTCAGAATTCCCCAAAAAAGTCTTTACACTTTGAAAATAATTTTGTATTATAATTGTAGATTAAGATTACATTCTATAAATATACTATTATTTTAATACTATAATGTTAAGAAAGATATCACAAATAGGTAAAAACTTAAAAAAATTAAGAAAGAAAAAAGGTCTATCACAAGACCGAGTTTCTAAATTGGCTGATATTTCTTATAACACGGTAATTAAGTTAGAATCGGGAGGTATTACTAATCCCACTATTGAAACGCTTCAAAAAATTGCCAAAGCTCTTAATGTTTCAGTTGATGATTTGTTAAAATCTTAATCATGGAAGAGAGAAATAAAAAGACAATCAAAGATTTGCCAAAAGTAGAAAGACCAAGGGAAAAATTGATTAAGTATGGCCCAGAAAAACTTTCTAATTCTGAACTCCTGGCTATACTCTTACGTTCAGGAAAGAAAGGAGAAAATGTTGTAGAGCTGGCAAACAAAATTTTAAAAAGATTTAGATCTGATAAACTTTCCTATTTAACTTTTGATGAGTTAAAAGATTATCCGGGATTAGGACCAGCTAAAGCTTGCGAGATAGTCGCTTGTTTTGAATTGGGTAAACGCTTACTCAAGGGCAAGAAAGCAAGAATCTATCTAAAGCCAAAAGAGGTTTGGGAAGAGTTAAAAGATATCAGAAATAATAAAAAGGAGCATTTTGTTATTTTCTATCTTGACTCTCGGAATCAGGAAATTAAAAGAGAAATCATCTCCATTGGTTCTCTTAATGCTAATTTAGTTCATCCGCGGGAAGTCTTTGAGCCGGCAGTAAGAAACTTAGCTGCCCAAATTATTTTAGCACACAACCATCCATCTGGGGATACCGAGCCATCAGAAGAGGATCTAACAATCACTAAAAGATTAGTTGAGGCTGGCAAAATTATGGGAATAGAAGTAGTTGACCACATTATTGTAGCAAAAAATGGATTTTTTAGTTTTAAAGAAAAAAATTTAATTTAGAGTTATGAAATACAACAATAACAAACAATCTGAAATAGAAAAACTAATAGACGAAGCCAGACAATTGAACAAAATAATATATAGGAATATAAAATAAACCTATGCCCAGAGAACAGAAATTTTATCAAAAACCATTCACCCTCCACGACTTGCCAAAAGAAGAACGTCCCCGCGAACGCCTCAAAAAACTCGAAGTTGAATAAATAATAAAAAATAGGTAAGATGTTAAAAACTATGGCCAAGGAACAAAAATTTTATAATGCGTTAAGAGATATATTTGTTGAAGCCAAAATTGAAATTAAAAAGAGTATAAAATATGAGTAAAAACCATAATCAAAAATTAAGTAATAATGGAAGGCTGGTGGTGGATATAGGAATGTTGGAAAGTTGGTTGAAAGATGCTGCGAACTTATTGCGGGGACGTTCTGAGGGTTTGCATTATATTATTACCCTTCTTTTTTATAAACGCCTTTGCGATGTCTTTGATGATGAACTTGCCGAGGTAAAACAAGATATAAACCGACTTGATGAAAAAGAATTTCGCAAAATAGTTAAAGGAATGAAACTCACACGATTCTTTATCCCTAAAGAGGCGCATTTTCAAGAAGTAAGGAAAACAACAGTTAATTTAGGTGAGAGATTGGACAATGCTTTATTTTTAATTGCCAAGGAAAACCCTCAACTTCAGGGTGTTATTGATACGGTTCAATTTAACGAAACTCGTTATGATGCGGGGCAGAAGAAAAGAATTATTTCCGATGATACACTCTCAAAGTTGCTTGAAGTGTTCAATCGCTATACCATCGGGCTTGACGAAACTGAGCCAGATATAATTGGCAGGGCTTACGAGTATCTTTTGCGCCTTTATGCTGCCGGAAAAGGAAAAACAGCCGGCGAATTTTATACTCCAGGAGAAGTTGCTTTTCTAATTGCTCGTTGTTTGGATCCAAAAGAAGGGGAGGAAATTTATGACCCCGCAGTGGGCTCCGGAGGATTACTTATTAAAAATCATTTAGTTCTTAAAGAAAAACTCAGAGGGAAAATTAATAATCCTCTTAAACTTTATGGGCAAGAACGAGATCATTTAACTTACGCTTTAGCAAAAATCAATATGTTCATTCATGATATCCCTGTTTCTGAAATTCGTTTGGGGGACACTCTTTTGAATCCGGCTTTCATTGAAAATAACCGACTGAAAAAATTTGATAAAGTGGTGGCTAATCCGATGTGGAATCAAAAAGGATATAACGACAATTTTTATGACAGCGATAAATATGAAAGATTTTCTTTTGGTTATCCGCCGAAGAATTCAGCAGATTGGGGTTGGGTTCAGCATATGTTTGCTTCCTTGAAACCTGCTGGCAAGATGGCAGTAGTTTTAGATACAGGGGCGGTATCGCGAGGAAGCGGAAAGAATAAAAATCGAGAAAAAGAAATTCGCAGAAAATTTATTGAAAAGGATTTTATTGAAGCAATTTTGCTTTTACCAGAGAATCTTTTTTACAATACTGGTGCTCCCGGCATCATTCTTTTTATTAGAGAGCGAAAATCAGAACAAAGAAAGGGTAAAATTTTACTAATTAACGCAAGCAAGGAGTTCATTAAAGGCAAACCCAAAAATTATTTAAGCGAAGAAAACATTAAAAAAATTGTTGATGTTTATAAAAATTTCAAAGAAGTAGAAAGTTTGAGTAAAATAATCACCCTTAAACACGCTGCTGAGGCAGATTTTAATCTTTCACCATCGCGATTTATTTCAGTGATGGAGGAAGAAACTTATCGGCCGATTGAAGAGATTGTAAAGGATTTGAGACAAGTTGAGAAAGAGCGAGAGGAGATTGAGGGGAGAGTGAGTAAAATTTTGAGGAAAATAAAAATATGACCAAAATGACTAAACAAGAAAAAACATTTTGGGAAAAATTTAAAAGATGGCATATAGAAAGTATAGATCGATGTATTGCAAATAATGTTAATTTTGGTGCTGCCACCCTGATTCTGACAACAATTGATGCTCTCGGTGGTTTTTATAAAGGGCTTATTGAAAAAAAGGTTAATAGAAAAAAGAAATTGTTAGTTCGTATGGGTGGTAGTAGGGCAAATCCTCCAAAGAAGATTTATACTATTAAAGGAGTTAAATACGAAGAATCAAGTAGTCGAGATGTTTTTGTAAATTTTATTAAAAATTACATGAGAGATTTTTTCGAGGAGGTGCAAAAAGGAACAAGGAAAAAAAGAGCTGTTGAAATTCTTTACTCACATTTTCGTAACGGTCTCGTTCATGAAGGGGGTCCTAAAATTGGGACGGGTGTGTATAGAAACTATAGTCCAGAATTATTTAAATCTTACCCAAAACAGAAAATTTTTATGGCAATAAATTTATTGTCCTTTCGCGATCGTTTTGTGAAAGCTCTATATGATTATGAAAAAGATTTATTTGATATAAAAAATCAACCAGAGAGATTAAAGAGATGGAGAGATAGATTTAATTATCTAAAAACTATAAAATTTTAAAATTATGCTCTGGCCAACAAAAAATTAAATAAACATGAATTTAAGTATTGAGACAATTTTATCAATTTTGGGATTGCTTGGCGTCGGCGGAATTATTGGTGCCTATTTTAATCATCTTTTCGAAAAGAAGAGAGAGATTGAAAGAAGAATAGTTGAAAGAAAAGAGGAACAATATAAGAATTTTCTCGAGAATCTGCTGGCATTTTTTGAGGGATGGCACGACAAAGAAAAGAAGAAGAAATTTATGATTGATTTATATACTCATGCACCACTTTATGCCTCTGATGAAGTAATTAAGCTTGCTAATGAATTTTTGAAAAGTTTTAAGGATAAAGATTTGAAACAGGGTGGCAAAAGCGATATTTATTATCGTAAATTAGTATTGGCTATTCGAAATGAGATTAAAAAGCTTAATAAAGATAAATCTTCTCTCAGAGAGGGGGATTTTGAGATATTAAAATTGGATGACTAATTGGTCAACAAAAAAATTAAGTGAGGTTTTTTAATATGAATTGGCTTGATTTAATAAATGTTATAGCAAATATCCTGATTGGAATAACCGCCGTTGTTGCATTATGGTTTTCGATGAAAGCATTAAGAAAATCTGAATGGGATTCAGCAATGAATACGGCACCTAGTCTTATTCTAAGGCCTAACCGTATATGGGTTGGCACTAGAAGAAAAGATGAAGGAGGTTATGGAGTTATAGAACCTGGTCACCTAATTAGAAGGGAAGCTAATTTTGCAGAGATTGTTTTTAGAGTAGAATTTGAATGTTTTAATGCTGGGCGTGGTGTTGCTTTTAACATTTTACAACCAATCGTTGAAGGGATGTCAATAATAAATTCGGAATATAATCGTATCCCCCTTTACCAAACATTAGAAGATGAACCCTTTAGAATTGATTTGCAGATATCAAAAAATTTTAGTGAGTGGATAAATGAAGTCAACAAAGGAATTGCTGCAAGGTTGATAATAACTTATACGAACGACCAAAATAATGTTTTCTGCAGATCGAGTTGGACTGCGATGGTTAAGCCTTTCACAATAGAAGACGAGAATTTAAAAGTAAAAGAGACTCGATTATTAAGGCGGAGGAGTAAGATAGAATATTCATCTAAACCATTTTAAATTATGAATTGTCATTGGCCAACAAAAAAATTAGGAAAGATGAAAAAAGCATGGTTAGTGCAATGGGGCTTCCATGCACAAAATGAAGACGAACGCCTAAAGCAATCAGGAATTAAAGAAAAAATTATTGATGTGATTAGTATTAGAAAAGATTTTAATAAAATTGCCGAAGTAGCTAAAGAGATTTATAAAAGGGAAATGTTGTCATTTTCGGAAAAAATCTATCTCGAAAATTACTCATTAGGTGAAAAACGAAAGAAAGAATTTTTTGGCGGGTCAGTTCCAGTCTTTACTCACTATCAATCCGATGTTTATAGAAATTTAATGAAAATCATAAATGAGAAGGGTCTTGACGATTTAAAAGTTAAAGACCTGTCTAATAAATGGAGTAAATACCCTCAATACATAATAATTGGACACAATCCCTATCTTAAGATAATTAAGGTGTTTAATTTGTCTATTTCTAAAGATAAGAATGGTAATGAGATTATGGAATGGGATCGTCCATTAGTAAACGGAAGTTTTAAAAGGGAAAAATATGAGTACAAAAATTAGCTGGCCAACAAAAAAATTAGGAAAGATAAAAAATAAATTAAAAATTAAATATGAAAAATAATTTTGATAATAGAAAACTAAGGTTCAAATATTCAATGAACTTTGAATTAGCCATGAGAGAAATTCTAGGCGATAAAGCTTACCATTCAGCTGCTAGCGCGAGTAATCCGAGGTGTATTAAGAAAATTTGCAAGAAGGCATTAAATAAAATCAAGGAGAGAATTGATAATATTGTGACTATGGATGAGAGGCTTCGAGCAACATTATTTTTAGAAATAAGTGATTTAGAAAAAGAAATATCAAAAATTGATAAAGAAAATAATGATTGGGAGATTATTAGTATTTTATTTCGTATAATAGCAAGACTTTTAGGATACGATTGGTTGAGTGGAAAAGTTTGTCGAGAAGTGATTTATTATCAGACTAAAGATCAAATGTATCATGATTATATTAATGATTATACTGCAGCAGAGAATAGAAAAAAGAAATATGATACTCTTGGAGAAGAAAGTGATGAAATTTATTTTAAGAGATATAAAGAGGTCATTCGTTTGAAAGAAGAAGGTTTTCACCCGAATCAGATTGCTCGAATAATGAATACTTCGGAATATGCAGTAAAACAAATGTTAAAACATAAGATGATTATTCAGATTTTAAAATTATCTGAACAGGGATTAAACGATGAAGAAATTGCCAAAAAACTTAATCTTTCATGGTTTACTGTTAGAAGTCTTAAGACTGAGGCATGCATGAGAGCATTGGCTTCTACTATTTCCAAAAAACAGCAAAGAAAGGAAGTTTAATAAAACTTTATGTCTAATTGGCCAACAAAAAAATTAGGAGAGATTTGTGAATTTCAAAATGGAATATGGAAAGGAAAGAAACCTCCTTTCAAAAAAATTTCAGTTATTAGAAATGTAAACTTTTTGAACAGAGGGTTAATTGATTTTGATAATTTGGAAGAAATTGAAGTAGAAGAAAGATTTTATAAGACTCATCTATTACAAAAAGGTGACTTAATCCTTGAGAGATCGGGAGGAGGTCCAGAGCAACCGGTGGGGCGAGTAGCTTATTTCGAAAAAGAAGGCGAATATACATTTAGCAATTTCACAACCAGAATCAGGGTTAAAAATTTGAAAGAGATTGATCCTAAATATTTATGGGCTTATTTACATTTTCTATACAAGTTAGGAATTACCAAGTCGCTTCAATCTCAAACTACAGGAATTAGAAATTTAGATTTTAAAGCTTATCAAAATCTTCAAATTCCCCTTCCACCTCTTCCTATTCAGCAAAAAATCGTTTCTGTTCTTGATACGATTCAATCGGCGATTGAGGTGCAGGAGGAAATTATTGAGAAGACAAAAGAGTTGAAAAAATCAATGATGGCGGAAATTTTTAATTCAAAATTCAAAAATCAAAAATCAAAATTACAATTCAAAATTCAAAAATGGGTGAAATTAGAAACAATCTGTCGGCCCCGCAAAGAACAAGTTCTGCCAAGAGTAGATGATAAATATATTGGATTAGAACATTTAGATTCTGGTGAGATTGCTATTAAAAGATTCGGCAATGGCTGTGAGGTAAGAAGTTCAAAGAATAAATTTTATCCGGGCGACATTCTTTATGGGAAATTACGACCATATCTTGATAAAGCGGCATTAATTAATTTTGAGGGAATTAGCTCAACTGATCTTTTGGTTTTAGTATGTGATAAAAAAGAAATTTTGCCTGAATATTTAATACATATTTTACACCTTCCAGAGTTTGTAAATTTTGCAATAAGCACTACAACGGGTACAAACCATCCAAGAACTTCGTGGGAAGCATTAAAGACATTTAAGGTTCCACTTATATCACTTCCCGAACAGCACGAAATTGCTGAGATTCTTCAAACTATTGATCAAAAAATTGAAATTGAAAAAAAGAAAAAAGCGCTTTATGAGGACTTATTTAAAACAATGTTAAATAAAATAATGAATCAAGAGATTGATGTTGAGAAATTAAATTTATAATTTAGAAAGAACTATGCCAGATATACCAAGAGTAAAATTTACAGAAAGAAGAACAGTGCAAAATCCGATTTTGAAATACGCGGTTAATTTGGGATGGCAATATCTTGAGCCAAATACGGCTTTAGATTTGCGCGATGGAGAAACCGGCATTTTCTTTTTAGAAATCTTTAAAGAGAAACTTGTCCAGCTTAATCCTTGGTTAACCTCAGAAAATGTTGAGGAAATTGTTAGAGAACTTTTAGAAAGAACGCGCTACAATATCGAAGGAAATCAAAATGTTTTGAACTATTGCCGTGGAATGATGCCGGTATTCAGTAGAAGGGAGAATAGAGAATTGAATATTCGGCTTTTTGATTTTGAAAATCCAAAGAATAACATCTTTCAAGTAACTGATGAACTTTCTTTTGATAATGGCGTTGCTTGGAATCGCTTTGATATTGTTTTTTATATCAATGGTTTGCCAATAATAGTGGTTGAGGCAAAGAATCCGGAAAAAGAAGAAGGGATTAACGAGGCGATAGAGCAAATTAGAAGATACCATCGGGAATCTCCGGAATTTATGGCTTATCCTTTACTTTTTGTTGCGTCTAACCTTCATGATTTTATTTATGGGCCAACTTGGAATGTAGAAGAAAGATATCTTTATCATTGGCGCGAGGGAGAGAATTTAGAAGGGACCGCTAAAACATTTTTTGATTTCAAGCGGGTTCTCTCTTTTCTTGAGGACTATATTATCTTTTGGGAAGAAAGTGGAGAGGTTAAGAAGATTGTTTTGGCAACCCATCAGATTAGAGCAGTGGAGAAAATTGTTAATCGGGTATTAGAAGGAAAGAAGCGCCAAGGATTAATTTGGCATACTCAAGGAAGCGGGAAAACCCTATCAATGATTGTTGCGGCTCATAAACTTCGGAAAGCGCCTTCTTTAGAAAATCCGACTCTTTTGGTTGTGGTTGATAGAACTGAACTAGAGGAACAGATCTCTCGCAATCTGAGTAATTATGGGTTTCCAGCAGTAGAGGTTGCCGAAAGCAAAAAGAAACTTCAAAAACTTTTAGCTTCAGATTATCGCGGCTTAATTGTTACTCTCATTCATAAGTTTGACCGAATGCCGGAAAAAATAAATGAAAGAAAAAATATAATTGTTTTTGTTGACGAAGCGCATAGAACCCAAGAAGGAGATTTAGCAGTTTATATGCGGTCTGCTTTGCCGAATGCATTTTATTTTGGCTTTACCGGCACGCCGATTGATAAAACCAATGTTGGCAAGGGAACATTTTTAACCTTTGGAAAAGATGATGCCCCAAACGGCTATTTAGATAAGTATTCTATTGCTGATTCATTGACTGATGGCACGACTGTTCCTATAAATTATACGTTAGCTGAGAATAAATTGTTAGTACCAAAAGATGCCTTGGAAAAAGAATTTTTTCAGTTAATTGAAGATAAAGCAATAACTAGTGTAGAGGAGTTAGATAAAAAAATATTAGACAAAGCATTAAGATTACGAAATCTTTTGAAAGCGCCGAGCAGGATAAAGAAAGTGGCGGCATTTGTAGCTAAACATTTTAAAGAGAATGTTGAACCATTAGGATTTAAAGCATTTTTGGTTGGGGTTGATAGAGGGGAGTGTGCTCTTTTGAAAGAGGAATTAGACAAATATTTGCTACCAGAATATTCTCGGGTGGTTTATACCCCGGGGCATAATGATGAAGAATTGCTTAAAAAATATCATCTTCATGAAAATGAAGAAAGAGAAATCAAAAAGAACTTTCTGAAAATAGATGAATATCCTAAAATTTTGATAGTTACTAGCAAACTCCTTACTGGGTTTGATGCTCCTGTGCTTTATACAATGTATCTTGACAAACCTATGAATGACCATTCGCTTTTGCAAGCGATTGCCCGAGTTAATCGACCTTTTGAAAGAAGAAAAGAAACTAATCCAAAAACTTGTGGCTTAATTGTTGATTTCATTGGTATTTTTGAAAAATTAGAGAAAGCGCTTCGTTTTGATTCTGCCGATATTGAAGGCGTAATAGTTAATATTGAAGAGAAGAAAGAAGAATTTGCCGAACTTATTAAACAAGGCAAGGTTTATTTAGGGTTAGTTGACAGGAAGATTGATGATAAAACAGTAGAAAAAATTGTTGACTATTTTTCGGAGAGAGAAAAGCGAATAGAATTTCTGAAATTTTATAGAGAACTAGAAGGTCTTTACGAGATAATTGCTCCTGATGTTTTTTTGCGGCCATATCTTGAGGATTATTTCTTACTTTCAGGAATTTTGAGAGTGATTAAAACACATTTTGGTCGTAAAATCCCCGGAGAGCTATGGCATAAAACAGTTAAGCTCGTCCAAAACAGGACAGGAGTTTCTGGATTTGAGAGGACTTTGCCAGTGTATCCTATTGATGAGCGAACAATCAAATTAATTCATCAAGATTCATCACCTGAACGAGTAAAAGTCATAAAAACTCATCGCTCAATTAAAATCCTTATAGATAACCAAGGACCAAGAGAGCCATTTTTGTACCTCTTTCGCGAGAAGATTGAGAAAATTTTGGAAGATTTTGACAATAAACAAATTGGGACAAAAGAGGCATTAAAAAAATTGGAGGAACTAATTCAAGAAATCAATGATGCCCGTGAGGAAAAAGAAAAGATAGGAATGGCGGAAAAAGATTTCGCTTTTTACTATAGTTTAGGAGATTATATATCTCACAAACAAAAGCGGAAAGAAACTTCGCATAGAATAGCACAATTATTTTCACAATATCGTAACTGGTTAGATAATCCGGAAAGCAGCAGGACTTTACGACGGAAATTAGTCGCTTCACTTCTGTCCCATGTTCACAAATCAAATGATATACAATTTATTATAATGAAACAGATTATTCCGCTTGAAAAAGAAATAGAGACGAATAGTAAAACTTTATAAACCTAAACCTTCAAAAAAATAAAAAAACAATTTTGCTAATTGGGAGGATTTGGAGTTAGTTTAGAAAAATAAAGATCAAGGAAGACGAGAAACAATGAACAAAAATATTCTCACATTCTTAAGAATGTGAGAATATTAAGTTAAGTTAAGTTAAATAAGAATGTGAGATAAAAGATCCGAAAAAAGTCAACCCAGAATTTGAAAAATATTTTAAAGAAAGACAAAGGTTAGAGAAAAAAACTAAGAAAGATTTAAAGAGAATAAATTTTTAATTTATGGGCTATATATTTTTAGATGAATCAGGGGATTTGGGATTTAATTTTAAGAAGAAGAAAACCACAAAATATTTCGTGATCACTGTTTTGTTTGCGCGCAATAAAAGACCGATTGAGAAATGCGTGAAAAATGTTCATAGAGGATTGCGGAAAAAATATAAAAAAATCGGCATCCTTCATGCTTACATTGAAGAGCCGGTCACAAAAAGACGATTTTTGAAATTATTGTCAGAAAAAGATTGTGTTATTATGACAATTTATCTAAATAAAAGAAGAGTATATACAAAGCTTCAGGAAGAGAAATCTGTGCTTTATAACTATGTTGCTAATATTTTACTTGATAGAATTTATTCAAAAAAGTTAATCCCAATTAATAAAAAAGTAGAACTTATTGCTTCAAGAAGAGAAACTAATAAATTTCTTAATCAAAATTTCAAAAATTACCTCAATAATCAAATTACTAATCGTCACAAAATTAATGTTGAAGTTGTTGTTAAAACTCCCTATGAAGAGAAATCATTGCAAGCGGTGGATTTTGCAAGTTGGGCGATTTTTAGAAAATATGAATATGGCGATGACAGCTATTACAATTTAATCAAAAATAAAATAGTGGAAGAAAATCCGCTATTCCCCTAAAAATGCAAAACCTCATACGCTATTTACGAGCAACCCTGCGGAAGCCCACGTATGAGGATTTACTTGCTTAGATATATAATAGCAAATATAAATAAGTTGTCAATAAAAGATTGTGGATAACTATGCAACTAAAAATCTACCAACAAAACGCAATAGATGAATTATTAGAAAAAGCTAAAAGGCTTTTGGGTTATCCTGGTAGTAAAAAGTTGGTTTTTAAATCTCCTACGGGGTCAGGTAAGACAATAATGATGGCGGAGTTTTTGAAACAGTTGGTTGACGATAACCCTGCCCGCCGAAGCCTCAACGCAGCGTACTACTTCACAATTTCAGTAACAAATTTAAGTTTATCTAATGGTGTCTGATATTTTAGGATAGAGCGCCTTCTTTAACAGTTATAGCGGTACATATAGCCATTAAGCTCAACCATAAATTCTTTTAAGGATTGCCATAATCCTTATTTTTATATGCAATCAATTTTTTATTATATATCCGCCAATATCTCTCTATTAACAATCTTAAAGGCGTCTTCAGGATTTCCCTCTATTTCGAAACCAGCGGCAAGTTTATGTCCGCCGCCGCCGAGCCGACGCGCCAGACGAGCCACATCTACTCCTTTATATTCTTCGCTCCTCAGACTCCCGGAAATTTTTCTCGGCTCATACTCAGTTAAAAAAAGAGCGAATTTTGCCTCTGGAATGGTACTGAGCATATTTGCCACCCCCGAGAGATCCTCAAGAGTTGCATGGCATTCTTCTAAATCTTTTTGATTTAAAAAAGATACAGCTGCTTTTGTAGTTTTATCAATTTTTACTCTTTCAAGCGCCCGGCCCCAAATCTTAAGAGAAGGCATAGTTTTATTCTGAAAAATATTTCTGATAATTTTATTCAAGTGGGCCCCTTTTGTCAAAAGAATGGCGGCGATGCGCATTACTCTAGGATCTGTATTAGAATGCTGAAATCCTCCAGTATCAGTGATAAGACCGGTTAGAAGACAAGTAGCGATATCTTTGTTAATCTTGACTTTCATATTCTCAAACAACTCAAATAATATTTCGGTCGTAGCGGCCATTTTCGGCTCAATAATATTTACACTGGCAGAGGTGTATTGCAATACGCCCTTATTTTCTTCAGGGTGATGATCAATAACAATTGAATCTATTTCTTTTAGATTAAAGCGATTACTCAGTATTTTAAAATCCTTCTCGTCAATTCCGGTTCGTTTAAAATCTTGGCAGTCAAGAAGAATAACAACGCTTTGACTTTGAAATCCGATTTTATTTTCTACTCGTTCAATTTTTGGCAGAAAAGAAAATACTTCCGGCACTGAATCGGCGCAAAATGGAACAACTCTTTTGCCTAAATTTTCTAAAGCTATCGCCGTTGCTAAGAGCGACCCTATTGCATCGCCATCCGGCGTCTGGTGAGTAAAAAGGAGAATATCACTATGCCTATTAATTAATTCAGTTGCTCGTTTAAATTGTTCTTCCAACATTTTATTCTAGACTATTTGAGAATGTCATCCCGAATCTCATAAGAGACGAAGGATTTCGTCGAGTATCCACGAAATTTTTCGCGGAGTCTATGCTGAACGTTAGCGAAATACTTCGCTCTGCCCAGAATAACATCAGAAAGTCTAATCCTCCTTTAAAAGTTTATCTATTCTTTCTAAATTTTCCCCGGACCGATCAATTTTAAATTCAATCTTCGGCACCGATCGCATAACAAGACGCTTATTCAAAATTTGTTGAAGATGATAAATATTTTTTTCTAAAACTTCGGACACCTCTTCGGCTCTATCAAACGGCAAAATACTGATCAATACTTTAGTATATTTTAAATCAACTGAGGTGTCAACCTCGGTAACGGTAGCCAGAATATTTTTATCAAATTCCATTTCCTGAAAGATAATCTTTCCTATTTCTTCTTTAATAAGTTTATTAACTTTAGCAATTCTATTGGACATAAAATTTCTAATTTCTTATTTCCTAATTCTTATCCCGTAAGGGATCGCTAACGCCGATTTAATTTTTAATTCTTAATTTCTATTTAATCGCAATTCAATAAAAATTAGAAAATTAAGAAATAAATAGAAATTAGAAACTAAGAAATAAGAAATTTAAGCTTGATCATTGGAGTTTGAAATTTTAAAAGTTTTATAAAAAATCCGTCAAAGTTTAGCACATCACAACACTAAAGCGTCCTCTTTTTCTTTATTTCCTCGTAAGCTTCTAATACATCCCCTAACTTCACTCTAACGTTTCCTTTAAAATGAATTCCGGCATTTTGACCCTCTTTCACTTCTGCTATAATTTTCTTTTCCATTTGAAGTTCTTCCACTTTTCCCCGTCCTATTTTTTCTTTTCCGCGAATCACATCCAACAAAGCTCCTTTTTTAACTTTCCCAGAAATTACCGTAGCGCCAATTACCATATCTTGTCTTGCTTCTGTCGCGGCTTTGCCGGTTTTAAAAATAGCTATTACTTTAAGCTTGCCTAAATCTGTACGGATAACTTCTGGCTCTAATAATTCTGAAAGTTTTTCTTTAATATCTTTTATTAATTCATAAATTACATCGTAGAGTTTTATTTCAACACCTTCTTTTTTTGCCAGCTTCGCCGCCCTCTGAATAACTTTAACGTTAAAGCCAAACACAAGCGCTTTTGACATCTTAGCCAATTTAATATCAGATTCACTTACAGCTCCGACGCCTGACTTTAGAATTTCGCAAGCGACCTCTTCAGATTTTATGGCATTTAGGGTTTCGCTAATTGCTTCAAGAGATCCTTTTCCGTCGGTCTTTAGAATAATATTTAATTTTTTAATCATTGCCTTCATCGTCTTTTGTTCAATTTTTTTGCTGATTGACAAAATATCCTCTTCTCCTCGGATAACTTGTTCTTTTTTCATTAATTGCGCCGCTTTAATTTTAGCCGTTTGGATATTTTTTTCAACTTCAAAAGCATCTCCCGCCTGCGGGATTTTATTCAATCCAATAATAATAACTGGTTGAGAAGGATACCCTTCTTTAATCTCGTTACCCTGAAAATCTTCTAGTCTGCGAATGCGGCCAATAACGGTTTCAGTTCTTATAAAATCTCCCTTTTTTAATGTGCCGTTTTTGATT
>Ga0190352_1000228_pt1 | contig 14200 bp, 9 predicted proteins | sample 4872131011_MG_FD_161682 | JGI IMG/M metagenome (GOLD analysis project Ga0190352, IMG submission 161682) | Hydrothermal vent microbial mat bacterial communities from Southern Trench, Guaymas Basin, Mexico - 4872-13-10-11_MG | ecosystem: Environmental > Aquatic > Marine > Hydrothermal vents >...
CTGGCCTTCGCTTTGTACAGTATAGAAATAGAAGAGGAACGCAAGCAGGCGGAGAAAAAACTGAGAGAGAGTGAAGAAAAATATGCAAGTCTTATCAATGATGCTATTGACTCTTTGCCCAGTGGAATATTTATCCTAGATAGGGATTTTAAAATTGTCTGGGTTAACAGGACTATAGAGGATTTTTTTGGTATTGATAAAAATAGTCTTATTGGCTGTGATAAACGCAAAGCCATAAAGGAAAGAATAAAGTACATCTTTGAAGACCCTGAGCAATTTGAACAAATTGTGTTTAGAACTTATGAAAATAACACTTATGTTGAGAAATTTGAATGTCATGTCCTTCCTTCTGGCAAAAGGAAAGAACGATTTCTTCTGCATTGGAGTATACCAATTAGAACTGGTGCATTAGTAGGTGGACGGATTGAGCATTATTACGACATCACCGAGCAAAAACGAGCAAAGGAAAAACTTCAACAAAGTTATAACAAACTTAAAAAAACTTTCTGGCAGATAGTTCGCACTCTCTCGACAATCACTAAAGTAAAAGACCCCTATACTGCAGGGCATCAACAACGAGTGACTAAATTGGCCTGTGCTATAGCTACCGAAATGGGACTTCCTGATGAGCGAATTGAGGGAATCTATATAGCCGGACTCCTTCATGATATAGGCAAGATAGCTATACCGGCTGAAATCCTTAACAAACCCACTAAGTTAACCGAAGCTGAATCTAACTTAATTAAAACCCATCCCCAGGTAGGATATGAGATATTAAAAAATATAGAATTTTCAGAACCAATTGCTCAAATTGTGCTTCAACATCATGAAATGATGGATGGTTCTGGCTATCCTCAAGGTCTTAAGGGTAAAGAGATCCTCCTCGAAGCAAGAATCTTAGCGGTAGCTGATGTTGTTGAAGCTATAAGTTCTCACCGGCCTTACCGTCCGGCCCTGGGTTTAGACAAGGCATTAGAAGAAATTGCCCAAAATAAAGGCACTCTTTATGACCCTAAAGTGGTAGATACTTGCTTGAAACTATTTACCGAAAAAGGATTTAGATTCGATTAATTACCTTTCACACATACTTTTATAAGGACAATAATCACACTCCGGTGAGGGTTTTTTCTCCCAGGTTTTTGAGGTATCAAATAGACGAGCCAAGGTATCTTCCAGCCAGAGTTTAAACTCAGACATATATATAGAGGGATTGTGCTTAAATGTTTTATAAGGTTCTTTAATTTTAAACTCTGTTTTCAGGTCATAAATCCCTAAAACTTCACAGGCCTGAAAGGGAATGCCATATTTATGGTTTAAAAGCCAAAGATAAAAAGGCAATTGAATCCCTTTAAATTCAGGACCAGGTTCACATTGTTTAGGCCCTGGAGCATACCCAGTTTTATAATCTATGACTCTGAAAAATCTTTCTTTTTTATCCACTCTATCTGGAATTCCCTTTAGGCTAACCATCCTTTTTCCCAGTTTGAACTTCATTTCTATTTCCGTTTCCAACCATTGAGGTTGAGGACGCCAACCTGACTGAAAGTCTTGATACTCCTGTCTGACAAAAAATCTAAAACGTTCTTTTAAAATCTCTATGCCCAATCGTGAAGCCGGTTGATGTATGAATTGAGGTATCTGTTGTAGTTTTTCTGTTAACACGCGCATTAACAAGTGATAAAATTCTTCTTCTGACATCTCCCATGGCTGCCATGTGGTGTAAACTTCTTTTAAAGTAATGTGTAATAATTGTCCAACATCTTGAGGTGTTAACCATTCTTTTATTTCTAAAGGAGTGGGAATTTGTAAAACATATTTTAAGTAAAATTGATAAGGACAGCATTGGTAGCTTAAAAGGGCAGAAGGGCTGAACTTAAGGGTTTCTAGGTAAGCTAAGGTATTTTTGTCTTTACGCACAGACACTTTTATGGGTATTTGTATATCTTTTTGAGGCATAATGAATGGGAGATAGTGGTGGTAAGCCTTAATTTCTTCTTCTATTTTTCCCAAATCTCTCCCTTTTTTTATTTCCTCAAAAACCCATTTTTCTATAAAACGACTTCTTACTCCCTGTTTGGGGTCATTCACATAACTCAAATAAATCCTATTTGCCCCTCCAGTCAAACGGCTAAAATAATACCCATAGAGTCCTTCCCTGTCTTTATAGGTAGGTAATCCCAAACGTTTTCTCAAGGCAGTATTCAAAAATAGGTCCTTTTCACTTGATGCCGGAAATAATCCTTCATTCATGTCGGGAATGATCACCACATCAAATTGCATATTTCTGGTTTCTAAAATCCCCATCGCTTGTATGGCCTGGGTTAAACGAGCAGGTAATGGATAAGTTAAAGTCTCAAGGTGCTTTAGGATAAAACGAAAAAAATGGGAAAATTTTGGTTGTTTTGCTATTTTTACTCCTAATTTTTCTAAAGTGCTCAATTCTTGTAATGCCTCTAAAATTTTATTTAAACCTCTTATTTCACGATAATGCCCGAGTAAGGCATTTAGTTCAGGATATCCATGAAATTCTTCAAGCACTTGAATCAGATTTTTACAAAAAGCATCAAAGGTTTTTTGGGTCAATTTTCTTTTGATTTTATTTAAGAAAGAAAAAAGCCTATTTTTAGGTAAAATCTCTTTTTTTACATAAAGGAGATTGTTTTTTAAGACTATTTCTTGCCACTGTTTAACTTCTTCTCTAAAAAGTGTTTTTATTATAGGATGACTTAAGATTCCTAAAAATGGCTGATAATAAAAACCATATTCTGTCTCTGAGCTAAATAGTTCAAAAAACCTTTCTAAAAATCCATAACTTAAGGTATGTTTTATATCAAGCCCCATGGTAAGATTTAAATTGTGTTCTGATAGATAACTCAAAAGTAAATATTTAAATTCCTCATCAGGAAGAACTATTCCAATTTGATGGGGTTTAATCCCATCATTTAATGCTTGCGTAATGGCCGATAAAATCAACCCCATTTGCATCGTTACTTGGGGAAACGCCCTAATAGTCCAGCTTGGAGGTGGATTAAACGTTGTATTATTTTCTAACCAATGCACCTCCTTTTCACTTTTCCCCCAGCGGTTCAAAATTACCTTTTGGTGAGAAATAAGACCTTCTTTCTTGTTGGCCTGAAAAAAGACGGTAAGGGGTGCATAAGTATTTATACCTTTAAAAAATGTTGTCTCTGTCCGGGTCATGGTGATGACCCCAATAAAATAAATAGCCTTAAATGTTTGAAGGAAATCTTCATCCAGAAGTAAGGCAGTTTCTTTTAAAACAGGATCAATAAATCTGTTTTCCTTAAGCAATTTAGCATAATGTTCAAAGATATTAGCCAAAATTTCTACATGGGTTTCATAATCTGTATAAAGGGCTTCTTTTTTGAGTGCTTCAAAACTAATCCTTTCTCGCAAAATTTCATCATAAAACCGTAATAATCTTTGGCCAGTAGTTACAAACTCTAAAAAATCTTCTTCCCAAGGCCCTAATTGATTGCCAAAGAGTTTAGAAATGTCCTGTCTTACCTGAAAGATGGCCTCTTTTAAAAACAAATTCCGCTGCCACTGATTAAGCAAAAATCCTGGATAAGGACTGATAGTAGCCTCTTGCAAAAATTCACTCACTTCATAAAGCCGAGGAAGAAGCATGGCCTCCTTTCCACTAATTTCAGCTAAAAATTGTTGAAAATAAACCTTACTGCGTTGAGTAGGAAAGATAACGGCAATATGACTTAAATCTTTATGCTCTTTTAAGATAATTTCAGCTGCTTTTTTTAATATAGCGGATTCAAAAGGTAGGGCTAATAAACGCATTTATCTCTCCAGCAATTTCTTCAATTCCAGGGCATTTTTAACGGCATAACCAAAGGCGTCATTATTAAAGTAAATAAATACCTCTCGTCCTTTTTTAAGCTGTTTTTGGATAAAATTTGCATCTTTTTCTAATTCTTGAGGTAGATAGCAACCAGTATATACCCTTTGCGTAGTTGGGCCATGCTTTCTTATGTAAATAAAGGAAAAAACATCTGGTGGATATATTTCTAAACCAGGCCAATCTGCATAGCAGACAGTCATATTATATGCTTGCACTAAATCATACACTTCCTCACAGAACCAAGAGAGATGGCGAAATTCAAAGGCATGGCGGTAATTTTTCCAAGTTTTTAAAGCCTCCAGAAATTCTTGAAGCCTTTTAAGATTGCATTTAAAACCTGGTGGTAACTGCCAAAGTATTACTCCCAATTTTTCTTTTAACACTAGGGCTCTATCAAAAAAGTTCTTTAAGGCCTCTTGGGGGGTATTCAATTTTTTCACATGGGTGATGAAGCGACTTCCCTTCACAGCAAATAAAAAATGCTTTGGGGTGCGCTGATACCAGCTAGAAAATGCCTTTAGCTGAGGAAGGCGATAAAAAGTAACATTTAATTCCACGGTTTCAAAAAACTGAGTATAATATTCCAATTGTCTTCTTTTGGGCAGATGAGGAGGGTAAAAAACACCATTTTCCCAATGACTATAACTATATCCGCTGGTGCCAATAAAAACTTTACCCACCGCTAAGGCTAATACCTTTTATTTCACCAATGCCATTAAGGCTAAAAATAACCATAAATTTAGTATCATCGTAAATGTCAGCATAAACAAATTCCACTCCCCAACATTGAGCAGTATAACGCAGAGAAACTCGCTTTTCTATATCTTGCTTATAACGAAATGAATGTTGATTATAAAGACGAAGACTCCAATTATGGATAAGATGAACAAATACTTCTGTGGCCAAGTCCTCGGTTTCTCCTGGCCGATATTGGTAGTTAATATTGAAATAGTCTGCACGTTTTGTGCTAAAACCAAACATTATGTTGGCTTCTGTGAAACCATCACCATAAGGAGAAATAGCCGTTTCAGCATCCAAAAAAACACCAAACAGGGGTTTTATTTGCCATTCAATCAATAAATCAGATAAAGGATGGTATTTTTTATCAAAATTACAACTTTGATTGATATAAAATCGCATCAATTCTTTAAGTTTGCCTCCTTCTTCCCTAAAAAAATAATTAGTAAAACTATAGGTAATCTGATTAAGTTCAGGTAATCGATCCAGGCCATCAAACTTAGGCAAACCACTCTGCTCCACTCTAGGTCTAAATGTATACACTATACTGGGTTCAAAGTGATGAATGAAATTCCCAAATAAAGAAAAACGAGCCCATAAATCAGTCTTTGCCTCTAAAGATGTTTCATATAAAAAGCGACTTTTTTCTTTTTCTGTTAAAAAATAACTTGTTTCAAAAAAACTAAATCTAGGTAAGAGTTTAAAGTATTTATTTTTATAGGGTAGAGAAAAACTAGGAGCAAAGTGAATGCGTTGTCCTTTTATCCCTTCCAAACGCCAGAAATAAGTAGAGATAGTATCTAATTTGAAAAAAAGGGGCGTATGAAATAGCCGGCTATCATTACGCAAAAAAGAGATTTGAGGTAAACGCTGTAAGGTGTATTCGTCTTGGGACTTGTCTAAGTTTTGGGTATATTGGGCTTCAGCCACCAAGCTGTAATTAGACCAATTCTTGGTCAAACTTAATGAAGATTCCCGCAGTAAAGCTGCTTCGTCTGTACGAAAACCCCGGTTAAAATAATGTAGAAATTCCTTACGACAACTGCGATAACTATTAAATCCTTCAGTAAATTCTCTGATATAATCCTGATCGCTTACTAAATCTAGGTCTATTTGGGCATAGATATTTCCTGGAAGAATGTGGTCTTGTTTTGAACGCCACCACCAACGTTTCTTATTAGACCTGGAGAATTCATCCCAGGTAAAATCTATATCTTCTCTGTCATCATTAAGATAATCAAAGTAAAAAAATCCCTTATCAGTTTCATTCAAGATATAACGGTATTCTAAACCTTCCATCCATCCTCTATTGCTGAGATAACGCTGGTAGAGCGTAACATCCATATTGGGTTTAATAGCCCAGAAAAAAGGCAAGGTAAAATCAACTCCATCTCGGCTTGAATGACCAAAATAGGGAAAAAGGAAACCTGACTGACGCTCTTTTTTGGCAGGTATAATTAAATAAGGCACATAAGCTAAAGGCATGGACTTAGCCCAAAAAGTAATATTAGAGGCAGTTGCCCATCCTTGAAGGGTAACTTTTACCTTTTTAGCTGTAAAGTGCCAAGCTGGAGGCTTTCCATCACAGGTAGTTAAGTAGGCATGTTCAATTAAATAAGTCTGCTCTCCTGTTTTCTCTATCTTTTCTCCCTTAATATAAATGTGATTTTCACTCATAAATACTTGTGCTTGATAAAGAATGCCTTGATAGGTATTTAAATCCATTTCAGCGGCCTCTGCCTTTATCCAATCCTGGTCCATTTTAAAAAAGACATTTCCTTTTAATTTAGCTTGATTAGTATTTAAATTCACCATTATTTTATCTGCTTCAATATGTCTTTTTCCCTGGTCAAGAGAGACCCGTCCTTGTGCCTGATAGGTATTATTTTTCTCATCATAGATAATTTGATCGGCCTTTATTTTTATAAGTTCTTGAGGAATATTATTTTTTTGGGCAAATAAATTCATAGAAAAAAAGAGATAAATTATAATTAAAAAAATTATTTTCCCAAACATCTTAGCCTCAATGCTTCTCTGGCCTCAGCCACAGTATACAGAGAACCAGTAACCAGAACAAGGTCATTGGGAGTAGCTATGGATAAAGCAGTTGTAATTGCTTGAGACACAGAAGGGATTATTTTTATATGTGAACAATAATTTTTAGCTATATTACTTAATAATTCTGCCTTTGCCGCACGGGGTGTTTGAGGCGAAGTAACAATCACTATTTGGGCTAAAGGGGCTAATATTTTCATTATTTTCTTTATATTTTTATCTTGCATAATACCCAACACTAAAACCAAATTTTTATTATAACTGGATAAGTTCTTTTTTAAGGCCATAGCCCCAGCAGGATTGTGAGCCACATCCAAAATCACCTTAGGTGATGAAGTTATTACTTCAAATCTGCCAGGCCAAGATACACTCTTTAATCCTTTTTGAATGTGTTTATCTTTTACTGTAAAGCCTACTTTTTCTAAGACTTCTATAGCTCCTAAGGCCAAGGTGGCATTTTTTATTTGATATTCACCTTTAAGGCCCAATTTCAAATGGGAAAGATGTCTTTTAAGTCCAAAATAACTAAATCCATGTTTACCACGGCGATATCTTATATCCGCACCTATTTGATAAAAAGAGGCATTTTTTAACTTGCAAATTTTCTGCAATAAAGAAATCAAGTCCTTTTGTTTAACTCCAGTAATAAAAGGGGTATTATATTTGATAATTCCTCCTTTTTCTAAAGCAATACTCTTTAAAGAACGACCTAACCAATGTTGATGGTCTAAATGAACATTGGTGACTATAGTTACTTTAGGTAATAAAAGATTAGTGGCATCCAAACGCCCTCCTAATCCTACTTCTATCACCCCTATATCTACTTTATTTTGAGCAAAATAAAAAAAGGCCATTAAGGTAAGAAATTCAAAGTAAGTTAAATCGATAGAAAGTCCATCTTTTATTTCTTTGACCATAGAAGCAAAATCAGCCTGAGAAATGTGTTGGGAATTGATCTGAATCCGCTCTCTGACTGAATGTAAATGCGGTGAAGTAAAAAGTCCCACTTTATATCCAGCCGTTTTTAAGATATTGGCCGTTATGGCTGCGGTAGAACCCTTACCATTTGTGCCTCCAATATGGACAGCAGGAAATTGGAATTGGGGATTCCCAAATCTAGCCAGGGCTAAAGCAATATTTTTTAATCCTGGTCTTATCCCTTTAGACTGTAGGGTATTTAAGAATTCCAGTGCTTGTTGATAAGTAAAAGACATTTAACCCCTAACTTGGCTACTATATATTATATGTTATAATGGTAAAATGGAGAAAGATAAAGATATATATTTTATGGAAATAGCATTACAGGAGGCCTTAAAAGCAGAAAAAGAGGGAGAGGTGCCCGTAGGGGCAGTGGTGGTAAAACAAGAAAAAATCTTAAGTATAGCTCATAATCAAGTGATACAATTGGCTGACCCTACTGCCCATGCGGAGATACTTGCCTTGCGTCAGGCTGCAAAAATCACAGGAAACTATCGCTTGCTAGATACTGAGCTTTATGTTACTATAGAACCGTGTTTGATGTGTGCAGGGGCAATTATGCAAGCAAGGATAAAACGTTTAATATTTGGTGCTTTTGAACCTAAAATGGGAGCCTTTGGCTCTGTTTTAAACATAAAAGATTTTAATTTAAATCACTATTTAGAAATAAAAAGTGGCATCATGGCCCAAGAAGCACAGGCCTTGATGCAAGCATTTTTTAAAAAGCGGAGAGGTACCGAAGTGGACGTAACGGGGGCGACTCGAAATCGCCTTGTCCTGTGATGAGCAGGACACGTGGGTTCGAATCCCACCCTCTCCGCCAGGGAGAGATGCCCGAGAGGCCGAAGGGGCACGACTGGAAATCGTGTGTGCGTTTAAAAAGCGCACCGTGGGTTCGAATCCCACTCTCTCCGCCATAAGAGAATAAAAACTGGTAGCTGGGCCCTGTGCAACGACAACCTGCGAACCCCGTCAGGCCCGGAAGGGAGCAGCGGTAAGTGGGAGCTGTCGTGTGTTGCAGGTAGCCTGGCTGCCGCTCTACAATATGAAGCATGTCTTATTTAGTATTAGCCAGAAAATGGCGTCCTCAATTTTTTAGGGAAGTAGCTGCCCAATCTCATGTAACCATTACACTCCAAAATGCCATTAAAGCTAACCGCGTGCCTCATGCCATGGTTTTTTGTGGCCCCAGAGGAGTTGGGAAAACCACTGTTGCCCGTATCCTAGCTAAGGCATTAAATTGCGAAAAGGGACCTGCTCCAGAACCTTGTAATCAATGTCCTTCCTGTCGCGAAATCGCTCAGGGCACTTCCATGGATGTCTATGAGATGGATGGGGCCTCCAATAGGGGTATAGATGAAATTAGAGAAATTAGGGAAAATGTAAGGTATCTTCCTTCTAGCAGTAGGTATAAAGTTTATATCATTGATGAAGTCCATATGTTGACCAAAGAGGCCTTTAATGCCTTACTCAAGACCCTCGAAGAGCCACCACCCCATGTAATCTTTATTTTTGCCACTACCGAACCGCATAAAATTCCATCTACTATCATGTCCCGCTGTCAGTGCTATCCCTTTCGCAGAATAAGCAATCAAATTTTGCACCAAAGGCTTAAAGAAGTAATCACTCAAGAAAAAATAAAAATTGACCAAGAGGCACTTTGGATTATCGTTCGTGCTGCAGATGGAAGTTTACGTGATGCCTTAAGCCTTCTTGACCAGGTAGTTTCTTTTTCTGCACCCCCTATCCAAGGGGAGCACGTGCGGGCCATTCTCGGTCTATTTGATACCCAGTTGATACTTCAAGCCTTAGAGGCTATTTTAAAAACCGATATAAATAGAGTAATGGAAATCGTTTCCCATATTTGTGAACAAGGAGAAGACCTAAAGGAGTTTTACCGTCAGCTGGTCATGTATTGGCGTCATCTGTTAATGATCAAAATCAATCCTCAAACTTCATTGGTAGATTTACCAGAACACGAACGTGCCCAATTAGCCACTCTGGCTCAAGTTTATCCCCTGACACATCTGGAACAACTATTTGATATACTGTTGGCTGAAGAACAAATATTGCGAAATTCCACTCAACCTCGTTTTGTTTTAGAGGCTCTTTTAATTAAACTCACAGAGTTTGCTAATATTGTTCCTATTGATGTGATTATAAAAAAACTTAGCCATGTTGAATTAAAAACCAAACGCTCAAAAGAATCTGAAAGGCCTGAGGAAGAAAGTGAAAGGGAATCTTTAATTCAGGAAGATATAATCTTTAAAAAGGCCTTTTTAAAGAGTTTAAAAAGAGAATGTCCCATTCTAGTGCCTATTTTAGAAAATGCCCCTGTAATCCGGAATGATACTACTATAACCTTAAAAATGTCCAAAACAAAAGCGAAGTTACTAGAGGACAAGCAATTGTGGCAAATATTAAAAAATTGTTTGGGCAAGGAAGGTGAAATTATTATTGATACCAATCACAAATTTAAAGAAAATCACCCCAAAATAGATACAATAGAAGAAAACAAGAAGGGATTGGATTTTTTAAAGCAAGTGTTAAAAATATTTGGAGGTGAAGTAGTTACTCCATCACGGAGGAAACAATGAACATCAACCAATTAATGAAACAAGCTAAAAAAATGCAGGCTAAAATGGCAGAGTTGCAAGCAGAACTAGAGCAAAAAACTGTAGAATCTTCTGCAGGTGGTGGAATGGTAAAGGTAATAGCAAACGGGAAACAGGAAATTTTATCTATTACTATAGACCCAGAGGTAGTCAATGCAGAGGATATAGAAATGCTTCAAGACCTCATTTTAGCGGCAGTGAATGATGCCCTGAGAAAGGCCCAAGAAATGGTGGCAGAAGAGATGAGTAAAATAACTGGAGGATTAAAGATTCCTGGTTTATTCTAAAAAATTTTTAAATTTCAGTAGCTGCAGATTGGTTACAAAAGATAAGGTTTAAAAATATATTTAGAGAAGGCAATAGAGATAACGGAAAAGAGGCTTACCCCTAATGATCCTACCATAATAAGAATAAAAAAGAGTTAAGAAATAAGCTAAAAGAGCTATAGATAAATTAATTTGGTCAATATAGGGTGTTGCAATCCTTTTTAGAGCGATTTCAATGGCTTTCACACCTGGCACAAGGTCATGCCCCAATTTTTAATTCATCCCTTTATTCATTTTGCTTACCAAATTTTAAATTTCTAACCTTAAAAAACTCCATCACAACTAATAAGATCGAAGCTATTAGAAACAGACATCCCCATTCTTTTATACCTACAGGGTTAACCTTTAGGATTTTCTGCATTAAAGGAACATGCATAGCCAGAATATGAATCCCTTGGGCAATAACCACCCCAAACACCAGAAGAAAATTATTCTTTAAAGGAACTTTAAAAGCAGATAGATGTTCAGAACGGCAATTAAAAACATGGAAATTTTCTAACAGTACCATGAGTAATAAAATAATATTTCGTGCTGTAGGTACATCCTTTCCCCCTTTTAATAGCCAATACCAAGCACCAAAGGCAATTAACCCCATGGTAACTCCTGCAATAACGGTCTCCTGCACCATCAATTTATCAAAAATGCCCTCTCCTGGATGGCGAGGTGGTCGGTTCATTACGTCTAGTTCTCCCTTTTCAAATGCCAAGGCCACATCCTGGATGCCATTTGTGACTAGATTAAGCCACAGTAGTTGCACTGCTATTAAAGGAATTGGTAGCCCAGAAAAAAGGGCCAAAGTAAAAAGGACTATCTCAGCCGCACCGGTGGAAATAAGGAGGTAAATGACCTTGCGGATATTGCCATAGGCAATCCTTCCCTCTTCTATGCCTGCAACAATGGAGGTAAAGTTATCATCGGTCACGATAATAGAGGCAGTTTCTTTGGCCACATCTGTCCCCGAACCCATCGCCACACCGATATTAGCCTTGCGCAGGGCTGGGGCGTCATTAACCCCATCACCAGTCACAGCCACAAAATGACCTGACTTTATTAAAAGCTTAACAATAGAAAGTTTTTGTGCAGGTGTTACCCGTGCATATACACGTACAGACTTGGCCATTTCAAGGAGATTCCTCTGTTGTTCCATTTTTTCCAGTTCTGCTCCGGTAATAACGTCCTTTAAAGAGGTAGCAATACCCAATTCACGGGCAATGGCTAAGGCAGTAGTAGGATTGTCGCCTGTAACCATGGCAACTTTTACTCCTGCCCTTTTACATCTTTCAACAGCCTTTTTTACCTCAGGTCGCAATGGGTCAATAAAACCTACCAGACCAAGCAGGGTCAGTGGGGGAATGTCTTTAGGACTGAAAGAGGTGTCTTTATTTTTTACATGACCTTGGGCAATGGCAATCACACGATAGCCATTTTCAGAGAGAAAAACGGCCTCCTCTTCAATGGCTTCTGGGACAATTTTAACTACCCCTTTTGGGGTAAACATGGTATGGCACATAAACACGAGTTTTTCTACCGCCCCTTTTACGGCAACTTTAAGTTCCCCCTTTTCTCGATAGAACTTGGCCGCATACCTTTGTTCTGATTCAAAGGGTATCTCACCCACTGTCTCAATTTCAGATCTGAGTACATTTGGATTGATGCCCAATTTGTATCCCAGGGCCAACAAGGCAATATCAATGGCATCACCATGATGTTTCCATTCTCCGTTTTCATAAAAAAGACTGGCCTCATTGCATAATACGCCGGCTTTAGCCAGTACTTGTAAGTGAGACCTTACTTCAGAAGTAAGGCTACCTCCTGTCTCAGATAATACCTCACCCTCCCCTGCATACCCATTGCCTGAAACAGTAAAACGCTCCTTAGGAGGAAGAAAAATCAACTTTACGGTCTGCTTGTTCATTGTGAGGGTCCCTGTTTTGTCACTGGCAATATAGGTGCAACTACCAAGGCCCTCCACGGCCGTCAATCTGCGCACAATTACATTTCGTTTGGCCATTCGATTCACAGCAATGGACAATGCTACAGTCATAGCTACGGGGAGACCCTCTGGAATGGCAGAGACTATCAGGGCCACAGCCATAAAAAAGACCTCTGTAGGTGGAATTTTTCTGGAAAGTGCGACTAAAGCAAGAAGGGCACTGGCCCCCAAGAAGGCAAAACTAATCTGTCGCACAAATTTCTCCATTCTAATAACAAGGGGTGGTTTAGTCCTTTTGGAAAGTGTTACAGCCTTGGCAATCTTTCCAATCTCTGTTTGTAAACCAGTGGCCACAACTACCCCCACCCCACGCCCTGACATTACCGTTGTGCCAGCAAAGGCCATATTCGCACGCTCAGCCAGAGGAAGTTCTTCTATAGCAATGACGTCTGCCCATTTCGTCTTTGGAAGAGACTCTCCTGTTAAAAGGGACTCGTCAATGGTGAGATTATTCACTTGAAGCAAACGGAGGTCAGCGGGTACTTTGTTTCCTGATTCTAAAAATACAATGTCACCTGGCACCAAATCTTCGGCATCTAGTTCCTTCCTCTCCCCTTCCCGCAGGCATTCAATACTATATGGAGGACACTCCTGAATAGGGCTTTCTCCTTTTTTCTTTGCCCGCTTAACCAAGGTAAATATCTTTAAAAAACTGCGTAAAGCAGTGGCACTCTTCTCAGCCTTCCACTCTTGAAAGGTTCCCAAAAAGGCATTAAGTAGAAGTACGGCAAAGATGAAAATAGCATCAGTCAACTCTTTAATAAATAAAGACACAATGCCAGCAACCAGGAGGATATAAATAAGGGGATTTAAAAACTGATGTAAAAATATCTTTAGAAAAGAAAGAGGCTTGGCCAAGGGAAGTGTGTTTTTCCCAAATTTTTCCTGCCGGGTTATAATCTCATCCTCAGTAAGGCCATTAAAACTGGTTTTAAGCTTCTTTAATATTTCTTCTACCGGTATAGTGTGCCAGGGAATAGAATAATTATTCATTATCCAGCTTTCTCTACGGCCTCTGCTGGAGATGTTAGGGAGTGAGGATTCCCTTTCCAGTCAGCCACGCTCTCTGGTGTTATCAATCTATGGCATTTTTTTACCATAACTTATGGTAGATTAAAAATTACCTTTGTCAACAGCTTGTCTCAGATGCATATTATCTTTACCCAACCTGTTCCCTAGTTTAGCACGCCGTTTTCCGTTTCCGCACCCTTTGGGCTTACGGCTTTGGCGAAAGCCACCCTGAAAGGGCCTGGTCTTGATGGCTTAACGGAGCAATCTGCTAAGCTATAAATAGGAATCTTGTCTTAGAATTTTATATAGTTTACTTAAGTTACAAAATGAAAATTGGGAGGGTAAGCTCATTGCAAGTTTTTAAATTTACACAAATAAAGGGACGGTACCAAATTTTATTAGGACTTCTCAAAGTAATTTTAACGGAGATCTAAATGATAAGCGCACCTGTCTGCCGACAGGCAGGATGGCTCAATGCAGAATGCAAATTGAAAAATGCAAAATCGCCTTCTGTTAAATTGGAACGTTAGCACGTTTACACGTTTGCACGTTAGAACGTTAGCACGTTAGAAATGGGAATTAGGAAATGGAAATTGGGAAATGGGAA
>Ga0190352_1000231_pt1 | contig 14017 bp, 10 predicted proteins | sample 4872131011_MG_FD_161682 | JGI IMG/M metagenome (GOLD analysis project Ga0190352, IMG submission 161682) | Hydrothermal vent microbial mat bacterial communities from Southern Trench, Guaymas Basin, Mexico - 4872-13-10-11_MG | ecosystem: Environmental > Aquatic > Marine > Hydrothermal vents >...
AAATTAATTGTAATGATTCCGGCTTTTAATGAAGAAAAGCTTTTATCAAGTGTAATCCAGGATATTCCAAAAGAAATTGAAGGCATTGATAAAATAGAAATATTGGTTATTAATGATGGTTCCACTGACAGGACTTTAGAAATAGCAGAGAAATCTGGAGCAAATTATATTATATCAAACAATAGCAATCAAGGATTAGCGATAACATTTAAAAAGGGAATAGAAGAATCTTTGCGGCGAGGGGCTGATATAATTGTTAATACTGATGCGGATTTTCAATATAATCAAAAAGAAATTCCTAAATTAATTAAACCGATATTAGAAAAAAAAGCCGAGATGGTTATTGGCAACAGGCAGGTTAGAACTTTAAAGCATATGAAATTCGGCAATAAATACGGGAATATAATTGGCAGTTTTTTAATGAGAGTTCTTTTAAAAAATAGAGTTACCGACGCCTCAAGCGGATTCCGCGCTTTTTCAAGACAGTGTGCTTTGAGATTAAATATCTTATCTGATCATACTTATACTCATGAAACAATTATCCAATGCACTTTGCAAAAGATGAGAATTATTGAGGTTCCGGTAGAATTTAGAAAAAGAGAAGAAGGAGAGTCAAAATTAGTAAGAAATATTTGGTCTCATCTTAAACATTCAGGAGCGGCAATTGTTAGAGTTTATCTGATGTACAGACCGCTTAAAACTTTTCTGAGTATAGGAATTATTATATTTTTCATTGGTTTATTTTTTGAAGGAAGATATTTGTGGTTTTATTTTCATGGACAAAACGGGGGGCATATTCAATCTTTATTGCTTGGAACAACTTTAATTATTGTCGGTTTCCAAATTGCGACAATGGGATTTTTGGCGGATTTAATAGATGCTAACCGCAGAATTAACGATGAAATTTTATATAAAATGAAGAAAAAAGAATGCGAGAAAAAATGAAGGAGATGAAATTTATTCCTCTTTGGAAATGACTGTTGAGAAAATATAAATTTAAAAAATAAACTTGCCAAAATCAAGAAGAGATTTTGTATAAAATCAACCACATTAGAAATAAATTTCTAACCGGGCAGGGAAAAAGAAAGCGAGAAAAAATGGAGAAAATGAAATTTATTCCTCTTTGGAAATGGCTGTTGGAATAAGTTAAATAATTTCATATCTAATCTAATGGAGTCAAGGAAAAGAATATAAGAGAAAGAACCAATAAAAAATTATTGACTTTTTTAAGTAGCTTTCCCAAAATAGTAAAGTATGCCATATTCCCAATAGAGGCAAAATATCAGAAATATCATTCTGAAAAGATTTCTCTGCCAACCGGCATCACGAGCTTTATTAGAGAATATCAGCCCAAAAGAGCAATTGTAGCAAACAATAATTTAAGCCAGAAAAAAAGAATTGAAAATACAATTGTAGAATTTGTTCCATTTTATTTCTTTAGTAAAATCCTGCTCAGATAAATACTAATCCAGACACAATTTTTAGTGTAAGAAGAAATTTTATACAAACTTCACTCCGTTAGATAATTTCATATCTAATCTAATGGGGTCAAGGGAAAAGAGTATGAAGAAAAATGAAAAAAAATATTTTAGTTTTTACAACAACTTTTCCGACCTTTCTTCAAGAAGATGGCACGCCGCCTTTTGTTTATGAACTGAGTAAAAAATTAGCCGAAAAAGGAAATTTTCGTCTCATTGTTTTAACTCCTTTTAGAAAAAATACGAAAATTTTTGAAGAAAGAGAAAATTTAAAAATTTACCGTTTTAAATATGGATTCACTTCTTTGTGTGAAGGAGCGATATTACCAAATTTAAAGAAAAATAAATTTTTGTTTTTTCAAGTACCCTTTCTTCTTCTTTTTGCCTTTATAAATTTGGCGAGAATTGTAAAAAAGAAAAAGATAGACATTATCCACGCTCATTGGATTATTCCTCAAGGATTTATAGCAGTTCTTTATAAAAAACTTTTCAGGAAGAAGAATCTTAAAATAATTTGTACTTCTCATGGGTCAGATATTTTTGGCTTGCAAAATTCATTGATGAAGAAAATTAAAAAGTGGACTTTAAATAAGGTAGATAGATTAACCGTGGTAAGTAATGCTATTAAAGGAGAAGTAAATAAATTAAATGTGAGAGAAGATTTGCCAATAGAAGTAATTTCTATGGGAGTTGATCCTAATATATTTAACCCAAATCAATATGACGAAAAAATTAAAGAAAAATACAACATAAAAGGCCCATTTTTGCTTTTTGTGGGGAGATTGGCCGAAAAGAAAGGAGTTAGATATTTGATAGACGCGATGCCAAAAGTAGTTCAAAAGTATCCTGAAACAAAACTTTTAATAATTGGTTCCGGCCCCCTAGAAAATGAATTAAAAAACCAAGTAAAGAATTTAAATTTAGAAAATAATATAATTTTTACAGGAGCAATACCAAATAAAGAGCTTCCTAAATATTATGCCACCGCTGATATTTTTATAGGGCCGAGTGTGGTTGCGACGGGAGGGGACCGGGAAGGCCTGCCCGTAACTTATTTAGAAGCTATGAGTTCTGGTTGTGTTGTGATAGTAACCGATTTACCCGGCAATAAAGATATTATAAAAGAAGGAATTACGGGGTACTTTGTTCGACAAAAAGATAGTAAAGATATAGAGCATAAGGTTTTAACAATTTTAAATGCCAAGCAAATAAATCGGGAACAAGTTTTAAATTTTATAGAGAATAATTTTTCCTGGGACGTTATTACCAATAAATATTATAAAATTTTCTTAAATTAACATGAGATTAGGCACTTATTATAGGGCAGAATTACTTAAATTATTAAATATAAAAGCCGATAAAGAGAATGTTTTAGATGTCGGCTGTTATGATGGTTATTGGTTATCAACTCAAGGTGCCAAGAATAAATATGGTTTAGATATAGATATTGTTAAAAAATATCCTAACATTAATTATATTAAAGACAACGCCTTAAACATTCCCTTTGAAGATAATAAATTTGATCAAGTTTTTGCTTTTGATGTTATTGAGCACGTACCTGAAAATACCGAAGAACAATTTATTTCAGAATTAATAAGGGTTGCAAAAAATGGTTCAGAAATTATTTTAACTGTACCATCAAAAAACATAAAAATATTTCCAAATTTTTTAACGAATTGGATTAGTAAAAAATGGGGACACTTTAAAACTAATGGTTATTCGAAAAGAGAACTAAGTAGGTGTTTAGGAAAAATTAATGGGATAAAATATGAAATTATTGAAAACAATAGCCCTTATTTTTTAAAATATTACCTTTTAGTACGATTGATTTGGAAAATAAATGAGAAATTTGCTCGGAAATTAATTAAAAGAATTGCCGAAAAAGATGTTAAAAATATGCAGGGTGAGAGAGGTTTTTTTATTATTAACATCAAAAAATATAATAAATAAATATAATAAATCAATAACAATGCTTTTAACAAAATTGAATAAAGAATTTAACTATCTATTTTTAATACTATTATTACTTTTCGCAGTTATCTTAGGTGGATATGTTAATATTACATCAAGTCCATCATCGCCTTTTATGTACGATGAAAACGACGTTTTACTTTTTTCTCAAAATTACCTGAAAACTGGCAGATTAATTTATTCAAATGATATAACTTCTCTAAATAAAGAATTCGAATATCCTATAGCTTCTTTAAAATATTCTATATGGTCAGAGAAAGTTAATGCATCAGTTCCGCCAGCGCCACTTGGTAATTATCTTTTGACCGCTTTTTCTTTATTGATCTTTCAAAAATATTTTCATCTATTAAATCTATTATTTTTTATTTTTGCAGGAGTAATTTTTGCTTATTTTACTAATAATACAATTAGATACTTAGGCTATAATTTTAATAAATATATTGTTATTTCTGTAAGCTTAATTTTATTTCTTTCTTTTTTTCCATTTATTTTGTGGGCAAACACATGGATAGGTGCTATCTCGGCATTATTCTTTTTTGTCTTATTTCTATATCTTATAATACAATATCTTAAAAACCGTTATTATCCATTATTGGTTTTATCAGGATTGATTGGCGGATTGGCTTCTTTTTGTAGATATGAATACCTCCTTTTTGTTTTACCTGTTTTTATTTCTATAGCATTTTTTAAAAAAGAGGGGTTTAAAAAAATTGTGATTCCAATTATATTCTTTCTTTCTTTTTTTATAGTTGTATTGGCGTTTAACTATTATTGGTTCGGAAATTTTTTTTCATTCGGAATTAGCCAAAGAAATCATATACTTCCAATATTTAATGTCGACATGTTAACGGAAGCACGCATGAAAGATTTGTCTGTTATTGATGCTTTTTTAAAAATAGTACTTACTAAATTTTTAGATTTCGATATTTCAAATTTAATAGACAATATTAAAACATTCTTAATTAAAACATTCCCGATATATTTTCTACTTTCGATAATCGGTTTTATCTCAATATTAAAATCTCCTAAATTATATAAACCCAAGAAAAGCTTATATTTATTACCTACCGTTATTGCTGTGATTATATGGATTTATTATGTTTATGTTGGAGATTTTTGGGGGAAGACAAACCCAGACTGGATAGTTGGCACATATTTTAGATATTCCTTTCCAGTATATGTTGGTATGTTATTTTTTGTAGTTTTTAGTATTTTATATATCAACAATAAAAAATATTCACTGAAATATTTTGTTCCGGTAATAATAATATATTTGCTTGTAATTAACCTTTCGTATTTATTTAATACAAGTTTTGGCTTAGATGAAGTAGCATCTCAGAAAACAGAAGCTTATAATATAAATAATCATCTAAGAAACTTAACAGAAGAAAATGCCTTAATATGGGCACCACATTATGAATTATTTATTACAACTAGAAATGTTTTGTCGCCTTGGTATATAATCGAACCGAAAGAACTTGTGTTAGAAAAGGTATTAAATTATACTTATATCTTATTAAATAAGGGATATCATATATATTACATATCTTCTGAATGGCACCGAGCTACTTATTTAGGCCTCGACAAAGCATTTAAAAATGATAATCGATTTAATATTGAATTACTTAAAGGTACAAACGGTAAAAGATATCTAAAATATGATATATATAAAATTACCCTAGTGCCTTAAGCCATCTTTCACCCCATTTATATATGAATTTATATTTATAGGAGTTTTCCACCATCTTAGAATTTTTAAAAAAGATAATGGGAAAAATAAAATTATATATATTATATAGTATAAAAAGTTGAAATTTCTTTTCATAAAAATAAATGAATTTCTTGTTCGATAGTATATAAATTTTGGATTGTCTTTTTTTATTGAACGATGAATTTTATGCCATATTTTAGCAGTGGGTACATATACGTTTTTAAATCCAAATTTGGTACTTCTTAAAGATAATTCGATATCATCATAATAAATAAAATAATCTTCATAGAATTTGTCCAATTTTTCCATCATAGTTTTCTTAATTAAAACCGAACACCCTGCTAAATGGTCAAAAAAATGAATTGAATTATAACGATTATTATCTTTTTGATTTTTTCCGATATGTATACAAGCACCGATAAACCATAGTAGTTTTAATCCTACAGACCAAATTATGTTAGGATTGTTGTAATAATATATTTTGCCGTTTAAAGTACCAAATTTTGAGGAGCTTTCTCCTGCTTTTACTAATTCAATAAGGCTGTCTTTGTCAACCACTATATCATTATCAAGTTTCCAGATATAATTATAATCAGGATTAGCTTCTTTTATTCCTCTATTATAGGCGGCAGGGGCACCAATATTTTTTTGATTTTCAATAAGTTTTAATGTGAACCATTTACTGTTTTTCATTTCTTTAAATTTTTTCTTTATGGATTCTTGTGAACCGTCAGTTGATCCATTATCTACTATTATTATCTCCATTCTATTTTTTGGATAATTCAATTTCTCTAATGAGTCTAAACATTCTAAAGTGTTATTTTTCCCATTCCAGTTTGGAAAAATTATAGATATAAAAGGATATTTTTCTTTTTTATTTTCCATAAATAATTTTATTAAATAAATCTAAAGAATTTTTAGTTGCGTCGTCCATATTGTAATATTTGTATTCTGCCAAGCGGCCGGCGAAATAGATATTTTTCTTCTTTAGTTTTCCTGCTTCTTGCCAGTATTTTTTGAAGGTTGTTTTGTTCTTTTTATCTAAAAACGGCCAAGCCACAAAACCTTCGTTTCTGGGGAATTCTTTTCCAATTGTTGTTTTTTTGTATCTTTGCTGAGTTAGTTTTTTAAATTCAGTAATCCTTGTAAAAGGATATTTTAAATCCGGGTAATTCACTACAGAGGCTGGTTGATAACTTTCTTTATTCAATGTCTTGAATTTTATTTTAAGACATCGATAATCTAATTTCCCGAATTTATAATCAAAAAATTCATCAATCGGTCCCGTATAAAACATTATATCATATTTTATTTTATTTCTAACTTTTTGATAATCTGTATTTAACCAGATTTCTATATTTTTATTTTTAAGCATTCTTTCAAACATCTTTGTATAGCCATTTTTTGGAATTCCCTGATATTTATCCTGAAAATATCTATCATCACGGGAAATTACAACCGGCACCCTGGCGGTAACCGAAGGGTCTATCTCTTCTGGTTTTATGTCCCACTGTTTTTCTGTGTAATGTAAAAATACCTTTTCATAAATAAAACCAGCCAGAAATTTTAAATCTTTATCTTTTGTTTTTCTGAGTTCTAAAATAGGAATTTTTTTGTTATAACCGAAATTGTTGATTAGTTTTTCTTCTAATCTTTCAGCCAATTTTAACGGTATAAGCTCATAGAGTGAATTTAGATTAAAAGGAATGGGCATAAACTTTCCATCAATAAAGCCCAAAACTTTGTGTTGATAAGGAATCCATTTTGCAAATTTAGAGAGATAATCCCAAACTTCTTTATAATTTGTATGAAAGATATGGGGACCATATTTATGAACAATTATGCCATTTTCGTTCTTAAAATCATAACAATTGCCACCTATGTGATTTCTTTTTTCAATGATTAAAACTTTATTGCCTTTTGAAGCAAACCTTTCTGCTAAAGTAATTCCTGTTATTCCGGAACCAATGATTAAGATTTTTTTATGTTTTCTCATTACTTAAGTTTTTCAAAAATTTTTATTCCTCTTTTTTTCAGATAAATAAACATAGAAAGCGTAACAAAAATTTCTGTTGTTAGTACTGCTATTGAGACTCCTATGTGTTGATAAAGAGGAGCTAAAATTAAAGCTAAAGTGATATTCAATAATCCTGCCGAAATAAGTATTTTAGAGAAAGCTCTTTTTAAATTAAAAGTGAGCATTGTTTGAATTCCAAAAATATTACTTAATCCAATTATAAATGGCAAAAAGGCTAAAATTTGCAAAACAATTATTGATGGTTGATATTGTTTACCCAAGACTATATTAACAATGGGTGCTGCTAATATAAATAAAAGTAAAGACAAAATAAATGTTCCGGCTCCCACCAGTTTTACTAATCTTCTAATAAAGCTTAAAGCTCTTTCTTTTGATTCTGAAGCAAGTTTGCTAATGTAAGGATAAATTGTTTGCGAAACAGGTGTTAATAATCCTTGGACCGCTCTTACAATTTTTTCTGCTGCTGAATAATATCCAACAATCGTATTGTTTGTAAATAATCCCAGAATGAATGTATTGCTTATGGTATATAAACTTATTGCCGCAGTGGAAATAAAAATATGCCAGCCTTCTTTTAACTGATGTTTAATGGCTTCAAAAGAGGGTAATATAAATTTAATCCCGAAATCTTTAGAAACAATTCTTAAACTCAATCCTCCTGCTACTAAAAATCCCATTGAGTTTATTAAGGGAACATAAAGATAATCTTCCATTTTTCTGATGAAAATAAAAATGCACGCTGTAAAGATCACTTTTGCCACTATATTTAAAATTGTGATATATTTCATTCTTTCCATACCCTGAAAGAACCAGACAGGAAATAAAATATTTCCCAAGACTATTCCGGAGGTAAACACATAAACAAGCCAATCGTCTCTGAACTTAGGAATAAAAATTAAAATGAGGATTAAGAAAAGGAGGCTTAATGTTCCAAGTAAAAACTTTACTACCATGACCGATGAAAATATTTCAGCAACTCTTCCCTCTTTTTCTCTATTTATAGAAACTTCTCTTGTGGCAGATAGGTTAAATCCATAATCAGTTAAAATTACAAAGTACATAATAAATGCTTGGGCGAAGGCGATCAATCCAAATTTTTCAGGACCCAAAACTCTTACTAAATAAGGAAGGGTTATTAGGGGCAAAAGATAATTTACCACTTGAAGGGCCGAAAGAGATAAAAAATTCTCCGTTAATCTTTTTTTAGTTGAAGTATTGAAGAAGTTTCTAAAATAATTTAAATTAAAAAAATTCTGCATAATATATTTCTGTCACTGCTATTGCTATTGCTATTGAAAAAGTATTTTTAAAAATTGTTTGCTTGGTTCCTTTATTTTCAAAAAGCAAAGATTTAATATCTGTAAAATTTTTGATTTTCATTAATCTTATTATAGTGTTTTTTAGCATTTAAGACAAATTCCTGTTTTTAACGAATTTGCGCGGGTTATGAATGCACGAATTAAAAATACGGAAAATAAAAAAAATAAAAATAGGATAAATGTTTTCGTCAACTTGACAAAAATTAAGGCAGATATCTAATTCTATTAGTTATAAAATTTACTAATTTATTGGAATGACCTATTTTGAGCAGAAATTGACAAAGAAATAGAGTTTGGTAAACTGGAAATAAGAGAAATTCTTACTAACATATCACATTATGAGAAAAGGATAATTATTAGTAGAAGAAAAACAGAAACAATGGGCAAAGAAAAACATTAAAAAGATTTATTGTTTTTAATGAGGGCTTGGAATCAATAAATAACGAATAATATGCGAATAAAAATAATATATTAAAATGGAGAAGAGGTTAATTTGATAAATGGCTATAGCTGGATATATAATAAAAATATGTTCAATGGCGTAAATCAAAAATTTTTAGAAAAAAATATCAGGTTAATTATTATCGCTATTCCGATTGTAATCGCGGCGGGTTTAATTTACAGATTTTTTGCCCCGTTTGGCGCGGAAGTCAAATACACCTATTCTTTAAAAAATAATCCGGAAATAATGTCGGATCTAAAGCCGATTGAGGAAGTTAATTTTCTTGTTAAAGAGGGAAATAATTATTTGCAAATTCCAGAGTTTGTAATGAGAAACAATAAAGTGCAATTTAGCCTAAAGTTGCCGACGAAAGAAGTAAAACAGGCAAATGTTAAAATGAGATTTAAGAGCGATGATAACGATGAATTGAAAGTCGGACTGAGAAGCAATCCAAAAGAAAATTTTCAATATAAAATTTTAGACAATAAAATTTTAGGGAATTTAACTTGGGAAAGAAATCAAGAGGGAAATTTATGTTTTTGGCAAAAATATAAAAATTATGACAGCATTCAGGAATTGATTGATCGTCCATCAAAAGATCAAGTTATTTCTCAATATCTTTATGATATTAATCAAGAGTTCAAAATAAAAGATTATCAAAAATCTGATGAAGAATTTGTAATTGATTCTCCTTTAAGAGGAAGCCATACTTTTTATACTTATATCAAAAATGAGGTATTAGATTTTACTATTGAAAAACAGGATAGGAATGTTTATAAAGGCAAGGATGAATTAGAGATAAATGTTTTTAAAGGAAGAGAAAAAATCTATAGTTTAACAATAGAAGACGATGGAATTGTTGATAAAAGCGGAAATAAAAAACAACCCCAGATTGCCCATATTGAAATTCCGGATTTAAAAGAAGGTGTTTATAAGATACAATTACTTTATAAAGGGACAGGCGATGATTCTTTAATTACAAAAATTTCCACCAATCAGCATTTGTTGGTTTTTGAAAAAAAGATGTTTATTCTGGGCAATGAGCCAAGTACTATTTGGACCAATAGTAAAGAAATAAATGCACAAACTTATCATTCTGAATCTTGCCAAACTCTAAAAATTAATGATACTCAAGATTTGGAAATTAAAGAAAGGGCTAAAACCTTTACTGCCGCAATGGATAAAAATTTGAATAAAATTTACTCTCCTAAAAACGATGTGGTTATTACTTCCGACGGCTATTTTTCTTTTTCTCCAGAATCATTTTTCAACCCGCAGCCATATAATACCATAGAATTTCATAATGATATTGATTTAGAAACTGTTGATTATATCGTCGCTGATTATACTGAGCCGAAAAATATTAATGGCTGGCTGGAAAACGAAGTAAGTTTTGATATTTCAGATATGGAAATTGTTGATAATACTTTGCATTTTGTCTTGGAAGCGCCGGGACTAAAAGCGGATAACGGTGAGATAATTATTGATTTTTTGGAAATTACCTTAATGAAGTAAAACGAATTAACGTTGATTGATAAGAATAAAGACGGTTTATATAATTATAGTATAAACCGTTTTAAATATTTTACATTATAGTAAAAAAACTGAAACTGAATTTCATAATGTTAAAATAATGTATATGTCCTAAAAAAGTTTTAAGAAAAACAAAACCTAAAAAATATTTCCTAAATTTTTTACGTTTTTTTTACTTCTAAACAGAGAGAATTCCTTTAGTTTAGAGGAAATGAGATTTTAAGGAAGTGGATTTGAAGCAATTAGAAAAAATTAAGAAAATTGTTAAAGAAAATTTTTTGACCGAAATATCTTAAATCTATGTTGAACTATTGACAATTAATAATAACTCAATTATTATTAAAAAAGAGTTAATAATAATCAAATTAAAATGAAAGAAAAAGAGGAAAAACAATATTTTTCTCGAGTTATCTTAGAAAAACTGAAAAAATGGATAGACAGAAGAGAAATTTTCGCTATTAAGGGGCCTCGTCAATCCGGCAAAACCACTCTTTTAGAGATGCTTAGAGATTGGTTAATTAAACAAAAAGGGATAAAGCCGGAAAATATAATTTTTATCACTTTTGAGGATAGAGATATTTTAGAAAAGTTTTCTTTAGATCCAAAAGAATATGTCAGAAGTTTTACCGGCAAGAAAAGTGGTGAAAGATTTTATTTTTTTATTGACGAATTCCATTATCTGAAAAACGGAGGACAGATATTAAAACTTTTGTATGATATTTTTGAAAATGTAAAATTTGTTATCACCGGCTCATCTTCTTTGGAACTTACCGGGAAAACAGCAAAATTTTTAGTGGGGAGGGCTTTTTCTTTTTATCTTTGGCAGTTAGATTTTGAAGAATTCGTTAAAATAAAATCCTCCCAGCTTTATAATGTCTATAAGGAAAAAAATAGTTTTGTTAAAAATTTCATTTTTGAAGGAAAAAATTTTTCGCCCTTTGAAAAAGATATTTTCGGAAAAGATTTTGAAAATCTTTTTGAAGAATATGCTGTTTGGGGCGGATATCCAGAAGTGATAAAGACAAATGATGAAGAGACAAAAAAAATTATTTTAAAAAATATTTATGATACTTATATCACCAAAGATATTATAGAACTTTTAAAAATTACCGATTACTCAAAATTTAAAACTCTTATCGCTCGTTTATCTTCTCAAATAGGTAGTTTGATAAATTATAATAGTTTAGTTCAAGATGTTCAGGCTTATTTTAAGGAAATAAAACATTTCCTTTCTGTTTTAGAAGAAACATATATCATCTCGCTTTTAAAGCCGTTTTTTACCAATAAGATTTCTGAGCTTAAAAAAAATCCCAAGGTTTATTTTATTGATCTTGGCTTAAGAAATTACATTCTGGAAAATTTTCAAGATTTATCATTTAGGACTGATTTGGGTCAAATTGTTGAAAATGCGGTTTTTTCCCAGTTTAAATTTAACAAAGAGAACGAATGCTTAATAAAATATTGGCGGACCTTAGGAAAAGCAGAGGTAGACTTTATTTTAGAGAAAAAGCAGGAAATAATTCCCATAGAGATAAAGTATTCATTATTTAAGACACCGAAAATTTCTCGGGGATTTAGAAGTTTTATTTCAGAATACAAGCCAGCCAGAGCGGTAGTTTTAAATAAGAATTTTTGGGGAGAGTTAAAGATTGATTCTACTTTAATAAAATTTATTCCAGTGTGGTATTTGTAATTTTAGCAAATTAAACATCTATCATCCAATGTTTTCAATCAAAAACAAAAAAATAAAAAAGGTATGGAAATTTATCATTGATATCAACCAGGATGTGTTCACGATTTCACTGATAACATATCTTGTTTTTTTGTTGCTGGAAGAATTAAAAGAAGGATTTGTTTCTTATAATTTAAATTTGAATATTTTGCTCGGCTTGGTGATTGTCAGCGGCGTTTTGACAGTCTTTTCAGACTCAAAAGGAATAAGAAAAAAGAAAGAGCCGGAAAAAATTACCAAGAAAGATTATTTTTTTATTTTTGGTCTGGGTTTTCTTGGGGCGATTTTGATTTTTTACAAAACCAAAGAAATTGGTTGGATTTCCTATGTGATTTCTGCTGTTTCCGGGCTCTTGATTATTTTGCTTTCAGTTTTAATTTTAGAAGATGATCAAACAAATTAACACAAGCATAAAACGAATCTTCGCGAACGAAAAACGAATGGACGCGAATAATGAATTGCCAAAATGGTTGATATTTATTCCGATTATAATAATTCTTGTTTCGCGGACAGTTCCTTTTCTTTTTTTTGAAGCGCCTTTGGGTTATGACACCGGGCTTTACAGAAAGACAATTGAAATTTATCAATCTTTCCTGCCTTATCTGCCTTCTGGAGTCGATCAAATTGGAATTTTTTTAATCACTGATCTTTTAGGATTATTCGGTTTCTCAATAGATCAAATTTTATTCGGTTTTCATATTTTAGCAAATCTTTTTTTGGGAATAGGAATTTATATTTTAGTAAAAAAATTTTTCAATCTTAATGCGGCAATTTATTCTTTTTTTCTTTTTGCTGTTTCAGTTACTCAATTCCAGGCGTACTGGTTTATGTTTTATAAAAACATTCTTGCTCTTTTTTTAATGCTTGTTTCTTTTTGGCTTTTAAAAAAGAAATCCTGGCTGGTGATTCCGGTGGCTGGCTTTATGGGCGGAGTTCATCCAATGACATTTTTTCTTTTTGTTTTAATTTTCATCGCTCATTTTGTTTTTAATCGGCATAAAAAATACTGTTTTATCAGCGGTGTTTCTATTTTGTTCGTCGCTTTGTCGTTGTATATTTATAATTTTTCCGGCATCCTCAATCTTTTCCCGGAAGTTAATCCGTCAAAATTATTCCAACCGGAAGTGATTTACGGAGGAAGATTTTTTGATTTCTCCGCTTATCTTCATTTATCTGTTTTTTATTTTCCTTTTGCTGTTTTGGGATTTATTTATCTGATTAAAAAAAGAGAATTTGATTATTTGTTTTTTTGGTTTCTTATCAATTTTCTAATAGTTTATTTTGGTTTTTTCTTTCATAATCGGTTTATTGTTTTTTTGGATATTATTGCGATAATTTTAGCCGGAGCAGTTATTGATAAAATTTTAAACAGAATTTCTTTAAATATTTACCCCGCAGAAAACTCCTGCCGTAAGACGGGAATAACCAATGATAAAATAATTGTGAGAGCAATGGCAAGAACGGCCAATATAATCCCTTTTAACGGGGTTTATAATAAAATAGCGGTCTTAATTCTTATTTTTGGGATGATTTATTTTTTGATGGGCAATGTTCTTTCAACAAAGCCGCTAATCAGCAAGGGAGAATTAAATGAAATTAAATCTCTGGATACTGTCACCGAAGAAAACGCTTTTGTGATGTCGACTATTTCTCATTATTCGCCTTGGATTTATGGTTACAGCGGACGCAAGACTATCGCCCCTGGTTTATTTCAATACGACACAAAATGGTCCAGAGAAGAATGGGATATTTTTTGGGCAACTGATGATTTAGAAATTCGCCATAATTTGTTA